>OQWM01002971.1_pt1 | contig 11420 bp, 7 predicted proteins | sample 1691531 | NCBI WGS metagenome assembly OQWM01 (sample SAMN03418257, study PRJEB22391) | human gut metagenome | biome: human-gut; feature: organic feature; material: feces | host: Homo sapiens | place: Tanzania | collected 2013-01 | reverse complement strand
TCAACTCCCATCAGGGATAGCACCCAAAATGGTCAACCAAAACCAGGATAGCACAAAGTCTTGCTTCGTGCCAAAAATTATATACACAAACAACAATAATTGCAGTAATGTCGCAAAATCTTGTGTTCACCAACGATGTTGCCCCTGCGCTTGATGCCATTCTCGACGCCAAGCCGCACAACCATCTGGCGGTGATAGTAGATGAAAACACAGCACGCGTCGTGCTTCCCGAAATCCGCAGCCGCCATTTGGCTGAGGCGCAAATCATCACCATAGGCGTGGGCGATTCGTGCAAAAACCTCGACACGCTCACCCATGTGTGGAACAGCCTGGAGCAAGGCGGTGCCACTCGCAAATCGGTGGTGGTGAACCTTGGCGGTGGCGTGGTAACCGACTTGGGAGGCTTTGCCGCCGCCACCTTCAAGCGTGGCATCAGTTTTATCAACATTCCCACCACGCTGCTCAGTGCCGTTGATGCAGCGGTTGGCGGAAAAACTGGCATCAACTTCGGTGGACTGAAAAACGAGATTGGGTGTTTCCAGGAGGCGTCGGATGTGATTATTTCCACCCGCTTTCTCGCCACATTGCCCATTACGGAACTGAAATCGGGCTATGCTGAAATGCTGAAGCACGGTATGCTCAACAGCCGAGATGAGTTCGTCAAACTCATCAACTACGACTTCCAGAATGCCGATGCCGAGCATCTGCTCCAGTTGCTCAAAACCTCGGTGCTGGTGAAAGAGCGAATCGTGAAGGAAGACCCTTACGAGCAAGGCATTCGCCGCGCGCTCAACTTGGGGCACACCGTGGGACACGCATTCGAGAGCAAGGCACTGCACGACGGCAAACCCATCGCCCACGGCTATGCTGTGGCATGGGGTATGGTGGCAGAAATGGTGCTTTCGCACCAAATCCTGAAATTTCCGTTGGAGGACTTGCACCGATTGGCAGACTTCGTTTACGCCAACTACGGTGCTTACCACATTACCTGCGACCACTACGACGAGTTGCTCCACCTCATGCACCACGACAAGAAAAGTGAGCATGGCGAAATCAACTGCACCCTGCTCGCCGCCTGTGGTGACGTGCGCCCCGGCCACACCATCACCGACGATGAAATGCGCATTGCCCTCGACCTCTACCGCGACCTCCTACATATATAGATAGAAATTAGAAGTTAGAAGTTAGATGTTGGAGGTTAGAACTTAGAGAGTAGAGCCTCTGAGTGCTCTGAGTGCTCTAATAAAAAAGAATCAAAACACCGATTTAACCCAATTAAAATCAATTATCACCCTATTTATTTTTTTTAAATAGGTGAAAATTGGATTAAAATGGATTAAATCGGTGTTTCGTTTTCGTGTACTTTACCAGATGCAGTGCTAATTTTCAAGAATTTCCAGTAGCTTGTATATCCTTGTGGAAGGGTTTTGGAAATCTTTGAGTTGTTTTGCTCTACTTATGGCTTCGCTTAGATGTTCTTTAAGATAGGCTTGTTGTGTTGCCGTATAATAGGCTTTGTTGTAGTTGCTCCAAACAGAAGCGCTTTTCTTCAGTTCTTTCAGTACGGCATCGGAGCATAATGCAGATTTTTGGTCTTTTGCGTGTAGAAGGAGCCATATTTCAAAACACGGATTACTCAGCAGAGGCTCTGCTTTGCACGCCATCACTTTTTTATTAACGGCAGCAACGTCCATGTCATACATTAGAAATGTATCAACCTTGTCGAAAGGCGAAATTTTCAGTTCTCGTGCTCGTTTTTCAACAAGAGATTGAGTGATTTTCGTCCCCTCTATATGTGAGACGATGCGCACAGGCGATTTATACCATTTCTTCACGAGATTGATGTAGCCAACCTCCGTTTCTCCTTCGCAGATAACCAGGATAATCCTGCGCATTCGCTTTATCGGTGCTTTCTCTCTTTTGCTTGCCATAATCAATCCTCCAATAGTTGTTTGATACTTTCAACGGAGGAGTCGACATACGGGACGGCATCAAATCGACCTTGTATATACCCCTTTTCGGCATCCATATTCTCACGGAAATCTTTAAAATCGTAGAGAGAATACACTTCAGTAGCACCATTTTCCTTCTTATTGACAAACACAATTTGGTCTCTTCTCAATCTTTTCACATCAATGAGATTGGTGTTGTGTGACGAGAATAAAAGTTGGCTTCCTTCCGATGCGTGAATCAAGTCTAAAATAAAATCAGCTAATCGAGTGTGAAGTCCTAAATCAAACTCGTCCATCATAATGCCTTTTCTGTTTTTCACCACATCAAGCAAGCGAATCAATATCTGAAAAAGTTTTCTTGTGCCACTTGATTCCTCCAAATCTAAATCAAACATCACATCCTTTTGGTTTCGGTGGAATGTTTTGAATTTCAGCACATCCACCATTTTGAATGTGAGTTCTCCCTGCCCTGGTATCGCCACTGGAGCTGGCGTTTGTTCTTTTCTTGCCTCTATGTTGGTAATGTCGGTGTCGCAGATTTCAAGAGCTTTGAGAATCACTTTCTTGTAGGTGTTGAAGCTATCAAGCACCATCACCTCATTCACATTTACCAGTCCAAGCAAGAACTGGTTCATAAAATGACGATATAGTTTTTGTGCAAGTTCTCGATTCATGGAACTTGCTCTACTCAGAAACAGATTTTTCTCACTCGTGTTTAAGACCACATCTAAGGGTTTGGCGATAACTCCAGTTCCAAAGCTATATTTGCCATTGGCCTCACGAACAAATACTTTAGCACGCCTACCAACAGGATAATGATATAGGCTTTCTGAGAGTATTCTTTCCTTGGTCAGTTCAAAAGAATACTCATATTCGATATTGTCGCACACAAAATCGATGAGGAATTTGCTCGATTTATCTTGCCACCCATCAAACTTGAAAGGTTCAAAATTGAATACAGTCCCCTCATTATAGAGATGGGAGTCTAAAATCATTCTGCAACAGAAATTAATAGCCTTCATCACATTCGATTTGCCCGAAGCATTTGGACCAAACAAACCAACGGACTTTAAAATAGGCACCCCATTCCAGACCATCACATTATGTCCCAATTCACGAGCCAATGCTGTATTGATATTGGCAGCTCGGAAGTCAATTCTCACTCGGTCTTTGATGGAGAAAAAGTTTTCAAATTCGATTTTGAGTATCATTACGATTTTGTTTTTGTAGAATTTCTACAAATGTAATCATTTAATCATTAGATATTATTGTTTAAGGTGTTAAAAGTATATATTTAACTGAGCTTTTAATGTTTTTTAAAATAATGAGAATGGGGGAGAAGAAAAAAAGCTTGATAGCGGGTGGTGCTATCAAGCTTTGTGCGTGGTCGGGATAACTGGATTCGAACCAGCGACCCCACGCCCCCCAGACGTATACTCTAACCGGACTGAGCTATATCCCGAACGCTGCGATTAGGGAGCATTTCCCTAGAATGCGTTGCAAAGATACAATTTTTTTCTCACCCTCGCAAATCTTTTTTTCACACCATCGCCACAATCACCTCTCCACTAAGGAATAAATGCAGAAAAGGCCACACCAATCCTTCACCATAGTTCACTCTGCCCAGTTGTGGGCTCAGTGGAAAATTACTGGGGGATAGATTGTGCATTGTTGCCGAATCGTGAATGGAATCAAAAACAAAAACCTAAAAAACAGCCTTGGGGCAAAGTGGAATGCTTCGCATTTGGCGGTGCCACCGACCTCGTAAGAGGGCGGCGTTGGTGATGTGGTGTGGCTGATTCAAGCCTCAGCTTGAAATCAGACATACCGCAGCACTAACGACTGGTGCGAAGCACTGGCATCGGCAAAAGGCTGTTTTTTATGTTTTTGTTTCGGTGCCACCCAGTATTTATCCACTCTGCCCAGTTGTGCCAGCCTAACAAATGATGAATTGGCGGTATGCTCAATGAAAAAAGCATCCACATCGGTGGGGATGTGGATGCCTTGTATTGAGTGTGTGGGGTGCTATTATTCGGCTTTGCCGTCGCTACCGAGCACTTCTTTGATCTTGTGGATGTAGAGTTGTTCCATCATGTCGCGTGCTGGACCACAGTATTTACGTGGGTCAAATTCTGCTGGCTTTTCAGCGAACACCTTGCGAACAGCAGCGGTGAATGCCAAACGAGAGTCGCTATCGATGTTGATTTTGCAAACAGCGCTCTTAGCAGCCTTGCGGAGTTGTTCTTCTGGAATACCTACAGCGTTAGGAAGTGCGCCACCGTTAGCGTTGATGATGTCAACGTATTCTTGTGGAACTGAAGAAGAACCGTGGAGCACGATTGGGAATCCAGGAAGTTTTTCCATAATAGCATCGAGAATATCGAATGCCAATGGTGGTGGCACGAGGCGGCCAGTTTTTGGGTCCTTGGTGCATTGTTCTGGAGTGAACTTGTAAGCACCGTGGCTTGTACCGATAGAGATAGCGAGAGAGTCAACGCCAGTCTTTTGAGTGAAGTCAATCACTTCTTCAGGCTTGGTGTAGTGTGAAACTTCGCTTGCCACTTCGTCTTCAACGCCAGCGAGCACGCCGAGTTCGCCTTCCACAGTCACATCGTGAGCGTGAGCGTATTCAACCACCTTCTTGGTGAGAGCCACGTTTTCATCGTATGGGAGGCTTGAGCCGTCGATCATCACAGAAGAGAAACCGAAATCTACACAACTCTTGCACAGTTCGTAACTATCGCCGTGGTCGAGGTGAAGGCAGATTTGTGGGTGTTCCCAACCAAGTTCCTTAGCATATTCCACTGCACCTTGCGCCATGTAGCGAAGGAGAGTTTGGTTAGCGTAGTTGCGTGCGCCCTTAGAAACTTGCAGAATAACTGGAGACTTTGTGGTAGCAGCAGCCTTGATGATGGCTTGGAGCTGTTCCATGTTGTTGAAATTGAAGGCTGGGATTGCATAACCACCCTTGATAGCCTTTGCAAACATCTCTCTGGTGTTTACAAGACCTAATTCTTTAAAACTTACCATTTTTAAATTAGTATATTATAATTAAAAACTATTTCTCTAAATATCAGTCGGTAAAAGGTTGTTGAGAACCATTTTTCCGATAAATTCCCTATTTGGGTTACAAAGTTAGCGATAAATTATGAAAATGGCATCAAAAAACACCCATTTTTTATTGTTATATATATTAATAATGTGTAAACGCACAAAAATCCGCAACTTTTGCGATAGCTGGGTGTGAGGATTTGCATTTTAAAATAAATTTCAATATTTTTGTAGAAGATAATTTCATAGGCCACTTAAAATTTATCATCATTTGAAAACCCTTGATTCACATACTCACCACCGCGCTTCCTCGCCTCGTGGCGTGAGAATTGGCGCAATCATTATCATTCTTATGGTGGCGGCACTGATGCCGATGGGCGCAACAGCCTCCGACATTGCCACACTCTACACCAAATTCTCCAATTCAAGCGGCAACGAGCACAAGCAAGTGGCGCTTGAACTGCAACGCAAACTCTTGGAGGAGGAATATCTGGAAAAGGAGTTTTTTGAGGACGAGAAATATAAAGGCCAGTCGGAGGCTGCCATTCTGATGGGCGTGAGCGTGTATTTCTTCTATGAGGACCAATACTCCAAGTCGGAAGAGGCTGGTTTGAAGGCGTTGGCACTGCTGCACGGAGTGGAAAACGTGCTCACAAGCGACACCTACAGCACCCTCGGCTGCTCGGCGCAGCGAAAAGGCAACTTGCCCGATGCGCTCGACTACATACAGAAAGGTTTGGCAATCGACACCAAACTCGGCGACCGCGAACGAATGGGCAGCGACCTCAACACCATCACCGGCATTTATTTGGCAATGGAAGATGCCAAGTCGGCTGAAAAATACATTTTGCGAGCCATTCAACTCCAGCGTGCCGTGGATGCCGGCAAACCCAGCGCGCGCCTCGGCATTGAGTTGGGCATGGCTTCGGAGGTGTATCTCAAACTGAAAAAATACGAGCAAGCGCTCAAATATGCTCAAGAGGCCCACGATACAGCCGTGAAAATGGGCGACAAGATTGTGGCTGCCGTTCGCCAATGCCAAATCGCGGCGGTGCTTTTCGACCTCCAGCGCTACGACGAGGCGGAGAAAACCCTGCGCGAAGCACTCCCTGTGCTCACCGACAGCAAGAAAAACAATTCGCTCGCCATTTGCTACGCCCAACTTGCCGACATTATGGCGGTGAAGAACAACGATGCCCTTGCCGAAAAATACTACCGCAGCGCACTTGCCATCTGCAAAACCATTGGCAACCGCTACCTCGAACGCCGATGCGAAAAGGGCTTGGCTGCCGCACTGCGCACCACCAATCCTGTGGAGGCTTTCAAGCACCTCGAACGCTACTCCGTGCTTGCCGACAGCATTTTCAGCGAGGAATCGGCTCGCCAGTCCAACATTTTCAACGCTAAGTACAAAAACGAGGAACTGGAGATGAAAAATGCCGAAATTGAGGCCACCAACCGCACTTTCCGCATCATCTTGGTTGCCACCATTGTGGGCTTGTTTTTGCTGATTGCCTTGGCGATAGCCCTGTATGTGGCATTCAAGCACAAGAGCCGTGCGCACGAAATGGCACAACGCCTCGAACACGCGCGCACCTCGTTTTTCACCAACATCACCCACGAGTTCCGCACGCCGCTCACCGTGATTCTCGGTGCGAGCGAGCGATTGAAAAAGGGCGATTTGGCTCCCGATGAAAAGCCGGAAAAACTCTACAGTATGATTTTGCGCCAAGGTCAAGGCTTGCTCCGACTCATCAACCAGTTGCTCGACATTTCAAAGGTGAAATCGGAAATTGGCAACCCCGACTGGCGACACGGCGATGTGGTGCCTTACCTGAAAATGATTGCCAATAACTACGAGGACGCAGCCAACGAAAAAAACATCAATTTCAACTTCAAAACCGAAAAAGATGAGATTGTGATGGACTTTGTGCCTGATTATGTGCAAAAAATTCTCAACAACCTCATCAGCAACGCCATAAAATTCACCCCCGTGGGAGGAAGTGTGTCGCTCACGGTGGGGGCTGACAGTCAAAACCTGGTTATCCGTGTTGCCGACACAGGGCGTGGCATACCCAAAACTGAACTGTCGTCGATTTTCGAGGCGTTTCACCAGGCCTCCAATGCCTACGACAAGATGGGCTCAGGCGTGGGCTTGGCATTGGTGAAGCAGGTGGTGACCAGCATGAAGGGCGATGTGAGCATCAATAGCACTGTGGGCGTGGGCTCCACTTTCACCGTGCAACTCCCGTTGCGCCAAATCCTCACCACGCCGGCAAAGGCATTAGCGTTTGGCGAACTGAAGAATGCTTCGGTGATTGAACTCGACGATGAGCACTACGGCGAAAAGAATGAGAATGTGGTGCATAGCGACGACCTGCCCACGGTGCTGGTGGTGGAGGACAACAAGGATATTTCCTACTACATCGGCTCACAACTCCAAAGCCATTACAATGTGTATTACGCCACCAACGGCGAAGAAGGTTTTGCCATGGCGGCAGAAATTATGCCCCATCTCATCATCACCGACTTGATGATGCCGGTGTGCGATGGTTTCGAGTTTTGCCAACGCCTTCACGAAAGCGAAGCGCTCAACCATATCCCTGTGGTGATCCTCACTGCCAAGTCGGACGATGCCGATCGCATCAAGGCACTGCAAGTGGGCGTTGACAACTTTATGAGTAAGCCGTTCAACAGCAAGGAACTTGAACTTCGTGTGCAGCACCTCATCACCCAGCACGAGGCATTGCGCGAGAAATTCAGCCGGGCTCTGGCTGAGGGCAAGGAGAAGGAAGTGGATATTGCCGACCCCAATCGCCATTTCCTTGAAAAACTTGATGCCATCATTAGTGAAAAGATGCAGCAGGGCGACATCGACATAGAAAGCATAGCCTCGGCACTGTGTATGAGTCAGAAGCAGCTGCGCGGCAAGGTGTCGTCGATTACGGGCGAAACACCGTCGAACTATATCCAGCACTTGCGACTGAACAAGGCGTGCACTTTGCTCAACACCACCGACAGCCAAATTGGCGAGATAGCCATGCAATGCGGTTTCGACGACAGCGCATACTTCTCGCGCCTTTTCAAACAAGTGTACGGCATCACCCCCACCCAATTCCGCAAACACCCGATTTCGTAGAAGAAAGGGATTAGAATTTAGAATTTAGAAGTTAGAAATTAGAGGTTAGAGGTTAGAAGTTAGAAGTTAGATATTAGAATCTCTGAGTACTCCGAGTGCTCAGAGTGCTCAGAGCCCACCACATCACCAATAAAAAAAGAAGCAAAACACCTATTTAATCCATTAAATCCGATTGACACCTAATAAAAATTTAAATTAAAAAATAGGTGATAATGGATTTTAAATGGATTAAATAGGTGTTTTAATCCTGAAATAGTGTATCACACTGTGTGACAGATTATTATTCGGTTTTTAGCAGGTTTGTTTTGGTGGTTTTTGACGGTAAAAAGTAAAAAAAGTGCAAAAAAAAGTAACAGAAATCCTAACACTAAGGGGGTGAAATGGGCGAAATTTGCAAGTGTGATTCAGCAAGCTGTTGTTGATATGCCTCCCCTTAGTGGAACTTTTGAATTTAAGATGATGAATAGAGTTAATTATTCTTTTGGCGGAGCACTTTTTTTCCGCCGAAAGAATAATTTTAGAAAAGCATCATCGATTTTTTTTATTTCACATAGGTGCAACTTATTTGCGATACACATATATATAAAGGAAGCAAGCCACAGACACCTGCTGAATAGCGAAGTGCTAAAAAATCCTAACACCCCCAACAAAAATTGAAAAAAGAAACAGGAATATTGTTGTATTAGAAAAATTATTTATATCTTTGTAAGTAGTTTGTGTTCGGGATATACACCGTGCAAACATAAAACTACAATAACTTTCTAACAGAACAGACTATATTAGAGAACTTAAATTTATAAATTTCAAAAACTAAATCAATTGATTATGAAAGTAAAATCTTTACTCATTGCTGCTTTCGCAGCCCTCAGCATGTCAGCAGTTGCTGGCACATTTGCAAGAGACAATGTGTACATCAAGGACTTCGAAGCTAAGGTAGGCGACGAAGTAAACGTAGACATCTATTTCGACTGTGAAACTGAATATGCAGCTGCTCAAGCTGACTTCTATTTCCCAGAAGGCATCACTCCAGTTGAATACAAGGCAAAAAAATGGCTCAAGAAAGCTGTTAGCAACCGTTGGGACGAAGACGCTCCTCACACCCTCGCTCAAAATGACCCAATCCAAAATGAAACAAAAGCTGGTAGAAATGAATTTAACGGCAAAAGAGTTATTCGTTTCGTACTTGCTGAATTGAGCTCTAACGCTCGTTGGGCAGTTGGTAACAGCCCAATGTTAACCATCAAGCTTAAGATTGAAAAAGAAGGTGTATTCGAAGGTGGTATCAACAACAACTGCTGGTCAACTGGTATCGCATCTGAAAACTTCGTAAACGATGGTTATGGTCCTGTAACCAAGTTCAAAATCACTGCTACTTCAAGTGGTGTCAGCGACGTAAACGCAGCTCAAACTGTTAAGGCTCGCAAGGTGATTGAAAACGGTCAAATCTACATCATCGCTGGTGACAAGAAGTACAACGTAATGGGTGTTGAAGTAAAGTAATTCACTTCTAAATCCCAACTACGTCAGAAACAGAAAACTTCTGACCAAAGATAAAAAAAAGGAGGTTGCTTTTTCAAGCAGCCTCCTTTTTTTGTCCAAATAATTGAATTTGAATAATTAATGTGATTGGTTGTGCTTTTTTATGTGTTAATTAATTGAAATGACATTTTTTTTGATTATATTTGCACATTAAGATGAATAAAATCACAAAATTATAAATTCAAACATCAACAATTATGAAAAAGACATTTAAGGGTATCCTTTTTGCGTTAATGGCAATTATCTCTATTAATGCATTTGCACAAAAAGAGGAGACTTGTGAACTCTATTTCAAGGATTTCACAATCAAAGCAGGTGAAACTAAGACAATTTACCTTTACTTGCAAAACAACTTCCTTGGACGCGACTTCCAAGTGCAAGTTTTCTTCGGAGAAGGTATCACTCCTGTTGCTGTTAAGGCAAGAAAATATTTTGTACCCATTGGCCGTGCTTTAGGCGAAGGCACCGTATTCTCTCAATTGTATGACGAAGGTGAACGTCGTCTTCGTATGTTGAGCAATAACTTTGATGGTGAATCAGTCTACACTCCTGGTGACGAACCTATTGCAGAGTTGAAGGTGAAAGCCGATGAAAACTTCAGCGGAAAGGTAATTTGCCAAGTTAAAGACATTCCTGGTTGGACCTGCAAGCTGAACCACGATGTAATTAATCCAGACGGCACTAAGGGCGTAGTATCAGTAGAGCAAAAGAACTACAGAAAATTTGCTGCTTACCCAGCTGTGACCATTCCTTGGCTTCTCGCTAATGGCTTGGAAGGTGGAGAATATGGTATCGCTGACCCTGTGGCTGTTGTTGCTGAAGCAGGTATTGGCTCATTTGTTCAAGATGCTGCACGCACTCCTTTGAAGGTGAAGGTTGCTGACAAGCTCAACGTGGCTGGCTGCCCAGCAGAATCATTGATGGGTACTTACAACGTGGTTAACGGCAACCCATGCCTCACCACTTCCGACAACATGGCTGCTCCTGAAGAAGACCTCACCGTGACCGCTGCTGTGAAGAAAACCACTCTCGACAACGTGCTCTTCAACCCAGAAGCTAACGAAGTAGTGGAATTTGCTGGTTACATGCGCACAAGCGACAACACCGTTTGCGCTTACAAAGGTCCAGGCGACCAAGGTCAATGCATCACTGTTGACTGGTCGGCACTTCCTGCAGGCACTGATATCCCAACCGACGGCTCAATGTTCGTGGTGACTGGTCCTGTACAACAAAAAATGGTTTGGGCTGATGCTGAAAAGACCCCTGGTATGACTGGCAAGGAAGGTCCTGGCGCTTGGAAGAACTACATTCTCTACCCAGTTTCTGTTAATACCAGCATTCCAACTGGCGTGACCGATGTATATGCTAAGACTGTGGCTGGCGTGAAATATGTGAACGTGGCTGGTATGGAAAGCAACACTCCATTCGACGGCGTGAACATCGTGGTGACCACTTACACCGATGGCACTCACTCAGCAGTGAAGGTTATTAAGTAAGCATACACTTCACATTAAAATACAGAAAGCCGTAGCCCGTAATCAAAGATCACGGCTACGGCTTTTTAAATTAAAAACAAAACTAATCAACAATCCCCCCCGAAAAGGGAAAAAGGAGAATCCACCAACCACGATACTGTCATAACGTAGGGACATGCCTTTGGCATGTTAGGTGACGCGTAGATGAGTTTGTACTATCCTGATTTTGGTTGACCGTTTTGGGTGCTATCCCTGATGGGAGTT
>OQWM01002969.1_pt1 | contig 11423 bp, 11 predicted proteins | sample 1691531 | NCBI WGS metagenome assembly OQWM01 (sample SAMN03418257, study PRJEB22391) | human gut metagenome | biome: human-gut; feature: organic feature; material: feces | host: Homo sapiens | place: Tanzania | collected 2013-01 | reverse complement strand
TGTCGTTGCCTATGTGGCTTCCGTCGCAGAATCTTACACTCTGGCTGACGGTGATTTTTTTGTTTCTCAAATCATCAATAGCGTGTTCAAGACGAACACGGCGAAGATACTTTGAAAATGTTTCCTCTGTTTTATCCTTAAAATATTTTGAAAAATGAGCAGGCGTCATGCCTACATAATTGGCGATTTCATTGAGCGTGATTTCGTGTTTGTAATTATCGTGCATATATCTGATAGCACTTTTGGCGCAGTCAAAATCATCCGCCTGAGAACCGTGAACATATTGTATATCGTTGTCAATGCAATCACGGATGAGATAGTACGCAACGCTGTACATCACCGCCCTTACCTTCATGCTGATAAGCTTGCTCTTGTACTCTTCATATCCGTAGAATATGTCCATTGCTTTCCTGATAAACTCAAGGGCTTCGCCCTCGGGTTGTTTAAAACTCGGCACAATATGCGGATCGTCAACATACGGTGCAATTGCCTTTGGAATGATATTGAGCATAACAGCCTGAGTATCCTCACCGATGTCCTCGTAGGAATGAACCTCCTGACTGTTAAGAACATAGACATCGCCCGCATTGAGAATAATTTCACAGTCAAGCTTGTTAAGCCTTACCTTGCCTTTTTTTATATAGGAAATTTCATATGAACCATGCCACCTGAGTCCCGATTCAAAGGCAACTTTTCTGTCCGGGTATCTTGTAACCCTGCCGCTGTAATACGGCTCGGGCGGTAACAACACCTTTTTGTACTTCATGGTTTCACCCTCAACTCAATTAAAATCAATCAATTGTTAATAACATAGTCAGCGCAAAAATAAATATATTTAAGATCCGCAATTACCGCAGAATGGTCTGTTTTTACTACAACTGTTCTGCGTTCTTTTTTGCTGATTTCCTCAACACAGCGTGCAACATTGCACCTTGAAGGCTCGTAGCCGTACTTTTCAAAAAATTCTTCCGCAGTCATAACAAGAGAGCCGTAGCCCTCAAACATATGCAAAAGAGAATAGTCAATCAGCTTGTATTCATCTTCAATAAGGCTGATTCCGATATCGCAGTTTGTGACTGAACCGATGTAATACGGTGCGTCATTGAGGAACAAGCCTGTCTTGAACGAACCGATTGAAACGGTAAGATCCGAGTTTACCGCCGTACTGCACACACCCGTGTCACCGTTGATTCCGCTGTTGATGTCTGCACTTATAACATAGGCATTTGTCGTATTAATCTGCTCAACCGCTTCAAGCATTTCACCCTTTAATTCACCCGAAAAGCCTGTTCCGAGCAAACAGTCAACTACAATGTCAAATCCCGTGAAAGCCGCCGCCTGTGACATTGGCATCTCCTCGGCACCGAGCGACATTGCGGTTTTATAATAGTAAAGGCCGTCCTTTGAAAAGCCGTCGCTTGCTCTGAAAATTGTCGGTGTAAAGCCGTTTTTGCATAAAATACAGGCGAGTGCATAACCGTCGCCGCCGTTGTTGCCCTTACCGCAAACTATGGCAACCCTGCCCACAAACTTTGCAGAATTAAAAATCCCCTGTGCGGCTCTGTACATAAGCTCCGCCGAAGGAGTATGCTCCGCAATCGTCCTTGCGTCGCTTTTTCTCATATTTTCAACCGAAACGACCTGAACAAATTCCATCTTATATTCCTCTGCTTTCTGAAATTTCCATAGCCTTATCCGCCGTTTGCGGCATTGTAAGCCGTCATAACAGCACTTTCATCCATATTACAACCGAGCAAAAACAACGGTGTTTTCTTAAAGAACTCATCAAGCAATTCAAGCAGCTTTTCCATTCTGCTCCGCTCAACATCAATAACCGTTGCCTCAAGCAACTGTTTCATAACCTGTGACGGCAACACCCTGACTGCCGTGTTCTCTTCTGCTCTCTGAAGAATATACACAGCCTTAACGGGTGCTTTTGTATTTGTTCCTATGTTAGCTTTCCCCATCCACGGAGTTCCGTAAGCATAAAATTTTCCGTCACATTTTCGTATAACCGGCTTGTCATCGTTAATCATCGTCACCCTGTTGCCAAAATGCTTTCGCCACAGAGCCGTGTGGGTAGACTTGCCCGTTCCGCTGACCGCCGAAAAAACATAGCCCTCGCCGTCAAGCTCAAGACAGGACGAATGAAAAAAGAATCCGTCAAATCCGTCAAGCACGGCGTTGCAGAATTTTGAGAGTATCAGAACATCCTCCGCACCTTGTTTGCTGAGGTTGTCGGAAAGCCTGAGACACTCACGAATTTCGTCATCCGAAACCGATATCGCAATGTCGGTCTTTCCCGATTCATTCGGCTTAACGGCATAGCTTTCAAGCCGTTTCCTGCATATTTTAAATTTTGGATTAACTTCAACATTCAAATCAGCTATTCTGTATATCGGCATATCTGCTCCGCTAAATACTATAATGAAATATTGTAACACAAATTAATGTTTTTTGCTACGGCGAAATGAATAAATATTATTTTACCTTTTAGTGCAAGTTGTTCAGTCGCACAGCTTTAAAGGCAAATATTGCACAATACAAGCCGTGTTATTTTGTAACAATGCACATACAGCTTATTTTTTATTCATTTTAAAGCCTGTAAAAAAAGCATTATTTTACGACTTTTTCAATTTTGTTTACTTTACTTGTCCGACTGCTTTTTTGCATACTCTTCAAGGTATGCTCTTTCATAAATTCAAATATCCTGTGCGTAACCGTTCCTATAAGAATCGGAATGAATATTCCTGCGGCAAGGTAGATTATGCAGTAAAAATTTAAGCCGTTCGGACGATAAATGTACCAGATTGTTGACTTGAGTTTTAAAATATCGAAATCTTTGAACAGCGGTGTAATTACGCTCAATCCCCAAAATGCCCATTTTACAATCATAAAGGCAAAAATGTGGTGAATCATTATGCTGTAGGTATTGTCCGAAATCATCCTGACAAGCTTTTTGTTCTTGATAATCGGAGTAATCAGCTTTGTAACCCTCAGCCAGAACGCAATGCCCGTGATTGCGGTTACATAAGGAATGACGCAGCCGTTGTCAAACTTCACGCACTTTGACGGAGTGTATTCAAGATTTTCACAGAATGTGAGGAGAAGAAGCTGAACTCCGAGAACGATTGCAAAATATGCAACGCTGTTGAGATTATCGTGTTTTTCAAGCTTTTCGTGATAAAATCTGCCAAACTCAAAACACGGCAGAAAAAACATTGACCTGAACAATAACAGCAACGCACCCTTTGGGGCAGGATTCCAAATGCAGTATTGCACACCGAAAATTCCGATTGCAAGATACACGGCAAGAATGACATACTCGTTGCCCCTGTGAACCTTTTTGAGCAGTTTGCGGAACAGTATGTTAAAAACATAAACACAGAACAGCGGATATACAAACCACGAACCGAGGTTGTAGGCAAAACTTTCGCCGTCAATAAACGGCATAACAAAAAGGTTGTACAGATCAAATTTGCCCTGAGCAATCGTATAGCCGACCTGAGTAAGTGCGAATGCGATTATTCCGTAAACAATGTTCCATAGATACGCAGGAATCAACAAGCGTTTTGTCCGTCCCCATATATATTTGAAAATATGTTCCTCGTGTTTTTCCTTGTAAAAATAGCCCGAAATGAAAACGAACAAGGCGAGATTGTACGAATACTTCGGAAACCAATCGTACATCAGCGACACACCGCCGTTGTAGCAATGCCCCGAAACTATGATAATAATGCCGATTGCCGACAAAATTTTAAAAGTAAAATTAATGTTTCCGTCATCGCTGAGCCTTTTGTTTTCAGCTGTGACACTGTTTTGTTTAAATGCAGATTTACTGCGTGTTTTGTTCTTTCCCATAATTCCCTCTCATCTGTATTTGTCGCAATTTAAAAATTCCGCAAATTCACACGGTAATTGTACCACAAAAGCAATCTGCAATCAATATATCAAATTCACCGTGCTAAACACATATAAATCATTGTTTTGCACAATCTCACTTTTGTTTCAACAGGCATTTAAATCTTTTATTTGCATCTGTTCCGCCATACAATTGTACACATACCCTTAAAAAACTAAGATTAAAATGTAAATAAATTCAGTCAAAAAGCCGGGCAAAGCATAAAATAAAAAAATATGCAAAAAACTATTGACACAACCTTTACATAATGCTATAATAATAAAGCTGTAAAAAACAGCAGAGTTGTATATCGCGGGATAGAGCAGCTCGGTAGCTCGTCGGGCTCATAACCCGAAGGTCGTCGGTTCAAATCCGGCTCCCGCAACCATTCAATAAGCACTAATCGCTATGGTTAGTGCTTATTTTTATTTCTGATATTTCTGAAAATTTTATTATCTCCATAACACACCCGCCTGAGCATTGTTACTTGATGCTCAGGCTGATTTTTTATTACTTATTATGTTTTAATGCGTATCTTCAATGCAGTACACAAAGTTTGTGAGGTTCATATTATCGTCAAAGGTGAAAGTTACATATCCGTCTTTCCGCTTATAGGTAACATCGCCGTGGGTTATGTTATTGTACATTGGCTCGCCGAGTTCAGCATAGACATCGTCATAGGTGCTGTTGCCGTTGATTTCGCCAAAACCGATGTTTGAATTGGCAAGGTTGCCTGATGAGTAATCAACCGTAATGCTGTAAATTTTATTTGTTTCGGCAGTGACCATAACATTCATACCGCTGTAGTAATGAATATACCACTTGTCCGACGCTAAAAACGGATCTGAAATTTCTTCGCCAAAGGCATTTTTTACATCGTCAAAATCAGCGTTCAAAAAATTATTGCTCTCAACATCAAGCATTGAACTTCCGGACTTTTTAAGATAAAACTTTCCGCCTATATCCCACATTGATTCGCTGTTCTGATTTGTGACCGTGTTTTCAATATAGATTTCGCCGTCGGAAAACTTGATTTTACCCGTACCGCTGTTCTGCCAGCCGTCATCATCAAACGAAAAAGTTCCTATTCCGTCAATCACCTTTGTTGTCACATTGCTTATTCTCGCAATTCGGTTTTGCGGTGCAGACGAGGTTTTTGTAAAAGTAAATCTCACAACATCATCCTTGACGGAAATTATCTCAAGAATATTGCCGCCGTTTTGAGTTGCGGTTGAAATATCGCTGTCTTTATCGCACCATATTCCGACATATTTTGAATAATCCGAGGTTTTATTTTCAGCCGTTGTCGTGACCGCAGTTGTCGGAACAGTTGTTGCATGTGTGGTAACATTATCCGATTTGCCACCAAAAATCGTGCTGTTCAAAATTACAATCACCGCAATTACAACGAGCAAAACTATTGCCGCTGCAACGGCAATAATAATCGGTTTTTTCTTTTTTACCTTAATTTCTCCGCCTGTTGTAACATCAATCAGCTTTGTCATACAGTACGGACAAAATGTTGATTCAATCGGAAGTTCCTTGCCGCAATTCCTGCAAAATTTTGTATCCTTACCCATAACGCCTCACCTCTTATATATATTTTAAAACAAAAAACAACGCAATGCAATACGCACTGCGTTGGTTTTGGTTATTCAACTCTGAACGATGAAAGTACATCATCCGTTTCAACTCTGGCATCAACCATTCGCTGATTTGCGTATTCGTCCTCCAACATTCCGAAGCCTGTTGGATGAATGTACATAAAATACTTACCGTCCTTACTTCCGAGTCTGCGTGAATCTATGCTGACCGTTCCGTCATATGTCCAGTCAATAGCGAATAAAAATCCGTCCGAGCCTGTTTCAGAATGTTCGTGATTATACGATTCATAAAAAGTAACCTTATCACCATCAACCTCATATGTATAATCCTCGGGGACTTCAATTGAAAAGCCGTTAAAATAGCATCTTCCGCCACCGTTTGAGTTACTATCGCCATCATCTTTCGATGTTTCGGGCTCGGTCGGCTTGGCTGTTGTAGGCTCAATCGTAGTAGACTTTGCCGTTGTTTGAATATCTGTAGTCGGTTCAACAGTTGTAGGTTCTGCTGTTGTCGAAATTTCCGTTGTAACCTGTTGGGTGGTTGCTTTAACAGTTTGCTCGGCATTATTATTGCCGAACATTTTCGGCAATAATACAATCGCACATACAGCCAACACAACCGCAACTGCCGATGCAACGGAAATTATGACGACTAATTTTTTCTTTGACTTTTTATCCGACTTTATATCAGTCGGTTTTTCATTAACCGAGGTCATCGGCAAAGGCTTTATCTCTGCACCGCAATGTTCGCAAAACCTGTCGCCGTTTTTAATCTGATTTCCGCATTTTTCGCAAAATCTCGTTTTATTCTTATTATCCATTTAGTCTCACCTCTTCTACATTTTAAAGCAAAAAGCAACGCAATGCAATACACACTGCGTTGCAACTTTCATTTTTATATGCTACTCAACATATTTTTTCTCATAATTTCTAATGAAATTAACATTATACTTTTCAACATCATTGAGCATATCCTCGGTGAAATCTTCGGGTTCAATCGTTCCCACATACCACCATTTATCGTCAAAATAATCTTGTATGTAGTCCGTATTGAATCTTCGTCCTGCTCGGGCATAAATTTCATTTCGTGCGAGTTCAAGCTCATCTGCATCAAGTCCTGCCAAATCGGAATTTGTAAGCTTTCGTGTGCCACTGTCAGGCAATATGTAATCTTCGTCATAATAATCATCGTAATCATTATAATCATCATACGAACTGTCTGACTTGTCGGATTTTGCAGTTGTGGGTTCGGCTGCAGAATAATTTGTATCCAAATAAACTATATTGGATTTTTCAGACATCTCATTAATAAATTTATCAGAAGCGGCTAATAAGTAAAGCGTTAATATATCTCCAGGTGTTTTATAACTAAAACATATGTTGTTATATACAGACAATGTATTTTGATCATTTGCAACTTTATTGAGTGATTCATTAAGTAAATTGGCCGCATCTTCTAACGAAACATTACACATAATTGCAATGCAAAGTGTAGCGTTAGTCTTTAATGAAGTATCCGACAATATTGCTGATACATTCATAATTTTTCCGCTGTATTGCTCGGTACCTATCACAATGTTCATCCTTGATAAATCTTTCGGAGTATAAAGTTTCGTAGCTGTATTGGTTCGTTCCTGATTACCGTTATCAATATCGTAATTTGATACATCGGATAATATATCGACCGCCTGTTCGACATTATCATATTTATTGCTGTCGCTTTCTGATGATGACAACCGTGATACACAAATACTTTTATACTTTTTCCAAAAGCCGTAGAAATCATATTTAACTCTTGCACCCGTATCATTTGATGATTCTTCAACAACGCTTTCGTTTAGCGGTACAATGCCTTCTTCAACCGTTGTCGGTTCGGTTAAACTGCTTTCCGATTTGGTTTTGGTTTTGGTATCGGAATGACTGCTGTTATTTAAAGGAAACAAAACCAACGCAAGTATTCCTGCAAACACAAGTACAAAAGCTCCAAATACTATGCCTGCAATTTTCCATTGCTTTTTCAGCTTTTCTTTTTGCTCGTTTTTTGGTTCATTCAGGCTGACTGTTTCGGCTGTTTCGTAATCTTCAACAGCCGAGCAATCTTCACCGCAGTTTTCACAATATCTGTCATTTTCATTTAGCAGAAATCCGCATTTTGGACAACGCCTCATTTTTAACCCTCCAATGTCAAAAAATTATCTGAAAACTTTTCCGTTTTGCTTTGCACCGCAGCTTGGACAAAAGCTTGCATCATCACTTAATTCTGTTCCGCAATTTTCGCAAAACCTCTGACTGCTTGTATTGTCAACACCGATTTCTTCATTTTCAGCTTTGGTATGTGCCGCAGTTTGGGCAGAAATCCGCATCTTCGCTTATTTCTGTTCCGCAAATTTTGCAAAACCTCTGACTGCTTGTATTGTCAACACCGATTTCTCCATTGGCAACATCAACAGGCTCATCCTTCGACAGCTGATATTCAAGTAATTTGGCAGTAGCTTTCGTGTGCTGAGTAATACTTGCCAATGAGCCTATAAGCAATGCAACAACATGATAAATACAATACTCAATAAAAGCACAAATTGCGGCATCAATCAGATTAATAAAGAATGTTCCGAAATTAAATTTATATTTCACTTCGCCGTAATATGATGTACCGTCAGGTTCAAAACCTGCAATAATTGAAGTAATAATTCCTATTATAATCAAAATTACAAAAAGAATCATACCAAGAGTTTCTACACCGGAACACCAACTCCATAATTCGCTTATCACCTTATCGGTTTTTACGCTGTCTTCAACCGACACGGGACTTTTATGCTTTGCCGTTTCTCTGAACATATTTGCCACTGTTCTTCCTCCTTAAATTAACATCAGTTATTCAAATCTAAAGGTTTTTACTGCATAGTTGAAGGTTTGATGGGCTGTTGAATATTTTTTTACTGATGTTATATCATCTGCGATAAACTCAAGACCTGTTGCTGTTGTATATCCAAAAACATAGCCGTTTTTCTCACCGAGTTTAGTAAAGTTCGGTGCAGGAGGAGATGACTGTGAATACGGACTCTTTGTGAACAAAATAGCTCCCACATAACCCATATCATATTTGTCATAGTTGTACTTTTCGTAGTAACATCTCCATGCATTTGATTGTTTATCATAACAGCCGTCAGGAACTACAACAGAGTACTCTGCAATAGTTCTGTTACCGCTTGTACAAGTATAGTATTGTCTCACACCATTGATAACAGTCACCTTACAGGTGGCTTTTTTGCCATTTGCGGTTGTTGCGGTAATTGTAGTTGCACCTGCACCTTTGGCGGTAACTTTTCCGCCTGACACGGTTGCAACATTTTTGTTGCTTGATGACCATGTTACTGTGCTTGTTGAACCCGCTGAAAGTGTGTACTTGAGCGTAACGCTTTCCTTTTTGCCGATATAGGCTGATGTCTTGTTCAGCTTAATTGACTTTGGCGGATTGTAGACATACTTTTTAGACCAACCTTTTGAATTGTAACCGCTCACGGTGTTGCCGTTCTTATCAATGCAACGGATCGTATAGGTTTCGGTTCTGCCTGATTTCACGGCAGCATCGGTATAAGTTGTCGCAGTTGTGTCCTTGAATCTCTTCCAACCGCCTGACGCAGGTCTGTAATAAAGTCGGTAGCCGTAAACACCTGCGATTTTATTCCAAGTCAGTTTTATGCCGCCCGAGGTGTTTTCAAGCTTTGAAATTGTCGGTGCAACAGGAACATATTTAATTGACCAACCGTTTGAGTTAAAACCGCTGATTGTGTTGCCGTTCTTGTCAATGCAACGGATCGTATAGGTTTCTGTTCTGTTAGGACTTACGCCCGAATCGGTGAATGATGTTGCGGTTGTGTCCTTAAAGCGTTTCCAACCGCCTGATGCAGGTCTGTAATAAAGTCTGTAGCCGTAAGCACCGTTAACCTTGTTCCATTGTAATTTTACACCGCCTGTTGTATTTTTAAGGCTTGTAATCTGCGGTGTTGAAAGGTTTACTTTATATTCTTCAAATTTAAAGCCGTTATTATTTGCATATCTTTGAGCGCAAGAATTTATATCGCCGACAATAACAAAATCAGGAATCTTGTAGTTGTTGTCATTTTTGCCGTAATAACCAAGGCTGTAATCAGAAAGATATGTAACGCTTGCAGGAATTATAATCTTCTTTAAATTCAGGCAATTGTAAAAAACATAGTTGTCAAGCTGCTGAAGTCCGTTGTTCAGCTTTACTGATGACAAATTAGTGCAATCCTCAAACGCAGCCCACCAAATATATTTAACATTTGCAGGAATTTCAATGTTTAACTAAAAAATGCCCGATACATATTCTATAAAACCACAAATATACAATATCAGCCATGCAAACACAAATGTTGATTTTGTTACAAAAAAAGATACTTCTTGTGACACACTACATATACACCTCAATCCCATTCACCTCAAAAATACACACGTCACGAAGCTGCCGGATTTCGTTAGAGTCCAGCAGCTTCATTCGTCTTGTGCCTTTGTAGAAGTCATATTTGAGGGAGATGCAGCGGTGCCAGGACTGGATTTCACCGCTGCGAGTCCATAGACGGATGTCGATGGGTTCGGGACTGGAGAGGATTTTGTGGAGGGTGGTGATGTGGATTTGTTATAGTGATGGAGAGAGTAATCAGTATTACTTGGCTAAGTATCACGTAATACTTTTTTAGGCTCGTTTTTAGTCAAAATATTTTGACTATCTTTCTATACAGCATTTAAGAATTTTGGCAGAATAGGTTGGTTACAGGCATTCCTTCACCTACGGCAAAAGTTTTCTTTTCAAGATTTGAAAGAATGTATTCTGTAAGTTCTAAAATCTCAGACACAAAATCAGGATAGCTTTCCAGACGTCTTAATGCTTCATAAATGGTATTTACGCCAACCTTGCTTACCTTGTCACCAAACAAACTATAATACAACATTATGGCATACGTTTCTTCTTGTTGTTGGTGCTGATAGGTGCGATATTGTGCTCCTCCTTGAAGACTTCAGATGTCTTGGAGGTGAAGGCTGCGGATGCGTGGGCGCCTGGGATGTTATGGACGGATGTAAATGTTAGTGTATCGGGCATAATATGCTGTTTCTGAGACAAAGATATGGTTGGTTGTGTTTGGCGTAAAAGACAGATAAATGATAATTTAGAAGCAATGGCAAAGCAACTCTACGATTATTGGTTTGTGCAGTTTGACTTTCCGAATGAGGAGGGTAAACCATATAAATCAAGTGGTGGGGCTATGGTGTGGAATGAGAAGTTGAAACGAGAGATACCAGAGGGATGGTATGCAGAAAATATTTGTAAAATTGCTAATATATTGAGCGGCGGAACGCCAAGCAAAGCTGTTGATGAATATTGGAATAATGGAACTATCCCTTTCTTCGGCCCTACTGACTGTAATGGGAGTGTTTTCCAAATTAAGACTGCAGACCATATAACGCAAAAGGGCTTGGAACATTGTGCATCTTCTCTTTTCGAAGAGGGTATTGTTATAATAACAGCTCGTGGTTCAATCGGCAAACTTGTTATAGTGGGAACACCTATGGCTATGAATCAATCATGTTATGCTTTACAATCAAAGGAAGGAGAATATGAATACCTGTATTTTCTAACTACCCAACTAATAGATTGTTTAAAAGCTAAAGGGTCTGGGTCTGTATTTAAATCTATAATAGCATCGGACATAGAACATTCAACATTGTGTATTGCAACAGAGAATGTTGTATCAGACTTCTGTAAAAAGGTGAAGCCGCTGTTTGAAAAGTTAAAAGCAAACACAATAGAGATTGCTGAACTCACTAAGCAGCGTGACGAGCTCTTGCCATTGTTAATGAACGGTCAAGCCACGGTAAATTATCATTTATCTGACGATTGA
>OQWM01002967.1_pt1 | contig 11435 bp, 9 predicted proteins | sample 1691531 | NCBI WGS metagenome assembly OQWM01 (sample SAMN03418257, study PRJEB22391) | human gut metagenome | biome: human-gut; feature: organic feature; material: feces | host: Homo sapiens | place: Tanzania | collected 2013-01 | reverse complement strand
AGACAAAACGGCAGATTACTCCAATGGGGAAAGAAATAAAGCGCAGGCTGGTAGAACTTGAGATGAGTCAGGAAGAACTTGCAACATCGGTTGGTAATAACATTCTTTTCACTGGGCGCGAGTATGATGCAGAGCTTGGTATATTTTACTTCCGCGCTCGTAGCCAACATCCGTATATTGGTAGGTTTATGCAACATGATCCATTGATGTATGTAGATGGAATGAATGATTATTTATATGTAAATAATATGGTAACGTATTACAATGATCCAAGTGGTGAATTTATTCCGATTGTTGTTGCAATTATAGCTGTTGCAGGAGCGTTATATTCAGGTTGGCAATTAGGTTCTGCAATTCGAAACTTTTGGGCAGATGATTGTATGCCAATGGCTGATAAATGGAAAGATTTAGGTTGGGCAGCAGCTGGAGCAGCATTAACTTTTATGCCCGTTAGCGCAGGGAAATTGGCTTTCGGTGCAGCAGGAGGACGTGCTTTTTGGTCTGGATTAGGTGCAAATGGAGCAAAAGTTGCGGAGAATATCGCAGTCCAAAATGGTTTACGAACGTTAGAGACAACAGGATTAGGCAAATGGCTAACCAAAAATGTTCCTTGGAAGAAGGGATTGAACGAGTATATATGGAACGAGGCAAGTGAATTTTATGCTTTAACTGCGGGTGAAAATACAGCTGCGATCTTGGGAAACTCCGTACGTCCCAACAGTGTATGGAATAAGATAGAATCGCCTATATTGAAATTCATGGGTAATTATCCAACAAAAATTTTTAAGTGAGATGGAAAAAATACTGTTAATTATATTGGGACTTGTATTTACTTTTTATGCAAATGCTCAGGTCAGTTGTAATCAAGGTGACCAAGACCCAAACAATCCAGTTCCAAAGCCATATCCGGGAGACAATTACGACCCTGATGGCAAGTTGTCGTATGACCCTAATGAAATTATCGGCCCTGCGGGATACGATTCTGTCCGTTGGGTAAGTATAAAGGACATTCTCAACTACACCATTCTGTTTGAGAACTCCGAAGAGTTTGCCACAGCTGCGGCACAGATGGTGGATGTGCGCTTCGATTTCCAGAGTAAGGCTTTGCAGAAAGGCTTTGGAATCGGCACTTACTGTTTCTCAAATATGTCGTACAATGTGGAGAACTCACCCAATGCCTATCAAAACCGTATAGACCTGCGTGACTCGCTCGGCATCTATGTGGATGTGATTGGTGGATTGGATGTGACAAAGAACCAAGCGTTCTGGACATTCAGCACCATCGACCCTGCAACGGGTTATGCTCCGTGGGAACACGACAAGGGACTGCTGCAAGTGAACGACTCGACACACGTAGGCGAAGGCTTCGTGACTTTCAGCCTGCGACCATTGGCAACCATGCAGACGGGTGATACCATCAGCATTCAAGCCAATATCGTGTTCGACGAGAACGATACTATCCCTACCAATCGTTGGTGCAACAAGATTGATGCAGGCAATCCACAGAGCAAAGTGACAGGCGAACCTATTCTCTCCCCCACGGGGGAGGGCCAGGGTGGGGCTTCCTACAGCCTATCCTTCACCGCAAAGGATGATGAGAATGGCTCAGGCGTGAAGTCCGTGACCCTCTTCCTTGCCAACAGCGCAGGAATATATGAGGAATACGGAACATACGCACCGGACTCCATCGTTACATTCCCGACCGAAGCAGGCAAGCAGTACAAACTGTTCTCGCTTGCCATTGACAACACTGGCAATATGGAACCGCTGAAGGAAGCACCAGACCTCATCGTCAACTTCAACCAAGCACCGACTGACATTGCCCTATCCGACACCATCTTCAACGATGACATAGAAGCAAAAGGCTTTATCGGTGAACTGTCCACCATCGACTCTGAAGACGAAGTAAAGTTCACCTACGCTTTGGCAGAAGGTGAAGGAGCTATCCACAATGATATGTTCCAGATTGACGGTGCACAGTTGAAGGCAAAGGAGTGTTTCAAGTGTGCCGAGGATTCTGTATTCTCTGTACGCATCAGCACTACCGACGAGGGCGGCTTGTCTTTCTCAAAGGCATTCACCCTGAACATGAACAGAGTGCTGGAACGTCCGCAACCCGACACGCTGAACGTGGCTATCTGCGAGGGTGATGTATATGACTTCCACGGAACGGAAATAACCGAGGCTGGCCAGTACTTCTATACAAAGAGCAACGACTATATGTGTGACAGCGTGTATGTGCTTAACCTGCAAATCAATGCCTTGCCGCAAGCAGGTTCTAAAAAACGGCTGTCTGTACGGTCGCACTCTTGTGCAACTAAATCGCACATGGCTTTAACTTCGCGTTCGTTTGTAAACACTTCGCCATGATCCGCTACCCGTTTTTTTGATTTTATTTGTAAGGTTGAAGAAAAATATATGCAATTCAAAATCAGTCGAGATTCCATGAATTTTAATAAGAGCCAACCTAAGATTTAGTAACATCATTGGCAGATGAAGCGCAATATCTTCTGGCAATTCGTTTTTTTGATTTTCTTTTTTTATGAGACTTATATACTTTGCAAAATGCTTAGACATCAATCTAATATAAAAAGAAAGTTGCATCTTGCGGTCTGAACTGGAATACAATAATTGAGGATCCGGTATTGAACTGAGACAAAGAAGTAACGAAGTTATTCTATTCTCCAAAGTTGAATATCTGTGTTCTTTTGAACGCTTAACTAAATCAGCAGACATCTGTCCTTTGTATCTATTTAAATCGCTACGTATATTTGTCTTAATCTGAGAATATTTTGTCTCCAACTTGTTTTCTTTTTCATTTAGCTCTTTCAATGAACGGTTATACATAGCTTCAAGTTTTGTGATTCTTTCTTCATATTTATTAATTTTGAAATATTGCCATACAGAAACTAAACCTAATAGTAATGTTAATATCCCCATCCACAATCCAATCCATGTGTTAAGTTTATCAATCATCATGTCAATAGTTGAAACATATTGACTATCAAGTTTCTTAACGATGCTATTGATGGAGTCAACTCGATATGTATAAGTGTTTAACTCATCTGTTAGTTTTTTGATTTTTGTGTTGTGAATATCATTTACGATATATTCTTTGGAAACAAAGCTTGAATCCAAAGAATAAGGTTTGTAATTAACCGCATCCAACAACTTATTGTATGTTGTGCCAGTTGCAATGAAAATACCAACAAGAAACAAAACTGGTATAAGCCATTTAACAAAATCCTTCATAGTCGATATACAAGTTTTTAAAATCCTTATTAGTTTCTTTTTCTTTATATTCATGTGCTATTGCTCTATATGGGAATATTCTACCGCATCGTAAATTGTCAAGACTCTTTTTACTATAGCAATTTTCTATCAAGTCTGACTCACTCATATACATAAATCCTTTTTTGAATGCAGACAACATCAAGTCATCATGTGTCAACATTATCAATTGCAATGGTATTTTGCATCGATCTGCTCTCTGCAATTTCACATCATACCATTTATATATATTATATACAAAATGTTCTAGTTTCAATCCATTGTTGAAATCATTAGCATTAAAGACATCATCAATGACAAATGGCACAATTGTTTTGTTCTGTTGCATCCAGTAAATAGACAAGCATATTTTTAATGTAATACAAAATAGCTTGAAACGGAATGAGTTGAAATATTCAAAAGGAGTAGCATGAAAAGGCTCTTTCACTGTTGGTACAAGGATGTCTATGTCAAACGTATTCGAAGAAACAACTACTTTGTAAGTTTCACCATATTCTGAAAAACTTTCTAAAACATCACTTATTTCATCTTGAAATTTTTGCTGGAACCGCAAAACTATTTGGTGTTGAGTTTCGATAATAAGTGTTTTTATTTTTTCCAGAATTTTTATTTTTTCCAGTATGTCGTTGGCATTATTTGTATCAATTATCTGTCTATATTCCGTATTCTCCAAATCTCTCTTCCTCTTCATCATGTTTTCTACTAATGTTAAGAGTAGATTTGTTTCGTCATGATATTTTTCGTCATCCCTCATGTTTTTTTTCAATAAGAGAATCTTTCGGAGTTCATAATATAAGCCAGATAATGTTGAGACCTGTTTCACATACTCTGCATTGCTTGAAGTCGCATTTTGTACTATTATGCCTGGATTGGAAGCAGGTGTGCTTGCTTTTCTTGCTTTTCTTGCGATTTCCCATTGTTCACCAAACAACTTTGAATTCTGTAAATGGGGCGAGACTCCTTCTATCTCTTTTTTGATTTCTTCAGGGCTTATAAATAATTCACATTCTTTTATGTCATCATCGCCATCATTTATTGAGCGCAAGAAATTCAATATGACAACATTTAATTCGGCTGAGCTAATGGCTTCTGGGTCCTGTTGGAGACTTTTAGCCATTTCTTCAAGATTTTCATTCATTTTAGAGACACGAGTTACAATGTCTTCAAATTTTTTATATCCTAATTGCTTAAGGATATACGAATATAGGATTTTCCCACTTTGTTTGATTTGTTCGGCATCATAATCTGAACAAAAAGAATTGGTGGAACAAATGGGTTGGAAATCTTCAAACTTTTGTTTCAACTCCTCATAGCCATTGTTTCCACTTTTGCAATCCTGTCGTAAAACTCCAAGGGTTACATTCTCTTTTTTAACGCCTTTTAGGTTGTTTAAACCGAAAGTCAAATATTCCGTCTTGTCACAGCCCATTTCTTCTGCATGTGAACAAAAATCAGTGTAATGCATCTCTAATGCGGAATACACAGAACTTTTTCCAGTACCGTTTCCTCCGACTAAAAACAGTGAACATGGAGCACCTTGTTTAGTGAAATCTACACCATAAGGTTTTTCATCGTTCTCTGGTGAAGGGAATAAACGGAAATTATAGAATTTGATAGCACGAATACGCTTATCTACATATTCTGAAGAATGGATAGGTGAAGAAAAACGCTCAGCGTAATTTGTTTTTTGCTCATGCGAAGTAGGGAAGACATCATTAATTTTGATGTCTTCCAAATCTCCTTTATAATAAAACAAATTGGCTATAGCCTTTTTCTCTTTATCTGTCCAATCTTGAAAAGCGTTACTCTGCAATAAAACTTGCCAGCAACTATTTTCCATAAAGTTTAGTTTAGATTGAATCTGTAAATTTTAACAGTAAGTCTACCAAGGTGTTGTCTTTGTGAAACTCCTCGTTAGCTTTACGCTGACATACGTCTTGTATATATGTGACAATTTTCCCCATTCCTAATGAAGATAGGAAACTTTCATTTTCTAAATATTGCGCCAACATCTCGTCATCTTTATAATTATATATAAGCAATAATATATTATATAATGACAAAGTTTTCTGCAACTTTTCTTCTGTGTCATAAATTTTGTTACCATCCTTTTCTAACTTGATAACTTTATCGTCAGATAGGAGGTAAGGTTTGATGAAAGCGAAGTAATTAGATAAGAGCTGGTCAACCTCTTTATCTGTCATATCAACAATCTTCCCTTCGTCAACCAAAAGAGACATCATTAAATTGCGAATATCATCTTTCAGAAATTGTATCTTTTCTTCTATTTCTGAAATTGGAAGCAATTCTTTCAACTCATAATTTATGTCACCAGAGAAGTCTCCAAAAGGATTGTCCTGTACAGAGTCATCAGACAGCAGACTTATTATCTTTTCCCTAACTTTTGCTTCCAACTCACTACTAAGCGTGGTGTAAGTCTTGAACTCCTTGTTTTGCAATCTTGGCGAGCATTCCAAAAGTTCATTTTCCTCAGTAAGGATATACATATCTTTCATATATTCCACAATATTTCTCTTCTTGTCGCCAACATATGGCAAGAGCTTGTAGTCTATACCGAGCTGTAGATAAGACTCCTCTTCTTTTAACTCTTTCTTGAATGTTTTTATGACTGCGGACAATAAGCTTTGGAAAGTATAAGTATTGACTTTCTGCACCTGTAAAATTTCATTAGCTTGATTCCATACGCACAAGATAAGTCTTGCCAAGTGAGAAAGAAGCAAATCTTCGTTCTCTCCTGGTCTAAAGACACGCATCCATGTGGAAGAAGCTGAATCTACTATATATTGTGGCACAATACAGCCATTGTCTATTCGGTTGTCTATCCACTTATGAAGTTCCTTTTGGAATTGTTCTGGTTCTTCTATCTTAAATTGTCCGTAACGATGAACAAAAGCTGTAAGATTCTTCATCGTATAACCAAAACGAAGACGATAGTTGTCGTCGTAGATGGTACCCCTTGTCCATTTCTCTATCAAGATGGTCAAGTTGTTGAACATAGCAGAAAGTGTCTCTTCTGTATCTTGACTTCTGCTTATCATCACAAGATTATGGTTCTGAAGCACCTCTAACTCATCCTTCGGAAGACTATTGTTTTCCAACACATAGTCATTGTTTGCGGTCATTTCCTTAACCGATAATACAGGATCCAATGATAAGTTTGAGTCTGCGGCGACCTTTAGTCTTCCTATTGTATTTGCTACTAACGAGACGTTTCCTATCAGATAAGTCAAGTTGTTTTCTTTTATCTCGAAAGTACTATCATCAATTCCAAGGCAATTGACAACTGCATTAATCTTTTCTTTTTCTACTATATAGTTGTTGAAAGATAAAATGTAATTGGCAAGAATAACTTGTGTGCGCAGGCGGTTCCTGCGAATCTCATTATTGAATTTGTCATGAACCTCAGTCTCAACGTTCTTGAAATGCAATTGTATTTCATCCCACATCTCACGGAATGGAGAGCCTTGCCTAACCATTAAACCAGCCAATGTTTCCTCGTTGTTGTTGAAGTAATGAGGATTCATGAATACGAAACGTAACTTGTCGGCAGACATGAATATTCTAACCTTGTTGAAGGCTGATGTTTTTCCATTCCCTAAAATGATACACCATTTAGCTTTGCTTTCGCCATTCAGTTCAGACTTGAATGTTTCTGGATATTGCTTTCTGAGTGCATCTTCTACGGTTTGTTCGTCAACATTACTTGGTAAATCATACTCTATAGTAGGGAACTCCACCTCCAATGTGTCATTCAATTTAGAGAAATCGTTCATTAAGCATTTTACAAAGTAATGTCCATAACCCGCACGTAAAGGTTCTTTTCCTTCATAATTCAAAAGCAAGGCATCGTCTATGTTCAATGTCTTAGAGTCAGATGCTTTAATAGCAGTAACAACAGCGTAGATCTTTACATTGTCTAATTTGTACGCATCAATATAAGCCTTGATTTCGTTATACAAATTCTGTATTGTGGAACCAAAGTAAATTGCGTCATCAACGATGAATATACGATACTTCTTGTCTCTATTATTACTTATTTGCTCGAAGATAAAAGGCAATGCGTGTTCTGTCGTAAAGGAGAATTCCTTCAGTCTGTTGTAGATTCTTAGATACTCCAACATTCTTGGACCTTTACGAGATAATGCTATGATTATGTCTGTATCTGATGAATGAATCTCATCATTGAGATGCTTCACCAATTGTTTCAGACTGTTGCTATATATGGTTCTATCTGACTCTTTCTGTAACATGTCTGTTTGTTGTAACGAGCAAAAATAATGAGCAAATATACAATATTTTATTGGTTTTCGCTCCTTTTTACCCGATTTATTAAGTTATTTTGTGACTATTTCTGTATTTTATGGTTCAATCACCTTCACTTGGAGACAATATCAGCGATTTGAGCAGCATCCAATCCTTTGAGTTTGGAATGTGCTTCCAGTACTTTGATTCCTTGTGGAACAGTAAAATTACGAAGTTTTCCTATACCTGCGTTGACACCAGGAATTTGTACACGGATTTCGGAATTGGGAAGTCCAAGTCTATGTCTATTGTTTTGTCCAAAGCGGCGAAATCTACGTCTAGAATCTGTATATACATATTGCGGTTTGAGGACACCGTAGATTTCGAGTTCACTTATAGCCATAATAATATTGGAAGAATTTCCTGTAATAGTAATCTTCTTCGTTTTTCCAACAATTGTTCGTTGCAGTTTGTTTGATGTGCTTCCCTTAATTGTAATAAGTCCTGCAGTTTGCATACCCTGCAACACCAGTCTCACAGCATTCGTTTTTTCTTTTGGAACTACTATCACAATCTCATTAGAAGAACTTGATGAGAATTCTGTATGTACCATGGGAACGTTTTCTTTCTGTTCCTTTTTTTGAGATAATTTCAATCTTGACTGAATATGTATATTTCGTTCCAGTTTTACCTCATTTTCATCCAGCATTTTTGCTATATGATAGCGGACAGAGGTTACTTTACCTTGCTTGGAAAAACTTGTCAAAGCCAACATTGAATTGATAAAGCCACCATTCTTAGCTCTAACATCATCAATCTCCTCATTGACATATAGTGGTCTAACAACTATTTGAGCAATATCCCTATTATTACTACAAGCTTCCAATTTGTCCTTGTATTGAAGCGCCAATTCTAACTTATCATGAAGATAACATGCAAAAAGCAAGGTGTCTTCATTCTCGTCAGGATAGCGTTGCATCATTTTTTTTAGATGTTCCTGTATGTTCATTTTGAAAAGAATTGAATTTGTTTGAAACTTTTTAACCGAATTTTACACTTGCACTTCATAGCTTTAATTTTGCAATGTCTTTCGAAAGATAATAACGGAATGTTGAACCCTATAATATAATAAGGTGTATGAAACTAAAAGCAACTTATACTCGCCGCATCCTGGCGATGATGTATTTTCCAGACTGCGAACCGCAGAATGCCGTGCGCCGTCTGACCAGCGAAATCAAACGCTGTACGGAATTGTATGAACTCTTGACCGCTAAGGGAAAGAGGTTTGACAACAAGCAGATTCTCACTATCCGTGAGGTGAAACTTATCGAGGAGTATCTGGGCGAACCTGTGTACTCCATCGAGGAAGTGCTTGTATGAACTCTCATGAAGCGCATCGTTAAGTGCTGATGATGCGCTTCTTAGACTGCTAACGAAGCGCATCTTCAGGGTGTGAGGAAGCGCATCTTTAGGTTGCGTGAAACTTCGACGTTCATCGACACACTTCGACGGATGCCCCTGAGCTGATGTTGTATCTTTGCAGCAGCTAAACGAAGAACGAAGAGTGATGAGTGAAGAATTCAACACCTGGGTACACTCGGAAGTCCTTGTTCGGAGTGATGCATATATATTTAGTATTAATCTCTTAATAGTAAAATTATGAGCAAGTATTACAAAGTGTTTTCTCGTACCCTTACCATGGGTAAGCGTGAGGGTGAGACTGTTTACAGTGTTCGTCCTGTTAGTAACGGTACATTGACTACCGATCAGGTAGCGAAGCAGATTTCTACGGAATCTACAGCTACCACGGCTGACGTGAAGGCGGTACTCGACCGCTATGCCTACTATGTGATGGACAACCTTGCCAAGGGTTACAACATCGAGTTGCTTGGCTTCGGAACGCTCTACCTTCGCTTCATTACCAACAAGTCGGTGACAGATCCGAAGAAGGCGAAGAGTAATCTGGTGAAGAGCATTGTTCCTGCCTTCCGTCCTTCGTTCACTGTTGACCGCAACGGTAAGCGCACCTACGACTTGATTCCTAACCGTATCAGCCTTGTGAAATACGGTGAGGACAGCACCTCTGACGGAACAGGCGATGAGGGTAATAACTCTACACCAACACCAAATCCTTCCGACAAGGGTGACAGCACTGGTGGGGGTTCCGACAGCGGAAACACAGACACTGGTGACACCGGCAGCGGTACAGGAGGCGATGGCAACGTTAACTTTGAGTAATCCGTAATTCGCAATCACAGAGTATGAATGTATTAATCCCAATAGCTACTGCTATGATGTTGGAAACTTATCCCATGACCATTGGTGGGGAGGCTGTGCGCAACGAGCGCATCCTCCTTGCCAAGGTGGAGGACGGCGAGCTGATGCAGTCGTCCGAGAGTGTTAGATTTTTGATCCTGCATTGTTCGGCTACCCGACGCAATCAGGATTATAGTGTTGAACAACTGATGCGTGATCATAAGAAGCGTGGCTTTCGCACCATCGGCTACCATTTTTATATTCGTAAGGATGGTACCATTACGCAGCATCGCAAGCTGTTGGAGGTGGGGGCGCATTGCCGACCTTACAACCGCTGTTCGATAGGCATCTGCTACGAGGGTGGTCTGGATGAGCATGGCAAGCCATGCGATACTCGCACCGAGGCACAGACTGAACGTATTATCGAATTGCTGTATAAGCTGCATAAGTTGTTTCCGAAAGCGAAGATTGTGGGACATCACGACTTGCCTAGGACTACTCCCAAGGCTTGTCCTTGTCTGGATACCCATGCCGTATTCGGGTGGATAGAGAACCTTTAGTCCCTGCGGAAAATGTCTCGTGTATAAACCTTTTCTTTTACGTCATCAAGGCACGTGTCGTAGCGGTTGGCTATAATCGCATGGCTCTGTGCCTTGAATGTGTTTAGGGCGTTCTCAATGCGGCTTCCAAAATCACCTTTATTCTCCCATAATCCGTTTCATTGCTGCCATCATACGAAGTTGTTTGGCAGTCGGTCCTTTCTGACCTTTCTCAGCCAAGTCAAGATAGAACTTGTAGTTGCTTGACAAAGCCTCACGTAGTTCATCAGGCATGAGCATGTGCCATTCCTGGTTTGCCTCATCACAATAGGTGGCAACCAAATATAGTTTCTGAAGCTTGTACTGGGTCTTGCGCATCTTGCGAACAACATAGGTATTGGCACCGCCCTTGACAAATTCATCGATAATTTGTAACTCTTGCTTGTTGAGGTTGCTCAATATCTCAATAGGACTATTGAGCAGTTCCTGCGCTACTCGGCGTGCCGTCTCGTCCTTCTTCAAGTTCGGACTAACATACAAGTCGAGTTTATCACACACCTTTAGCATATTTACTTTGGTGACACCTCCTACGAGTTGAACCAAGTGTATGCTGGAATCAAAAGTTTTTGTATCTGGTAAAACTATCATGGGTTATCTGTTATTCATGTCCATACAAATCCACCTTGATGTCGAATGGTGAATCGAAGTCCTTCAGCATCGCATGCTTTGTATCTTTCTCTGAGAGATTGGCATGCTCTGTTGGTATCTTCCAATCAATACCGAGGGTATCATCGAGGATAGAGATGCCACCATCAGCCTCTGGATGATAGAAGTTATCACATTTGTACTGAAAGACAGCAGTCTCTGAGAGGACTGCAAAACCATGGGCAAAGCCCTTTGGGATGAAGAACTGGACATGATTGTCTTCTGTCAGCTCTACAGCCACATGCTTGCCATAAGTAGGAGAGCCTTTACGAATATCCACTGCTACATCGAGCACTCTACCTTTTACGCAACGTACCAACTTGCTCTGGGTATAAGGTGGCCGCTGGAAGTGCAAGCCTCGCATCACGCCATAGCTGCTCA
>OQWM01002966.1_pt1 | contig 11437 bp, 8 predicted proteins | sample 1691531 | NCBI WGS metagenome assembly OQWM01 (sample SAMN03418257, study PRJEB22391) | human gut metagenome | biome: human-gut; feature: organic feature; material: feces | host: Homo sapiens | place: Tanzania | collected 2013-01 | reverse complement strand
TAGGGGAGGTCGATGCAGATGCCGCGGTCTGAAAATCAGAAGCTGAAACTTTTGTATCTCAAAGAGCTCTTTGAAACGCAGTCGGACGAGCAGCACATTCTTTCCATGCAGGATATTGTATCCTACCTTGCCGCGCGCGGCATCCGCGCCGAGCGCAAGAGCGTCTATGGCGATATTTCCTGCCTGCAGGAATTCGGCATGGACATCGTGCTGCAGAAGGGTCCCGGCGGCGGGTACTTCCTTGCCTCGCGCCCGTTTGAGCTGGCGGAGCTGAAGCTGCTGGCAGGCGCCGTGCAGGCGAGTAAATTCTTATCCGAGCGCAAATCCGTCGCGCTGATTGAAAAGCTCTCGACGCTTTGCAGCAGCTATCAGGCGGCGCAGCTCGAACGGCAGATCACCGTCCGCGACCGCGTCAAGTCGATGAACGAAAGCATCTACTATACCGTCGACCGGATCCATGAAGCAATCGCGGAAAACAAACAGATTCGCTTCCGCTATTTTGACTGGGGCGTGGACCGGCGCAAACACGAGCGCCCGGGCGAGTATTTTGCCAGTCCCTACGCGCTGGTCTGGGACAACGAAAACTATTACCTGATTGCCCACTCCGAGCGCCACGGGCTGACGCACTACCGTGTCGACAAGATGGCAAAGCTTTCCATTGCCGATAAGCCACGCGTCATCACCGAGCAGGCAAGGCAGCTCGATCTGACCCGCTACGGCAAAACCGTCTTCGGCATGTTCTCCGGCCGGGAGGCCCGGGTGCAGCTGCGCTTTGAGAACCGCCTGGCGGGCCCCGTCCTGGACCGCCTGGGCACCGATGCCATGCTGATCCCCGACGGGGAGGCGCATTTTACCGTCCTGGCGGATGTGGTGGTGAGCCCGCAGTTCTACGCCTGGGTCTGCGGCTTTGGGGACGGGGTGCAGATCCTCTCGCCCCAGTGGGCCGCGGAGGGCTACGCGGAGCACATCTGGAGGATCGCAGCACTCTATGAAGCATGAAAAACCGGCGGAGCTGCTTACGCTGCTCCGCCGGTCACTTTTCCATTCAGCCGACGCGGATGCTGAGATCCGAAACGGCGATCCCCTGTTCATAGGGATGGCGTCCGGCCTTCAACCTCTACAACACCGACGCCATGTGGGGCGCGCAGTGGGGACTGACGCAGCTCTGGGTAATGGCCTATCCCGACCACATGAGCGACTATATCAGCAGCCACCTGCAGGTTTACAAGGACTGTGGCTGGCTGGCCGACGGACTGGCCTGCAGCCGCTTCGTCTCGGGCGTGGGCACTAATCAGCTGAGCAACATGATCGTGGCGGCCTATATGGCGGGCATACGCGACTTCGACCTGCCGCTGACCTACGAGGCCTGCCTGAAGAACGAACTGGGATGGGAGGAACGCCCGCGGGGAGCTGGCAAGGCCGACACCAAGGACTTCCTGCGCCTGGGCTACGTGCCCCACGTTCATGCCGCGGACGGAGGGCTCTACAACTTCTCGGCGTCCCACACGATGGAGTATAGCTACAGTGCCTACGCCGTGGCGCAGCTGGCCCGGGCCTTGGGCAAAGAGGCCGACTACGATCGGCTGATGGGCCTGTCGCACGGCTGGGAGAACCTGTACGACTCGACGTGCAACTTCGTGCGGCCACGCTACGACGACGGCACCTTCGTCGAAAACTTCGACCCGCTGGAGGTGTGGCGCGGATTCCAGGAGGGCAACGCGTGGCAATACACCTTCTACGTGCCCCACGACCCGCAGGCGATGATCGCCAAGGTGGGGACCGAAGTCTTCAACGCGCGCCTCGACAGCATCTTCACACTCTCGCAGCGACGCATCTTCAGCGGCGGCACGGAGGTGGAGGCCTTTGCTGGACTGCGCACGCTTTACAACCAGGGCAACGAGCCTTCGCTCCACATCTCTTGGCTCTTTAATGAGTCGGGACGCCCGTCGAGGACGCAACACTGGGTGCGCGCCATCCTCAATGAGTTCTACGGCACGGACGGCATCCACGGCTACGGCTACGGACAGGACGAGGATCAGGGAATGCTGGGGGCCTGGTATGCCGTCTCCTCCATCGGCCTTTTCGACGTGAAGGGACTCGACGACCTCCAGCCCTCACTGGGCATAGGCAGCACGATCTTCGACCGCGTGACCATCCAGTTGCACCCGCGCTACTACCCCGGAGGCCAGTTTGTCATCCAGGCCGTGGACAACAGCCACCATAACGAGTACGTGCAGCGCTTCTCCCTCGACGGCACGCGACTGACCACTCCGCGCATCCCCTTCCAACGCTTCGCCCAGGGCGGCACGCTCACCGTGCACATGGGCTCCACGCCCGTGGACAACTACGAATAGCCATTGGACAGCACGCAGAGGAAACAAACAATCCAGCGCGACCTTTAGTTATCACTAAGTGTGGTCATCAGCAACCTTCGGCAAGGTAGCGGAACACGCCACGAGACTGCAAGACAACGACATCACCGCTCGCACGCCACCCTGGAGCACCCACCAGACAACCAGCAAAAACGCGGTTCTCGCGGGGGAGTAAAGCTCAGATTACACCCATGGCCGTGCGGCGATGCAAAAAGTGCAATAAAAACAAAATCGGAGCATTCTTTTTCAGTTATTCCCGCAGTTTTTTCAAGAAAAACTCATAACTTTGCATCTGGCTATTCATACTCACAACGTGCCAGTATGGACTACAAGACAAGCGGAATAAAAGTCGTGCCGACCGGCAAGGGAAGGGACTGCCGTTGGCGGCTCGCGCTAAGCCCCTGCAACAGTCGGCAGGGAGTGTAGCAACGCGCCACAGTCCATCCTCCTCGCCATGCTGACACGGCAAGCATAGAAAAGGCTCATAACGGCAGAAAAGAAGGGGATGCTCCGTTGGAACATCAACAAAAGCACCAGCCTTCACACTGCAAAGACGATCAAAGAACAAAATATGAAAAAATACACCATCAACTCTCCACTGAGGCGAATCATACTATCGGTCTGCGCCGTGGCATTGTGCGCATGCTCGTCGGAGACAGGAGAAAACGAGCAGCCGGACACGCCGCCCACCCCACCCGATCCGGCAGCGAAATGGCCGATACGCATCAGCAGCGTGCAGGAAACTCTCGGATCGGACGACGCCTTCGAAGAGGGCGACAAGATAGGCGTGTACGTGGTGAACCGCAACAGCGACGGATCGCAGGTCGCACTGAAGACTGAAGGCAACTATATAGACAACAGAATGTATGTGCTCCGGAGCACCTGGACCTCGGCGGTGCCGGAATACTGGAAGGACGCTGCTACCCACGCCGACTTCTACATGTACTATCCTTACACCACGACCATAGCGAATGTCGAGGCGCTGCCATGGAGCGTGAGGACCAACCAAAGCGCAGCGTCGGACTACAAGGCCAGCGAACTGCTCATCGGCAAGACGCTGGACGCAGCTCCGAGCGAGAACGCTGTGAGCATCAGCGCGAAGCACGCCATGGCGCAGGTCGTCATCACCCTGGCGGCGGGCAAAGGATTCTCCACGGCCTCGCTGGCGAGCGCTCAGGTCAGCGTGAGGATCAACAACGTGAGGACGCACGCCACGGCCAATCTCGCCACAGGCATCGTGACGGCCACAGAGGGCAAGGGCTATGTCACGCCGATGAGGGAAGGCAGTGTGTACAAGGCGATCGTGGTGCCGCAGCAGTTGGACAAGGGCCACTTGATCACGGTGACGGTGGACGGCACGGACTTCAACCTGCAGAAAGACCCACGGCTCACGGCCTTTGAGCAGGGACACCGCTACCAGATGACCGTGACGCTGAGCAAGACCAGCGGTGGCATGAGTGTGGGCATAGTGAACTGGAGCGACGACGGCGTCGACTATGGAGGCGTTGCCGAACCGAATTAAAGCGTCGCGGAATCATCATTAGAAAAAAGAAAGATCCATGAGAACTATCATCAATAACAGTCTGTACTGTCTCCTCGCCATGGTGGCAGCGACGCTCTGCGGTTGTAGCGACAGCATCTTCGACGACGAAGCACAGAACGATGGCGGCAGCATCCGCCTGGCGGCAGACATCGAGCAACTCGCCGTGATGAGGGTGAACGACTGCGGCTTCTGCGACGGCGACATGATGGGCGTGTACGTGGTGGACTACGAGGGTGGCAACCCGGGCACGCTAAAGCTGAAAGGCAACCGTGGCGACAACGTGCGCTACACCTTCGACGAGGCGGCCAACAAGTGGACCGGTGCCTACGAGCTGTACTGGAAGGACGGCCACACGCCGGTCGATGTGTACGGATACTACCCGTTTGCTGCGCCCGAGAGCATCGAGGACTACCAGTTTGAGGTGCAGAAAGACCAAAGCAAAGCCTCCTCCAGCGACGAGATGGGGGGCTACGAGGCGAGTGACTTCCTTTGGGGGAAGGTAGACGAGGTGGCTCCCACCAGCAGCGTGATCCGCCTGCCACTGTCGCACCGCATGTCGAACGCACGCGTCACCCTGCTCCAGGGATCGGGATTCACGGCCGAGGAATGGGCGGCCACGGAGAAGATTGTGCTTGTACAAAACGTAGCACGCAAGGCAAGCATCAACCTGGCCAACGGCACGGTGCGCAAGGCGGGCGAGGTGGAGCCCACGGCCACCCTGCCCTCATGCGTCGGCAACGAGTGGCGCGCCATCGTGGTGCCACAGACCGTGCCCCAGGGCGCGGCGCTCTTCAGCATCACCATCGGAGGCACGCCGTTCAAGTTTACCAGGCCCAACGACTTCGAGTACAAGGCTGGCCACATGATGAACTTCAGCATAAGGGTGGACAAGCAGTAGGAAAGCGGACAGTACAAACTGACGCTTGTGAGCGCGAGCGTCAGCGAGTGGGAAAGCGACCTCGTGAGCCACAACGCCACGGCAAAGGAGTATGTCGTGGTGAACGCCACTCCCGGCAAACTGAAAGAGGCCATCACCGCCCTCGGCAAGGACTACACGACGCTGAGAAACCTGAAGATCACGGGCGAGATCAACGCCAAGGACTTCTACTTCATGCGCGACCACATGCCGCGGCTCACGGCCCTCAACCTCAAGGAGGTGCGCATCAAGGCAATGTGCAAGCCGGGCGAGGGCGAAGAGGGATATGACGACCAAATACCGGGTAGTGCGTTCTATTATCAGCACACCAATGGTGGAAGCCAGTCTCTGACACGCATTATACTTCCCGACCGGCTAAGAGCCATTGGTGGCAACGCGTTCTATGGATGCAACAACCTCACCGGATCGCTTGTCATTCCGGAGGGTGTAACAGAGATAAGGCGTGGTGCCTTTAATGGCTGCTCTGGACTGAACGGCACGCTCACGCTCCCATCCACATTGAGGAAACTGGGCAACAACTGGAACAGTGACACTGCCGACGAGGGCACAGACTATTATGGTGGCGTGTTCCAAAACTGCTCCAACCTCACGGGAAATCTCGTACTGCCCAACAATCTCGAACTGATCAGAGGTTATTGCTTCGCTGCCTGCTCAGGACTTAGTGGCGAGCTGCGACTGCCCGAGAAGCTGAAGCACATGGGGCGTAGTGCCTTTTCATTCTGTCCTGGACTGACAGGTTCCTTGACGATACCACAAGGATTATCCACAATTCCGGTTGAAGCCTTCAGCGATTCTGGTTTCAATGGTACGCTAACGCTTCACGACGGGATTACGAATATAAGTCTTTTAGCTTTCAACAATTGTCATTTCAAGGGAGAGCTTCATCTGCCAAAAAATCTGAGGACAATCTCCGAGCGCGCCTTCACCAATAATGACTTTTCTGGCGAGCTGAAATTACCGCCCAGTGTGGAGCATATAGGCAGTTATGCTTTTACCAACAACTGGCGCATCACGGGCATCCTCAGCATTCCAGAGGGCGTGGTGAGCATCGGCCAGGAGGCATTTGCGGGATGCAAGATGCTCGAGGGCGTCATCTTCCCCGAGTCCATGGAGACGATACGCCAAAGGGCCTTTGCCGAGTGTTTCGGCATCGGATCGATCGTCTGTCGTGGCACCATGCCACCACGTATAGAGCGTGAAGCCTTTGACGGCGTGGCCAGGGACAACTTCACCGTCGAGGTGCCAGTTTCTGCCGTAGCCAGTTATCAGACGGCGCAAGGCTGGTGTGAGTTCAAGCGCATTGCCGCCCACCACGAACTGACCTGCCGCCCCTCGGTGGCCTGCGCCCTCAGCACAGAGCACAAGCAGACGATCACCGTCCAGGCCGAAGGCGAATGGGAGGTGGCCAGCAAGCCCAGCTGGTGCGACGTCTCGCCCATGAGCGGCAACAAAAAGACCGAGGTCACGCTCACCATCAAGGCCATGGCGAAAGGCTCCGGCAACGACCGCAACGGCAAGGTGGTGTTTCGGCTGAAGGGCAAGGACTACACCCACGAATGCAGCGTGGCGCAGTATGGCTACCAGTATGGAGAGAACGAGTGGCTGACGCTGCAAAAGGCCACGCGCGGCCACCGCGGCGGTATCAATATCGTGTTGCTCGGCGATGGATATGACGCCGAAGACATTGCCTCGGGCGAATACCTGAAGACCATGAAGCAACAGATGGACCATTTCTTCGACATAGAGCCCTACAGGACCTATCGTCAGTATTTCAACGTCTTCACGGCCTTCCCGCTGTCCACGGAGTCGGGTATCGGCACGGTGAACACCATCCGGCACAACCGCTTCGGCACAACATTCACGGGCAGCGGACTAAAAGCCACATACGACGAGATCTTCTCCTACGCCCTCGGGGCGCCGAGCGTGACGAAGGAAAACCTCCACGAGACGCTTGTCATCATCGTGCCCAACTCCACCGACTATGGAGGCATGACGCAGCTGTGGGCAGACGGATCGGCCATAGCCTTCTGTCCGCTCAGCACCTACGACTATCCGCTCGACTCGCGCGGCGTGGTGCAGCATGAGGCGGGCGGCCACGGTTTCGGAAAGCTCGGCGACGAGTGTATCTACCACAACGCCTTCATAGACGCCTGCGGATGCGCTTGCTGCGGCCATGTGGACGAATTCAGCACCGCCAAGAGCTACGGATGGTACGACAACCTCTCGCTCTCGGGCAAGACCCACGGCGTGGGGTGGAGCCATCTGATCTACGACCACCGCTACAGCGACCTTGTCGATGTGTATGAGGGCGGCTTCATGCACAGTCGCGGCGTGTTTCGGTCGGAGCAAAACTCGTGCATGAACAACTCCATCCCCTACTACAACACGATCAGCCGCGAGAGCATCGTGAAGAGGATCAAGAGATATGCCGGCGAGACATTCTCCTTCGAGGACTTCGTGCGGAACGACCAGACTGGAAGTGGCGTCTCGCGAAGTCGCGCCCTGCGCCAGGCCAAGGCCTGGGCGGCACGATCGGCCAGCTCGAGCCAGTACAGGCCCGTGATACACAGGGGGAGTCCGCTGCGCATGGCGAAAGTGAGAAGGCACAGATAAAAGTGAGAAGACACAGATAACAAATAGAGGAAGCCATGGGACAAAAAATGAATGGGAAGATGAAGAGACTCCCTATGAGAATGAGAGACCTTATGAGGAAGAGCCACCTTATTATATATATGGCGCTGACCGCCTTGGCACTGGCTTCGTGCGGCGAGGACACGCTGCCGACGGACGAGACGGCGACGGACAAGGGCGTTGAGATGAAGCTGCTGATGAGTCATCCCAGCAACAAGGCGCCCACCGCATCCTCCTACTTCGAAGCTGGCGACAAGGTAGGTCTCTTCGTGAGCGAGGACGGCAAGCCCTTGGAGGTGGGTGGCAACGTGGTGAACAACGAGGCGTTGACATTCAACGGCAACGAGTGGACGGCTGCCAAAACTCTGTATTGGAACGAGGGCTTGTACAATGTCTATGCCTACCACCCATACATCGGCAGGGTGAGCAGCATCGAGGACCAACCATTCAGCGTCAGCCTCGACCAAAGAACGAAAAAGACGGCAACGGCGCTCGGCGGCTACAAGGCGAGCGACCTGCTCTTTGCCACCAGCAAGGGCGTGAGGGCCTCGGACGAGCCTGTGCAGCTCGCGTTCAGACACATCATGAGCAAGATCACGATAAGACTCGTGAAGGGAGAGGACTTCGAGGGCGAAATGCCCAAAAACGCCACGGTATATGTACACAACACCGTGACAGAGGCTACGATAGACCTCCAGGCGGGGGTGGCCACGCGCCATGCGAAGGCTCCGCGACAGACGATCACGGCACACCACGACGGCGACAACCTCTACTCTGCCATCGTTGTGCCGCAACGCATCGAAAACCGCATGCCGTTCATCGAGGTGATCATGAACAACATGAGCTACCTGTACGAAAGCAAGTTTCTGTTTAAGCCCGGCATGGAGCATTTCGTCAACCTCATCATCCCCAACAACCCCAATAGCACAAAAATAGAAATCGGCGGGGGAATCAAGAACTGGGAATAAAAGACATTTCAGAGCGAACAAAAGATATAACATAGCAAACAAAAAGTGCTACCATTGCAATGAAGAAAGCTATCTGCATATTATCAGTATTGGCCATCTTGCTCTGCGCTTGGCTCGTCCTGTTGTGGCTGCCTGCCCTCACCCACGAAGGGAAGCCACAGAGCGAGACGCGCTATGGATTGAGCGAGGGTCTGCAACTGGTAGAACAGACGTTTGCAGGCAAGGAAAAGCGGTATGTCGTGGAGGACGGCGAAGGCAATGTGGTGTTTGACGTGCCCCTGCGCGGCTGCATCCTCGACACACGCTTCCGCGGCGGCAGGCTCCGCTTTCGCGAACAGCAATCAGGGCGTGAGGGCTACATAGACCGCCAGGGCATCGTGACGCTTTTGCACGAGGGCAAGGCAAGCATTCCGGAGGAAGTGGCTACCGGAAGGACGACAAGGTTTGCCGCGTCGGCCATGGCTCCGGCCCAGCAACTACAGGGCGAGGCCGGCGCTCCATGGCCTGGCGAAGGCGGGGGAAAGCCGTCGGCAGCAGCGCGAAGAAACCAGTCTATAGCACAGGTGCCGCTGAAGTCTATTGTGAAAGACAATCCTTTCTTCAAGGAGGCTTCGAAGATCATGCAGGGCAAGCTGACGGAGCTGGACGCCAAGCGGCGGCACACCATACTCAACTACTGCGAGCATTTGCGCACGGCATATACGACAAAAGACATCGACTTCTTGCGGCAGGTCTTTAGCGACAAGGCGCTGATCATCGTAGGCAACGTGGTGAGGCCAACGTCGACCGACGGCCGGTGTGTAGCGGACGCGCGAGTGAGCTACGCCATCCGATCGAAGCAAGAATACATAGCACGCCTCGCCAAGGTGTTTTCCACGAACAGCAAGGTAGATGTGAGGTTCTCCGACTTCCGCATCCTGCGCCACCCCACGATGGACGGCATCTATGGCGTCACGCTGCGGCAGCGGTATAGCAGCGACCGATATAGCGACGATGGCTACTTGTTTCTGCTGTGGGACTTCAGAGACAGGTCGATGCCCGTGATCCATGTCCGAACGTGGCAACCAGCCTCCTCGGTGGCAGATGGCTCAGAGATCATCAGCATACAGGACTTCAACCTGCAATGAGCCATAGAGCCAATGGCGCCTCACCTGCTCTCAGTAAGAATATCATCGGAAAGAGACAGGAAGTATTTCATAGGAAAGATATAAGAAGTATATCGACGGAAGATATAAGAAACATATCACAGGAAAGATGTAAGACAAAAGTGTTGACAATAGACATGAAGACAACAACTACCCTTGGCAACGCCCGCCCTCTGCTGCTCGCCCTCTGCCTATGGCTGCTCTGCGGCGGCAGTGCGCGCTCGCAGGAGTTCACGGTGAGCAGCTTTCGCCTGCTGCCCAACGACGTGAGTGCCTTTGTCAATAGCGTGCGCGACCTCAACGACGAGGCGTGCGCCTTGGTGAAGGTAGAGGCACCGTCAGACTTTGCCTTCTCCACGCCCTTAGGCATCGTGAAGCGCAAGGACGAGGTGGGCGAGATATGGCTCTACCTGCCCCAGGGCACGAAGATGCTCACGCTGAAACATCCCGTATGGGGCGTGCTGCGCGACTATCAATTGGGCACAACGCTGAAGAGCCGCATGACCTACGAGCTGAAAGTGGACGTGCCAAGGCTTGCCCTGGCAGAGCACCACGACACCATCGTGCAGGTGAGAACCATCATCGACACCGTCACCGTGGCTCAGTCCAGGCCCAAGGAGCCCTGGACGGCCTATGCCCTGGCAACGATCGGCGCACACGACAACGGACCGTCCTATGGCGCGTTCTTCTCCCTGATGCGGCGCCATGGTTTCTTTGTACACGCCAATACGCTCTTTGGCAGTATCGGCAAGACACGCGGCAGTTGCGCCAAGGACGGCAGCCTCGGCGAGGGCACGGAGCGGCCCTACTATTCTGGCAAGACTGCAAAGAGCCACTTTACCATCACGGCGGGCGCAACACACCGCCTGACGAGGCAGCTGTGCCTCTTCGAGGGCGTGGGCTATGGGCGCAGCGCCGTGGCATGGCAGTTGGCGCAGAGCGAAGGAGGAGGATATGTGCTCAACGACGGACTGACGCACAAGGGCGTGGCAGGCGAGATCGGCGCACTCGTGGCATGGGGACGCCTCAGCGTATCGGCCTCGGTAGTCACCATCGGCGGAAAACAATGGCAGGGCTGCCTGGGCATCGGAATCAAGTTATGGAGGACAAAGAATATGAGAAAGAATGAGAAATAACAAGCACCTACGCACGACGGGGCATCTACACATGACAGGCCACACGGACCACCAACCCCACGGCCTGCTGGCACGTCCCAGGGGCTGCCGACTGGCTTGGAGGTTCTGTTGCGCAGCCGTGGCGGTTTGCCTTTTCTCCTGTGACAGCGACCAACCCGACTACCTGGAACCGCGCCTCACCACGCTGCCTGCCACAGATCTCACACGGACGGAGGCCACGCTCCACGGATCGGCCACGGTGGCGGGCGAGACGGAGATGCCGCAGCTGTACTTCAGATATGGCGCGACAGAGGCCATGGAGCAAACGGCCCCGGCAGTCTTCGACGACCAGACGATGGTGGCGGCACGCATCACAGGGCTCACCGCCGCCACCACCTACCACTATATGCTCGAGGGCACCAACGGCAGGACCACCGTGCGGGGCGACAGGATGAGCCTCACCACGCTGCCCAACGCCAAACCCTCGCTGGGCGAAGCGAGCATCGTCGGCCATGGTCCTATGAGCGTGATCATAGGCTACAGGATCACGGACGACGGTGGCGAGACGATCACGGAGACTGGCTGCCTGTATGCGCTGGCCTCCGCTGCCGCCGACCAGCAGCGAGTGGTGCTCAAGGACTACCGCAAAGACCAGGAACGGCAGACGCTGCTGCTACCCGACCTGCGCCGCAACACCACCTACATGATATGGCCCTACGCCAGTAG
>OQWM01002959.1_pt1 | contig 11448 bp, 10 predicted proteins | sample 1691531 | NCBI WGS metagenome assembly OQWM01 (sample SAMN03418257, study PRJEB22391) | human gut metagenome | biome: human-gut; feature: organic feature; material: feces | host: Homo sapiens | place: Tanzania | collected 2013-01 | reverse complement strand
GCATTGGCGGTGACAGTGTGGTCAGCTCCGAGCTGCTGACCCAGGGCCCCTTCGTCATGAACACCCGGAATCACACCCTGGAAAAGAGCGGCAACCGCATTCGCCTGACCCAGGTGGAGTACGCCATTTTGAAGCTCTTTATGCAAAATCCCGGCAGAGCTCTTTCCCGGGAGGACATTCTTTCCGCGGTATGGGGCAAGGATTACGACGGAGAACTGAAGATCGTAGACGTGAACATTCGCCGTCTGCGTATTAAAATCGAGGACGATACGGCCAATCCCACCTATATCACCACTGTCTGGGGCTTGGGCTATAAGTGGGGCGCGTAAGTGAAAATTCCAATCACATTCAAAAAAATCGGAAATCTGCACAAACGCTGGCTGACCAATATCACCGTGGTCATTACGGCGGTGGGCATGGTCTGCGTGGCGGCCATTACCGCCTCCTATGCCGCCTATTGCTACCGGAATATGGATGCGGACCTGCAAAACCGGGCCCGCAGCACCACGGAGTTTTTCAAAGAATACATGGGGCAGGACTATGATTCCTTCTATCAGTCCTGCATCACCTATGCCGAAACCTTTGAAAAAGGGGAAAAGCTGGAGCTGCAGTTTATTGACCAGTGGGGGAAGATCGTGGCCTCCTCCTACGGCAGCTGGGCGGCGGTGTCTCCCAGAACGCCGGAAATTCAGGAGGCCATTTCCACCCGCTCCATCCAGCCCTTTGTAGGCAGGGACCCGGATACCGGGGAGCGGATCATGGCAGTCAGCAGCCCCATGATTTACAGCAACGGCCAAGTGATCGGTGTGCTGCGGTTCGTGACCTCCACGGCGGTGATGGACAGCCAGATCGTGGGCATTGCCTTTGTGAGCCTGGGGGTCCTGGCGGCGGCGCTGGCCATTGTGCTGCTGACAAGCTCTCTTTTCATCCGCTCCGTCATGACCCCGGTGGAGCAGATCACCGAAAAGGCACGGCGCATCGCCAACGGCAGCTACGGTGCCCAGATCAAAACAAAATACAATGACGAGATCGCGGACCTGGCGGAGACCATCAATGAAATGTCCGTCAAGATCAGCCAGAATGAGAAAATGCAGGCGGAGTTCATTTCCCAGCTTTCCCATGAGCTGCGGACCCCTCTGACCGTGATCAACGGCTGGAGCGAGACGTTGCTGGCAGACGAAAGCCTGGACGCGGATACGGCCCAGGGCCTGAAAATCATTTCCTCCGAGGCCAAACGCCTGACGGAAATGGTCATGGAGCTGCTGGACTTTACAAGACTACAGGATGGCCGCATGACCCTGACCATGGAGCAGGCGGATATTCGAAGCGAATTTGAGGACACGGTCTTTATGTACGGCAGCCGTCTGGCCCAGGATGGCATTACCCTGGATTACCTGGATAATGACGAGGACATTCCCGAAATCTCCTGTGACCCCAAGCGGCTGCGGCAGGTATTTTTGAACATCCTGGACAATGCCGCCAAGCACGGCAAGGACGGCAAGCGCATTGAAGCCAGCATTTCCTATGAAAATGACCAGGTCGTGATCCGCATCCGGGACTTTGGCCCGGGCATTCCGGAGGATGAGCTGCCGCTGGTGAAAAAGAAATTCTATAAGGGCAGCTCCAAGGCCCGGGGCACCGGCATCGGTCTGGCGGTCTGCGACGAGATCGTCCAGCTCCACGGCGGCACCCTGACCCTGGAAAATGCGGAGGGCGGCGGCACCCTGGTGACCATTGCGCTGCCTGCCTCCCAGGAGTGAGAAAGGAACCACATGAATCGATCCCAAGATACAAAAGAACAATTCAAAACCTCCATCGGCGGTCAGGCGCTGATCGAGGGTATTCTGATGCGGGGCCCGGAAAAGGACGCGGTGGTCATCCGGGGCGCAGAGGGTCTGACCCTGGAGGTCACGCCCCGAAAGCTCAATCCCAAGGGTTCTCCCAAGAATTGGCCCTTTATCCGGGGCGTGTTCAATTTCTTTGATGCCCAGGTGGTGGGGGTAAAAGCCCTCATGCGCTCGGCAGACCTGGCCCCGGAGGAAGCCCAGGAGGAGCCCAGCAAGTTTGACCTTTGGCTGGAAAAAAAGCTGGGGGGCGAAAAATTCCAGAAAGCCCTGGTGGGCCTGGCAGTTGCCATGGGCCTGGGGCTGTCCATTCTGCTGTTTTTCCTGCTGCCCATGACCATTGCCTCCTTCTTTGACAAGTGGATCCAAAGCAATCTGGGTCTCAACCTGTTGGAGGGCCTGATCCGCATGGTCATTTTCCTGTGCTATATGCTGCTGATTTCCAGAATGAAGGAAATGAAGCGGGTGTTTTCCTACCATGGGGCGGAGCATAAGACCATTCGCTGCTACGAGTGCGGCCTGCCGTTGACGGTGGAAAACGTCCGGGCACAAACCAGATTCCATCCCCGCTGCGGCACCAGCTTCCTGCTGGTGGTCATGGTGATTTCCATTCTGGTATTCTCTGTGGCTTCCTCCGCGCTTCTGGCCGCGGTGCCCGCATTGGAGGCAATTCGGGGAAGTTTCGGCTACCGGCTGCTGATGATTGTTTTCAAGCTCCTGCTGCTTCCGCTGGTGGTAGGCGTTACCTATGAGATCAATCGCTGGGCGGGTCGCCATGACAACGGCTTTACCAGAGTAATCACCAAGCCCGGCATGCTCATGCAGCACTTTACCACCAATGAGCCGGACGATTCCATGATCGAGGTGGGCATTGCCGCCGTGAAGGCGGTGCTGCCGGAACAGGAAGGTGCGGACCGATGGTAAAAAAGCTGTCGGACCTTTACTTGGAGGCCCGGAAAATGCTGCTGGCCACGGAGGATGCGCAGGATGCCAGCCGGATGGCACGGGACCTGCTGTGCCATGTGACCGGACGGCCCAAGGACGTGCTGCTTACCGACGGGAGCCTGCTGGCCACCGAGGAAGAATGTGCCCACGCAAGAGAAAATCTTGAAAAGGCGGGGAACAGCGTTGATTACATAATCACATATGATGTGGGCTTCAAGCTCCGCAGTATGCTCAAAATGGAGAGCAACTGCTTCAACAACCTGCACGCCTACCTCAACGAGGTTGCAACGAACTGCAAGTTCAAAACATGGTTCTTTGGATGTTTTCATATGGATAAACGCATTCCGCCGATATATCACGCCGTTTACCGGAATATATATGAGATTGAAAGCGGAAAAGAGCTGTAAGCGCCGACTTTCATTCAAACAGGCCTGCCGAGCGTTCGTTCGGTAGGCCGAGGCTTGTTCGCAAACACTGCGGATGAGTCTTTTTATTTGACTTTGGGGGAACGAAAATGACAGTATTTGAGATTTTCTTAATAGGTATAGGACTTTCAATGGACGCATTCGCCGTTTCGATATGCAAAGGACTTTCCGTAGGAAAGGTGAACGGCAGGCACATGCTGACGGCGGGACTGTGGTTCGGCGGATTTCAGGCGCTGATGCCACTTATAGGCTATCTTCTCGGCTCGACATTCGAGCAGTATGTCACCAGCATTGACCACTGGATTGCGTTTATTCTGCTTTCAATCATCGGGGCTAACATGATAAAGGAATCGTTTGACAAGGACAGCGAAAAGCAGAATGCCTCCTTCTCGTTTATGAGCATGCTCATGGTTGCGGTGGCGACGAGCATTGACGCTTTGGCAGTCGGTATCACCTTTGCGTTTCTTCAGGTGAACATTTGGCTTGCGATAGCCATTATCGGCTGCACGACCTTTGTAATCTCCGCCGCCGGAATTAAAATCGGCAGCGTATTCGGAGCAAAATACAAAGCAAAAGCCGAATTTTTCGGCGGCGCCGTGCTCATCTGCCTCGGAATTAAAATACTGGTTGAGCACCTATTCTTTTCCTAATACGAATTTGAGCACGGACAGTGCGGCAAACAAAAATGCGTGCCGAAAGGCACGCATTTTTTGGTATTACATCAAGACGGTTTAAGCCCTCTCGTCGGAGCCGGTATTTAACCTTGCATAGGTCGTTTATGCTCCCAGCTTCTCCAGCTCTTTCAGAAACTCCGCTTCCGACAGATTCTTGTCGAATATTTTCTGTACTGCTTTGTACCGCTCGTCCGTATCTGTAAAATCTACCACTTTCATTACTATATCGTCCGAATACATACCCAATATCTCTAGAATAAGATTTGAAAAATCCTTTATGTGTGGTCCACTTATCATACTTATCCTCCATATCAGTAATAAACTTTGCAACATCTCTTTCATAAAAGTTGCGTTTCGCGTTCGGGTCTTGCCGCGCAACGATTGCATAAACCGCACTGATAGGGTTATCCGGCAGGGTGTTGTCGTAAATCACAAGCTTATATGAATAGTCGCCTTTTTCACTTTCAACAAGCATTGCGTGGTCATTTATACGAAGCCCCGCGTCCATTTTGCTTGCCATAGCATTATTGTACTTCTTCCATTCATCGGAAGTCAATGCTTTTGAAAAATTTCCTCGCCGTTTGGAGTATCTAATATCATCATTCTTCGCATTGAACCTCTCCGAAAGCGGGATAACCTTGCCGCTCTCATCATAGGTTACTGCATCGGCGGACTTAACATCTTCTTGCGGATTAAAATATATGTACACATTCTCTGTTTTCCGTGCTCATTCCCGCTCCATCGTGCTCAAATCGCAAAAAGCCGATGCTCAAGCGGTTTTTCGCATATAAAAAAGCAGTCCCGCCTTTTTTCGGGACTGCTTTTTGCGTTTTTTGCACTAAATTATTCCGTTCTCAGTGCCGCGACCGGGTCGCGGTTTGCCGCGCCCTTTGCGGGGATAAGTCCACCGATAAGCGTGAGCACCACGCTGAGCACGACGAGTATCACAGCGCCGCCCACCGGCAGCACCGCGTTGACATCCATCGAACCTGTAAGATTATGAATAATCGCATTGCCGGGGACGAGCAGCAGCAGCGTTATGCCGATTCCCATAACGCCGGAGCAAAGCCCGATGATAAACGTTTCTGCGTTAAACACCTGCGAAATGTTCCGCTTGGATGCGCCGATTGCGCGGAGAATACCTATTTCCTTGGTGCGCTCGAGCACGGAAATGTATGTGATAATTCCTATCATAATGGAGGAAACCACAAGCGAAACCGCCACAAACGCGATGAGCACATAAGAAATTACGTTGATTATGGTGGTTACGGAGGACATCAGCAGCCCGACATAATCGGTATATGTGATTTTGTTCTCTTCGGAAGCGGTTTTGTTGTACTCCTCAATACAGTCGGAAATGGAATCCTTATCCTCGAAGGTATCGGCATAGATACTGACAGAGGACGGCGCATCAAGGCTTACAACGCCGAACGCCGCCATGTTGTCGTCATAGCTGCCTGGGGAAATATAGCCATTATAGATGTTCAGCAGCGCTTCATCGTCAAGCTGACCTGCCGCCAACATTCCGTCAAGGGATTCAGCAAGCTGCGTGTCGGACATATCCACAATGGACTGTGCGCCCTGCGGGTTCGCTGCATACATCTGTGTCAAAATCGCACGGCTCATGTTCGCCTTTTCCTCGGTGGTCATATCTTCAAGGTACGCTTTCGCGTCGGCGATTTTCGCTTTGTCGTCCGCCGGAGCAAACTGTGCGCCGTTGATTACATTATGCTCGGTGTCCGCGCGCTGCGCCTTCATCACTTCGGAGCGGTCGGTGTAGGCGATGATGTAGTCGGTCAGCGCCTTTGTGTAGCCGAAGGGACTCGTCATGGGGTCGTAGTCCGCATCGTCGGTGGAACGCACAATGCCCACGATTTTAAGCTGCAAAGCGGAATCCGCAAGCCTTTCCATTTTGTCCATGTTGTCGCCGATGCTCTCGTAATGGCCGAACTCGTTCTTCACATAAGTGTCGCAGGCAGGAATCATATAAAGCTTTGTGCTGCAAATTTCCTCAAAGCTCCACTTTTTCTGCTCAACGCTAACATCTTCGCCGGCTTTGATTTTATCCATAACGTCTTTATATTCGGCAGAGGGCAGCATTCCAAGCTCGTAGAGCGTGGATGCGGGAATCTCGTTATTCCTGTTCACCTCAAGGACAACTTCATCGTAGGCGGAAGGCCAGTCGCCGTATATAACATCGTAGCTTTCCTTAACAGCCGGGCTTATAAGCTCGCCGTCCTGCCCCGGCAGCAGCTCCTTAAAGTTGCCGTTGTCAAAAGATGAGTACATCTGTGACATAACGCCCATACTGCTTGCCATAGTACTGCGGGTATCATCAACCGTGCTGCCGTCGGTATTCACGAACTTGCCGTCCGGGTCAAAGGTGTACACGCCGAACTTCGTATCATAGGAGTAAACAATTCCGTTTTCGCCGATATGTTTGTGAATATCGCTTTCCGGATTGTCGAGGTACTTTTTGAACTCGGTAAGGTTGTTTTCCGTAAGGCTTGTGGTCATAGCGGAAGCCATTTCTATGTCGCGCGGGTCGGAATACACGCCGTCAAGGCTGTGCGAGGCTTCGCCGTCGTCGTTTTCCGTATTGTTTTTGCCCATTGAGAGAACGGAGGAAAGGTCAAAGGTCTGCGCGTCAATGGTAATCGGGTACGAAACCATTGTGTCCTTCTGAATGTTGGCAATATAGTCGTTTACGCCGGTGGAAAGGGACAAAATCAGCGCAATTCCGATAATTCCGATGGAACCGGCGAACGCGGTGAGCAGTGTGCGTGCCTTTTTGGTGCTGAGGTTATTGAACGACAGCGCAAGTGACGTCCAGAACGACATTGAGGATTTGCCCATATTTTTATGCTCCGGCGGAGCAAGCTTTTCTTCCGCCACATCATACGGCATGGTGTCGCCGAGGATTTTGCCGTCCTTCAGGCGGACTATTCGCGTGGCATACTGCTCCGCAAGCTCCGGGTTATGGGTTACCATAACCACAAGGCGATCCTTTGCCACTTCTTTAAGTAAATCCATTACCTGTATAGAGGTTTCGGTATCAAGTGCGCCGGTGGGTTCATCCGCAAGCAGAATATCCGGGTCGTTGACGAGTGCGCGGGCTATTGCCACGCGCTGCATCTGTCCGCCGGACATCTGGTTCGGGCGCTTGTGAATCTGTTCGCCAAGCCCCACACGCTCCAGCGCCTCTATGGCTCTGCGGCGGCGTTCCTTGCGGGAAACGCCGGAGATTGTCAGCGCCAGCTCCACATTGGAGAGCACCGTCTGGTGCGGAATCAGGTTGTAGCTCTGGAACACAAAGCCTATGGTATGGTTTCGGTAAGAATCCCAGTCGCGGTCTTTATACTTTTTCGTGGAAATTCCGTTGATAATCAAATCGCCGCTGTCGTATCTGTCAAGTCCGCCGATGATATTGAGCAGCGTTGTTTTGCCGCTGCCGCTCGGACCTAAAACCGCGACAAATTCGTTGTCGCGCAGATTCAGCGAAACTCCGTCAAGTGCAACCTGCGTTAAATCGCCGGTTACGAACTTTTTCTTAATGTTCTGTATTTGCAGCACTATGAATTTTCTCCTTTATTTTTGCGATACATTATATTATACCATTCCTGCGGGGAGCTTCGCAAAATTTTGGTGAAAATAAAATGAATTTTTTATTAAATTTTGTTTGCTGTTCAACAATCCGTTTCTTTATAAAACAAACTCGAACATGGACGCTAACACATTCCATGTTTTTTTATCTAAAGTGCCATCGCACGTGCTTATTCCGGCGGTGCGTTGAATCTGTTTCAGTGCTTCCGTCGTTGCGCCACTGTTCGTTCCGTTTATTTCAACGTCGTCATAGCCGGAATATTTTACTGAAATTGCATTGAGCATAACCTGCGCGAAATACACCGCCCATGTGTGCTCGCCCGGTGCAGCGGTGCTGACTTCGTCGCTCACAAACGGCGTTATGGGCAGCGGCGGCGTGATTCTGTCGATGCAGGCGCGGGTTTCGTTCATGATATTCTTCCATGTTTGGAAGTCCACTTCGCCGGTCTGCTCCATTCCGGCGCTTTTCTGAAAGGCCTTTACCGCGGCGGTGGTTTCCGCGCCGAAGATGCCGTCTTCCTTCACCTCGGGAATGTCGCTGCCGTTTTTGTGCAGGGTTCTCAGCGCCCTTTGCAGCTGCCGAATGCTCTCGGTACGTTCGTTTTCGTCCATATTGCCTCCTTTTTTCACTGTGCCGAAAGGGTGTAGCCGGGGTACTGTCCGACATTCGGCACGGAAACAGTTTCGTTAAAATACTTTTGCGGAACGGTGCGGACTATTCCACGGTACGCTTCATAAAGTGCGCCCCATGTTTCGCGCCCGACCACGCCGTCAGCCGCAATGCCGTATATATGTTGAAAATTCGTGACCTGCTCCCGAGTTTCTTCGCCGAACCGTCCTGTTATGGGAATTTCGTCCACTTGAGTATAGAATTTTGCAATCACGTTGATGAAATACTGCAAAAGAGTCACAAGCTCGCCGCTGCTGCCTACGCTTAGCGGTTCGATGAACTGATTCGGTATGTCTGAAAGCAGTTCGCCTTCGCCATAAAGCTCCGCCAGACGCTTTACGGAGGAATATATGAACGAGATTTTGTACCAAGTCGCTTCGCCGACGATTCCATCCGGCGTAAGGTTAAACACACGCTGAAATGCGCGCACTGCGTCCTCGGTATTCTCGCCGTAGATTCCGTCTACCGGGTACACCCGCGGAATCGCCGGGTAGTTCTGCCCAATTCGGTTGAGCATCCGCTGCACCGTTTCAACATAGTGCCCGCGGCTGCCCACCCGCAGAGGCTCGCTTTGGAATGACTCAGCATACGGCAGAATCGGCGCCATTTTTATGTCGATGTCGCTGCCGTAATAGTATTGCAGAATCTCGTATGGCGTATATCCGCGGTTCGCCAAATCCACCGTGCCCCATTGCGAAAGCCCGGGACAGGTTACTGTGGTGCCGTTACAGTACTCGGTATAATATGGATTAAAATATCCCTGCTTTGTAACATATCGGTTGAAAATTTCGTCCACTATCTCGCTGATATTCTTAAAAATGTTACGCCCTTTTATAAACTTTTGGTCATAACTTGTGGATGACGTTATATCGAATGGGTACCCTCTGCTGCGGTACCACTCGGTGTAAATCCGGTTGAGCGCGAACGTCACTTGAGCGTAGATGTTTGCCCGAAGGGCATTCTCCGGCCAAGTGGGATAAATCTCGCTTGAAGCGACGTTTTTTATATATTCCGGAAAGGAAACGGTCACATTTTCTGCGTTGGAATCCGGCGGTCCAAGGTGAACCGTTATAAATTCCGGAACCGCGACATAGCCCTTTACCATCAGTTGCAGCCTCCTCCCAGATATTCCGGCTCCGGCGTGAAGCTAAGCTCCAGAATCGAGGTCTGACCGCCGAAAACGTCCACCGGGTACCTATCTATGGGGAAATACCCCGCCTTGCGCGCACTTATATAATATGTGGTAAAGGTATCGCCTTTTTCGTCCGGCTCTCGCGAAAGGTCGCGGTTCACCGTTTCGACAGTCAGCGGCTCGGTTCTGCCGCTGCTGTTCGTCACAAGTATTCCCACAAGCTCCTGTCGCCCGCCACCGTCGTTTGTGTCGGCACGATCGATTATAACATTCACGCCGGCTATTGGGTATGCGTCCCTGCCGGATGTGGCGGTGACGATTATCTTCCCAAGGTCATTTTCCGGGTTCGAGCCCTGCACGCCGTCCATCGCATAGGCATAATCCTCCGATGGGTGAATTTCCGTTTTGTCCGGCGTTTTGTCCGGCGTTGTGTTCTCCTCCGTGGGCAGATTCTCGAGCACGAGCTCTGCCGCCTGCTGCACCGCGGCATCCTGCCGCGCAAGCTTTTCTTCCAGTGCGTTGTCCTCCTGTGCCGCAGCGGGCACGCCGGTGCCCTCCAAATGCGGCGCACTGGCATATGCGCGGCGCATTTCTTCCTCGTACCGCGCCATCATGCTGCTGAAATCCGAATATTTTTCGCTGTAAATAATAAGCACCTTCTTTCCCTTGCAGAATTTTATGAGGAAAAAAGGCGCTGTATTCATTTACGCGCAGCAAAAAAGCCTCCGTATGCGGAGGCTTTTGATGTATCAAATTATTTTCTGGGGCTGTTGAAAAGCTGCATCAGATCCTCGTCGAGAAAGCTGGGTTCCGGCTCCTTGGTATCGTCGTTATCGAAATTATACTTGATAAAATCGGGCATGGAGGAATCGGAGGATTTTTTGTTGTCGTCAAAACCCGTTGCAATAACGGTAACGGACATTTCATCGTTATAATTTGCATCAAGCGCCACACCAAAGATGAGGTTTACATCCGGCGAGCTTGCATCGTGAACCATGGTAGTCGCGGCGTCAATTTCGTCAAGGCTGATATCCGCAGAAGCGGTGATGTTAATGATAACGCGGTGTGCGCCGTTTATGGAAGTTTCAAGCAGCGGGCTGGAAATCGCCATTTTAGTTGCCTTTTCCGCCTTGTCCTCGCCGGAGGCATGTCCAACGCCCATATGCGCAACGCCTGCGTCGCTCATAATTGAGCAAACGTCGGCAAAGTCAAGGTTGATAAGTCCGTCAACGGTGATAAGGTCGCTTATGCTCTGCACTCCCTGGCGAAGAACATCGTCCGCAGCGGCAAACGCGTTGAGGAAGGTAATCTTTGTATCAGAAATTGCTTTAAGTCTTTCGTTCGGGATGACGATAAGGGAATCCACATGCTCACGCAGTGCAAGGATTCCGCTTTCCGCCTGCTCCATTCTGTGTTTGCCTTCAAAGGCAAAGGGTTTGGTAACGATACCAACGGTAAGCGCACCGATTTCACGGCTTACTTCCGCAACAATGGCTGCCGCGCCGGTGCCGGTGCCGCCGCCCATACCTGCGGTGATGAATACCATCTGTGCGCCCTTAAGTGCATTTGCAATTTCGTCGCGGCTTTCTTCGCCGGCGCGCTGACCGACGGAAGGATCGCCGCCTGCGCCGCGTCCCTTGGTCAGTTTTTCGCCGATGGCGATTTTCTGTGTTGCTTTAGAAGAAACAAGCGCCTGTTTATCGGTGTTGATAGAAATAAACTCAACGCTGGAAATATCGGAATTTACCATGTGGTTAACCGCATTGCCGCCGCCGCCGCCCACTCCGACGACCTTTATAGTAACAACGCGACCGGTATCATTGTCCATGTCAAAATTCATCTGCATTTATTTTAAGCCTCCGTTTATGCATTCTATTTAATATAGAATAAACCTACTATAAGATTAACAGATTTTAAGCTTTATTGCAAGAGAAAATATAGGTTTTTACAAAATTTTATAGAACTTTTTTGCGTTTACGTCCCGGCGTTTTTGCTTGAGCACGAAAAAGTGTGTTTGAGCACAGCAATGCTCTGTTCAAGTACAGAAAAGCAGGCGTGCTCATTTTTTGAGCAACGCACAAGCGCCTTATGCTCATTTTGAGCACTGCAAAGCAAGATGCGTGCTCATTTTGAGCACGGGTGCCTTATGTTTTTA
>OQWM01002957.1_pt1 | contig 11456 bp, 13 predicted proteins | sample 1691531 | NCBI WGS metagenome assembly OQWM01 (sample SAMN03418257, study PRJEB22391) | human gut metagenome | biome: human-gut; feature: organic feature; material: feces | host: Homo sapiens | place: Tanzania | collected 2013-01 | reverse complement strand
GCATGGATACCTCAAAGCCGAAGATGAAGCGGTCCACTTCGCCTGCCTTTTCCAGCCGGGCAATCTGGTCGCCGATCCATTTAAAGCCTGTCAGTACATTGCGCATCTCCACACCGTAGCTCTTGGCAACGGCATCGGCCAGAGGGGTGGAGACGATGGACTTGACCGCCACAGGATTCTTGGGCATGGTGCCTTTTTCAATCCGGCCCTGGCAGATGTAGTCCAGCAGCAGAACGCCGACCTCGTTGCCGGAAACCAGCTCGTAGCTTCCGTCGGGGCAGCGAATGGCGATGCCCACCCGGTCTGCGTCCGGGTCCGTTGCCAGCATCAGGTCTGCACCGTTCTTCTCCGCCAGTTCCAGACCCAGCCGCAGGGCTTCAAAAATCTCCGGGTTGGGGTAGGGGCAGGTGGGGAAGTTGCCGTCGGGGTCCTTCTGCTCGGGGACAATGGTAATGTCGTCAATGCCGATGTCATGGAGCACCCGGGTCACGGGCACCAGGCCGGAGCCGTTCAGGGGGGAGTAGACCAGCTTGAGCCCGGCGGTCTTGCACAGGCCGGGCCGCACGGACCGGGCCTTGATGGCATCGTACAGGGCTTCCTTGCAGTCCTCGCCCACATACTGGATCATGCCGGAGGACAGACCCTCCTGGAAGGAAACCAGCTTGGCCCCTTCCAGCACATCGGTTTTCTGAATTTCCGCATATACGATGGCGGCGGCATCGTCGGTCATCTGGCAGCCGTCGGGGCCGTAGGCCTTGTAGCCGTTGTACTTGGCAGGGTTGTGAGAAGCGGTGATCATAATACCGGCGTTGGCCCCGTAGTAGCGGGTGGCAAAGCTCAGCGCGGGCACGGGCATCAGTGCGTCATAGATCCGAACCCGGATGCCGTTGGCCGCCAAGACGCAGGCAGCGGTTTTCGCAAAGACATCGGAATTGATGCGGCTGTCATAGGAAACGGCAACCAGCTGATTGCCGCCCTGGGTTTTGACCCAATTGGCAAGGCCCTGGGTGGCCTGACGGACCACATAGATATTCATCCGGTTGGTGCCCGCACCCAGAACGCCCCGGAGACCGGCAGTACCGAATTTCAGGGAGACTGCAAACCGATCCTTGATCTGGTCCTCGTTCCCCTCAATATCCCGCAGCTCCTGGGTAAGCTTGGCATCCTCCAAATCGGCGGCAGCCCAGCGCTTGTAATCATCCAAATACATGATGTTCACCTGTCCTTTATGAAGTGTACGTTTTGTATTTTCGCTGTGTTTACTATAAAACATTTTCCTCTTTTTGTCAATGTTGCGTGGTTTTCAATGGGCGAAAACCGTTTCGTAATAAAATTCGGGGTGGATTTTTTGAAACGTTTATGGTATAAAGAGGCAGAGTATAGAGGAATAATTCCGGCGCCGACAGGCGAAAAACAGCGTGTAACACTTGGTTGCGGAAATGTAAAGGGAACGTGGTGGCAGATGGAAGCGGTTTTTGCTACAATGAAGCCATCTGATCACAGGAGGAACGCATGATGACACTATCAGAAAAAATTCTGACATTAAGAAAGGGAAGCGGCATGTCCCAGGAAGAATTGGCGGAAAAGCTCAATGTATCCCGGCAGGCCATCTCCCGGTGGGAAATGGGCACGGCCATGCCAGACGTGACCAATGTTCTGGGGCTGAGCAAGCTGTTCGGTGTGACGACGGATTACCTGCTCCATGACGACTACCAAAGTGACAGGGATCTGCCCCAGATGCAGAAAATCGAAACAGACAGCCTCCGCCAGGCCATGATTTTTTTGATTACCCTGGAAGTGATGGCGTTGATCCTTCAATTTACGGCCTTTGTATACCTATGTAATGTGACTTTTGGCGTGTTGAGCTTTATCCCCTTCGTGGCAGCGATCGGAGGTTTTGAATATGCTTACGCAAAAAAAGGCTATGGGGCCGGTACGCAAACGATCCGTTTCCGCAAGCAGTTCTATAAAATTTCTGTATGGCTGGGAACCTATTTCCCCATCCGGCAGCTGGTAAGGACGCTTCTGGTGCTCTATCCCTGGCCGTATTATACCCTTGTTCGGGACTGCCTGATCGTGGTGCTCTATCTTATGACGTCCCTTTTCATCACATGGAAAATCGAAAAGCATTATAAAACAGCAGCGTGATTCTGGTCACGCTGCTGTTTTGCATATGGAATGGTTCCTGTGGCCTTATTCCGCCACAAAGGCGTAGGCTGCGCCCTCTTCTACGGGGGTGGAATCAACGCCGGTCATGGCGTATTCATTGTTGATGTAGAAGGCCCAGTATTTGCCGTCCTTGTTGTAGTCCAGGGTGATGCCGTTGACGGTATCCACCATCAGGCCATACTCGCTGTCAGAGCCGGAAACCAGGTTCAGCTCCAACAGGGCAGCGCCCACGGTATCCTTGTCGGTCTTTACGGTGATGGTCACGGTATTCTTGTCCAGGTCGGTTTCGGAAACGGTAAAGGAAGTCTTGCCGGAGCCGTAGACCTGACCCTCGACCCATCCGGCGGCGGGGGCCTCCGCAGGGGCCTTCTTGCCGCAGGCAGCCATGCCAAAGCACAGGGCCAGAACCATCATCAGGCACAGCACTACAGAAATGCGTTTTTTCATCGTTATTGTCTCCTTCTAAAAATTGCCTTTGGAGCAAGCTCTCAAGACGGGGCTATTATATCACGGAAAGGGAAATAGCGCAATGCGTTTTTGAAATCCAAGCAGTATTGCATTTTAAATGGAAGATTGGTATAATGATACAAAACGAAATGGGACGGATGTGAGTAAATGAATTTTGACCCTTTTTCCAGATGCCATCCGGCGGTGAACTTTGCTTTCTTCCTGGCGGTTATCGGCTTCGGCGTGGTGATCCAGCACCCGGCCTATGCTTTGGCGGCACTGGTGGGGTCCGGCATTTACTATCTTCTGCTCCACGGAAAAAGCGGACTGCGGTTTTTGCGAGCCATGGCAGGGATGCTGGTGCTCATTGCGGTTTTAAACCCCTTGATCAACGATCAGGGGGAGCATATTTTGTTTTCCCTTTGGGGCCGTCCCTATACCCTGGAGGCCATGGCCTACGGCGGGGCGCTGGGGCTCATTTTCTCTGTGACCATGGTCTGGTTTGGCTGCTACAGCCAGGTCTTGACCAGCGATAAGTTTACGGCCCTTTTTGGCAACCTGATTCCCGCCCTGTCACTGCTGCTGGTCATGGTGCTGCGGCTGATCCCGGCCTTTACCAGAAAATCCCGGCAGATCCTGACGGCCAGAAGCGCCATCGGAAAAGGCATTGACAATGCCGGCACCGGGAAAGAGACGCTCAAAAGCAGCGTCGGCGTGCTTTCGGTACTGACGGATTGGGCCTTGGAGGGCAGCATCATTACGGCGGACTCCATGCGGGCCCGGGGCTACGGCTGCGGAAAACGCACCAATTTCCATATTTATAAGCTGACGAGGCAGGATGTGCTGCTGTTGGCGGCGATTCTGATGTTGTCTCTTTGCGTCCTGGGCTTTGGAGGCACGGAGGCTGGCTTTACCCCCTATTTTTACTGCGATTATCTGACTCTGGGATTTCCCGCATACTGCATGCTGCTGCTGATCCCATCCATTCTTTATCTGCGGGAGGCCATTGCATGGACCAGATTGAAATTCGAAACCTGAGCTTTGCCTATCCGGGGGCAAAGAAAAAGTGCCTGGAGGATGTGTCCTTTTCCATTGAAAAGGGCGAATATGTGCTGCTCTGCGGCAACAGCGGCTGCGGAAAGACCACCCTTCTGCGGCATCTTAAATCCGTTCTGACCCCCACGGGGGACCGGGCTGGGGAGATTTTCTTTAACGGCTGCCCCATGGACCGGGTGGACAGCTGCACCCAGGCTGCCTCCATTGGCTATGTGATGCAGAACCCGGACGAGCAGATCGTCACGGACAAGGTCTGGCATGAGCTGGCCTTTGGCCTGGAGAATTTGGAAGCTGACCCGGGGACCATCGGTCTGCGGGTGGCGGAAATGGCCAGCTTTTTTGGAATACAGAGCTGGTATCACCGGGATGTGTCCCAGCTTTCCGGAGGCCAGAAGCAGCTATTGAATCTGGCTTCCATTATGGCCATGCAGCCGGAGATCCTGATTCTGGACGAGCCCACCGGCCAGCTGGACCCCATTGCCGCTTCGGACTTTTTAAACACCTTGAAGAAGATCAACCGGGAGCTGGGAACCACGGTGCTGATCACCGAGCACCGGGCGGAGGATATTTTCCCGGTGGCAGACCGGGTGCTGGTCATGGAGCAGGGAAGGCTCACCGCCAATGGAGACCCCAGAAAAATCGGCCAGACCCTTTTTGACGCCGGAAGCCTCCTGACCCAAATGCTCCCGGCACCCATGCGTATTTACTACCGCTGCGGCGAAACCGTTCAGGCCCCGCTGACCGTCCGGGAGGGTCGGACCTGGCTCACGGGAAAGTACATAGATGCCCCTCCGGCGGTTCGCAGTCTCCCGGAAAAAGCGTTCGTCCCCCAGGGAGAACCGGCCCTACAGGTGGAAGATGTGTGGTTCCGCTATGAACGGCAATCCGCGGACGTTTTAAAGGGCCTGACCTTTTGCGTGCCGCAGGGCTGCCTCTATGCCATCGTCGGCGGCAACGGCACCGGAAAATCCACTACCTTGCGGGCTGTCTGCGGGGCCAACCGGCCCTATCGGGGCAGTGTCCGGGTGTTTGGCAAGGAAAACCGGAAATACCCCAAGGGTGCCCTGTTTCAGAATTGCCTTTCCATGCTGCCCCAGGACCCCACCAACCTCTTTGTCAAGCAAACGGTTCGGGAGGAGCTTCGGGAAATGGATTTGGATACGGATGCCCAGAACCGGGCGGCGGCACTGTGCGAGATCGAGCATTTGCTGGATGCCCACCCCTATGACCTCTCCGGCGGCGAGCGGCAGCGGGTGGCCCTGGCAAAGGTGCTGCTGACAAAGCCAAGACTGCTGCTGCTGGACGAGCCCACCAAGGGCCTGGACTGCGGCTTCAAGGCCCGGTTTGCCAAAACACTGAAGCAGCTGACGGCGGCGGGCATGGCCATTGTGATGGTGTCCCATGATATTGAGTTCTGTGCGGAAAACGCGGACATTGCCGCCATGTTCTTTGACGGCCAGGTCATCGCCTCCGGTGTGCCCCAGGCATTTTTCGGCTCCAACAGCTTTTATACCACCTCCTCTAACCGCATGAGCCGCTGCGTGTTTGAAAACGCGGTGACGGCGGAAAACGTGGTGTCCCTGATCCGGCAGAATCAGGAGGGGAGCGTATGAAAAAAACCGCCTGGTTTTCTGTTTTAACCATTTTTGTTCTGATTCCTGCCACGCTGTACCTGGGCAGCCATCTGAAGGGGCGGTGGTATTACCTGACCAGCACCCTGGTGATACTGGAAATCATGCTGCCCTTTTTTGCTGGCTTTGAGGCCAGGAAGCCCCAGCCCCGGGAGCTGGTGACCCTGGCGGTCATGGCGGCCCTGGCCACAGTCTCCCGGGTGGCCCTGGTGGCGGTGCCCTACTTTAAGGCCATTACCGGCATCATTATGATCACCGGCATTGCCTTCGGTGCCCAAGCGGGATTTCTCACCGGTGCCATCGCTGCCTTTGCCAGCAACTTTTTCTTCAGCCAGGGCCCCTGGACCCCTTGGCAGATGTTTGCCTACGGCTTTGCGGGATTCTGGGCGGGGCTGTGCTTTCACAACCGCCCAAGGTTTTGTAAGCCCTGGATTTTGGGCCCCTTTGGATTTTTGTCCGTCCTCCTTTTAATTGGTCCACTGCTTGACTGCTGCACCGTCTTTACGGTGCTTAGCAAGCTTACCTGGGCAGGAGCCCTGGTGATTTTTGGCAGGGGCCTTCCTGTGAACCTGATCCACGGCCTGGGCTGCGGCGTGACGCTGGTGCTTTTGACCAAGCCGCTTCTAAATAAGCTTCATCGGCTGCAAGTGAAATACGGCATGATGTTAGCCCGGGAGGAGAAAGCACCATGAAAAAACAACAGCTGTTTCTTTCAACCATTGACAAAAACGCCGGAAAAACCGCCCGAAAATACGGCCTGGGCCTGGAAATCGCGGACTTCTGCACGGCCATGAATATGGATACTCTGTTTGAAGACATCCGTCCTGGGGTGGAACAGCAGGTGCGGGGTATTCCCAACCGACTGTTTCACGGCCCTTTTAATGAGCTGTTCCCTTGCGCCATTGACCCCCTGGCCCGGGAGCTGGCAAAGCAGCGCTTCCTTCAAGCGGGGGCTTTGGCCCAGGGCTATGGGGCCCGGAAAATCATCTTCCACGGGGGCTATCATCCCAATGTGTATTTTCCCTGCTGGTATACCCAGCAGTCGGTCTCCTTCTGGAAGGAGCTGCTGGAGCTTCTTCCCGGGCTGGAGATTTGCGTGGAAAACGTGCTGGAATCGGACCCCCAGTGGCTGGAGGAACTGGCTTCCGGCGTCGATAGCCCCCGACTCAGGCTGTGCCTGGACGTGGGCCACTGCAATGTGTACTCCCAGATCCCGGTGGATGACTGGCTTCAAAGATTAGCCCCCTGGATCAGCCATTTTCACATTCACAACAATGACCGCTCCTTTGATACCCACAGCCCTCTTGGGGAGGGCAGCATCCCGATGTATGAATTTTTGATCTGCGCCCAGCAGCTCTGCCCGGAAGCGACCTTTACCCTGGAGGTAACGGACGGGGAAGGGGCGGTTCGCGATCTTGCGGCGCGGAACCAATTGGAGGAATCATCATGACCCTGGAATCACTGCTTCAATCGATCAAGCCTTTGTCGAAATCTGCCATGGAGGCCGGCAAAACCCGTCAGGACGCATTGGCAAAGCCCCCGGAAAGCCTGGGCCGCCTGGAGGAACTGTCCATTCAACTGGCGGGCATTACGGGAACGATCCATAACACCATGGATAAGACCCATCTGCTGGTTTTTGCGGCGGATAACGGCGTGGTAGAGGAAGGGGTCTCCAGTGCCCCCCAGTCTGTGACCCTGATGCAGACCATTAACCTCACCCGGGCCAAAACCGGCGCTTCCGTGCTGGCAAAACATTTTGGCTCTGGTATCACCGTGTGCGACGTGGGTGTCAACGCCCAGATCACAGAACCCAAGGTGCTGAACCGCAAAATCGCCTTCGGCACCCAAAATATTGCCAAGGGCCCGGCCATGACCCGGGAACAGGCGGAAAAAGCCATTCTCATTGGTGCGGAACTGGCCATGCAGACGGAGGCCAACGCCATGGGGGTAGGTGAAATGGGCATTGGCAACACCACCACCTCCTCCGCGGTGCTCTCGGTGCTGCTGGGGGCGGAAGTGGAAACCGTCACAGGCCGGGGCGGCGGCATTACCGATGGAGCGTTCCTTAAAAAGAAGCAGGTCATCTCCCAGGCCATTGCCCTGAACCGGCCGGACCCAAAGGATCCGGTGGATGTTCTCAGCAAGGTAGGCGGCTTTGATCTGGCCGCCATGTGCGGCGCCTTCTTAGGCGGCGCTGCCAGTCACCGGCCCATGGTCATTGACGGCTTTATTTCCGTCGTGGCGGCCCTGTGTGCCGTGCGGCTGTGCCCCATGGTGCGGGACTATCTGGTACCCAGCCATGCCTCCTATGAGATCGGCTATAAGCTTGCCATGGAGGAGCTGGGATTGCAGCCCATTTTCCTGCTGAATATGCGGCTGGGAGAGGGCAGCGGCTGCCCCTTGGCGTTCCAGGTCCTCAGCGCCGCCTGTGCCATCCTCAACGATATGGCCACCTTTGACCAGGCGGGCATTGATGACGGCTACTTAGAGGAGATCCGGGAAGGGGACAAGTTTACGGTGGAGGCGCCGCAATGATCGTCTTTATTTCCGGCGGAGCCAAAAACGGAAAATCCTCCTTTGCCCAGGACCTGGCGGTCCGCCTGGCCGGGGGGGGCAAACGGTATTATATCGCCACCATGATCCCCTGCGATGAGGAGGACCGGGACCGCATCCGCCACCATATTGCGGACCGGGACGGCCTGGGCTTTGAGACCCTGGAGCAGGGCAGAGACATTGCCCGGTGCCTTGACCGGGCGGACCCCGGCGGCAGCTTTTTGCTTGACAGCGTCACCGCTCTGCTGCTGAATGAACTGTACCCGGACCCCTCCACCTGGAAGCTGGACCCCACCGCCCCGGACCGGTGCCAAAGAGACCTGGAAGAGCTGTGCCGGGGGGCTGCCAACATCGTGTTGGTCAGCGACTATATCTATTCCGATGCGGCAAAGTACGACCCGGAGACGGAGTGCTTCCGCCGAGGCCTTGCCCAGCTGGACCGGGCCCTGGCGAAGATGGCGGACACGGTGATCGAGGTTTCCGCCGGAAACCTGATTTTTCACAAAGGAGCGTTGCCCCAATGAAGCTTTTTATTCATGCCTTTTTCATGTGCCAGTCCATGTTCTGCGCCATTCCCTGTCCCTGCAAAGTCTGGGATGAGGATGCCAGAGACAAGCTTCTCTGGTGTCTGCCTCTGGTGGGGCTGGAAATCGGCCTGCTCTGGTGGGCCCTGGGGCTGGTGTGCCGGTATTTTGGCTTGACCCAGGCTGTGACGGCCCTGGTCCTGTGCGGAGCCCCCTATTTCTTGACAGGCTTTTTGCATCTGGATGGGTTTATGGATGTGACCGACGCGGTCAAGTCCTACCGGGATCTGGAGCGCCGCCGGGAGATCCTCAAGGACTCCCATGTGGGCTCCTTTGCGGTGATCGGCTGTGTGCTGCTGATTCTGGCCCAGTTCGCCTTCTGCGTTTCCTTTAACCTCAAAACGGATTTTCGAATGCTCCTCGTGATCCCGGTGGTCAGCCGCTGCTGCAGCGCGCTGGCAGTCAATGGTCTGCCCAAAATGACCACCAGCCAGTACGCCCGGAAAAAGGTCCGCCCGGCGGATATTTGGATCCCGCTGCTGTTTTTAGCGGCAGCCCTGGCCTTTGGCTTTTTGCTGCGGTTCCGCTGTGGCCTGGTCCTTGTGGTGGAGCTGGCGGCCTACGGCCTGGCGCTTCTGCGGAGCTATCGGTCCTTAAAGGGCATGAACGGAGATATTTCAGGCTATTGCCTGACCATTGGAGAGCTGGCGGCCCTGGGGGCCCTGGCCATTTTGTAAGGAGGCGGCTATGGAGCTGATTATTGGCGGCGCCTATCAGGGCAAGCGGGCCTTTGCCCGGGAAATACTGGGCATCCCGGAGGAGGAGATTTTTACCTGCGCCGGAACGGAAATCGATTTTTCAAAAAAGTGCATCGATAAACTGGAGGAATATGTACTGGCCTGCATCCGTGCCGGGCTGGACCCTCTGGAGCAGCTGCGGCAGCAGAATTTGTCACAGAAGGTCCTGATCTGCATGGACATGTTCTGCGGCGTGGTGCCCATTGACGGGGAAATGCGGTTGTGGCGGCATACCACGGGGCTGGTGTGCCAGTACCTTGCAAAGGAAGCTTCCACTATTCACCGGATGTTCTGCGGATTGGAGCAGCGGCTAAAATGACAAGACTCTATCTGATCCGCCACGGAAAAACCCAGGCCAACCTGGAACACCGCTACTGCGGCTCCACCGACCTGCCCCTATCGCGTCAGGGGGCAGAGGAGCTGCGGAGCCTTCACTACGACATTTCCGGGGCCCGGTTTCTGACCTCCGGCATGCTGCGCACAGAGCAGACCTTGCAGCTTCTCTTCGGCCCGGTTCCCCATGAGGTACGGCCAGAATTTCGGGAAGTGGACTTTGGTATTTTTGAAATGGGGACCTATGAGGAGCTGAAAGAGGACCCGGACTATCAAAACTGGCTTACCGGGGACAATATGGCAAACATCCCGCCCCAGGGGGAGAGCGGAAACCAGATGTGCGCCCGGGTTTTGGCGGCGCTGCCGGAATTACAGAAGGAGGATACGGTGCTCATCACCCACGGCGGGGTGATCGCCGCCATGATGGCCCATCTGTTTCCGGAGGAGAACAAGTCCCGCTACCAGTGGCAGCCGAGCCCAGGCCATGGATACCTGATTCAAGGAAAAAAGTACCAATCAATTTTCTGAAAAGGGATTGACAAATAAAGGAATATACGGTATAATACACAAGCGCTTGCGAGAGTGTTGGAATGGTAGACAAGCACGTTTGAGGTGCGTGTGGTTACGCCGTGGGGGTTCGAGTCCCCTCTCTCGCACCAAAAAGGAGCCCGCTGGGCTCCTTTTTTGCATCAGTGCTCCCAAAACCCGTAAAAAGGAGAAAACCTATGGAACGTATTCGAAAAGTGACATACGGTGATGAAAAAGCCTTGGCCTATGTCCAGACGGAAAGCTGGAAGGCGGCCTTCAAGGGACTGATTCCCGATGAGGTGTTGGTTCGTTCAACGGATTTGAAGAAAGCCACTGCCATGTACCAAAGACTGTTGGATATGGGGAAGGGCAACGGCTATATTCTGGAAATAGACGGGAAACCCCATTGCATCGCCTGGTGGGATGCGGCCCGGGATGAGGATATGCAGGGGGCGGCGGAGCTCATCTGTATTCATTCCCTGAAGAATAACTGGTGCAAGGGCTATGGGCACTTGATGATGGAGCGGATTCTGGAGGATGTGCGAAAGGCAGGCTATCCCAAAATCATGCTGTGGGTCTTTGACAGCAACGCCCGGGCCATCAGATTTTATAAGGCCCACGGATTTGAGGCTACCGGAAGAAAACAGCCCGCTTTTGAAGCGGTAGAAGAACGATACATCAAGAATCTAAATAACGAGGGCGAACAATGATCCGTTTTTTTGTAACTCCCCAGGAACTGACAGGCCGGTCTCATACGCTGACCGGCGAGAACGCCAAACACGCCAAGGTCCTTCGCCTGAAAACAGGGGAGGAGGTCCTGCTCTGCGACGGTCAGGGTATGGAGTGCCTGTGTACCCTGGAAGATCCGGACAGGCTGACCCTGGCCCTGGGGGAACGGCGGAAATGCCAGAGTGAGGCGGCGGTGAAGGTCAGCGTCTATATGGCCTTTCCCAAGGCGGATAAGCTGGAACATGTGATCCAGAAGGCCACCGAGCTGGGGGCAGCGGAGATCATTGCCTTCCCTTCAGAGCGCTGTGTGTCCAGGCCGGATGAAAAGAGCCTCCAAAAGAAGCTGGAGCGTTGGGGAAAAATCGCCGCCTCCGCGGCGGAGCAGTCCGGCCGTGGGGTGATTCCCAAGGTGCTGGTGCTGGGCTCCTACGAAGAGGCTCTGACCCGAGCAGCCCAGGCGGAGAAGGCGCTGCTGTTCTATGAACACGAAGATACCGTGACCCTTCACCAGGCACTGGAACAGGGCCCCTGGTCCACCGTAAGCCTGCTCACCGGCCCGGAGGGGGGCCTGGAAGAGCGGGAAGTCTCCAAGGCCTTGGAAGCCGGACTGACGGTCTGCACCCTGGGCCGCCGCATTCTGCGCTGCGAAACGGCAAAAAGAAGCGGAGGAAGTAGTTGCTAAAATACCG
>OQWM01002951.1_pt1 | contig 11472 bp, 9 predicted proteins | sample 1691531 | NCBI WGS metagenome assembly OQWM01 (sample SAMN03418257, study PRJEB22391) | human gut metagenome | biome: human-gut; feature: organic feature; material: feces | host: Homo sapiens | place: Tanzania | collected 2013-01 | reverse complement strand
CGGTGCTATCCTGAACATCAGCGTAGTAGCGCAGGAGGATTGCGAAATCCTGCTGCTGAACATCAGGCGGCTGCTCACCGCCTGCCCCAGCGCCTGCGACCATCACCAGAAGCTCATCCGCAATCTGGTCAGCGTTCTGGCAAGCAAAATATTGCTCTTTAACGATAAAATCACCCACGTCAGCAAGCGAACCACGCGGGAAAAGCTGCTGTCGTACCTGTCTGCCGAATCCATCCGGCAGTCCTCTCTTTCCTTTGACATTCCCTTTGACCGTCAGCAGCTGGCGGATTTTCTCTGTGTGGAGCGTTCCGCCATGTCAGCGGAGCTTTCCAAGCTGCAAAAGGAAGGGCTGCTCGTCACCAAGCGGAATCATTTTGAGCTGTTGACCCGATGACCCGTTCATACGCCGTCAGTGGCGGTTTTGCCGGGCAGGTCTACCCCCGCCGCGCAGTTCTTTCGCGCCTTTTTGTATTGGTACATGGCACGGTCGGCCTGTTCCTTTACCGCAAGGACATTCTCCCCCGAAAGCGGAGCCGAGCCATAGGAAACTGTCGGTAAAAATGTAAGTTCCCTGCGCTGCTTTTCCAGCTGACGCAAAAATTCCTCTTTGCAGGCAGTTTCCTTGGCGGCGTTTTTCAGCAGCACACAAAATTCATCTCCGCCGATGCGATAGCAATACCCATCGTTCGCGTAAGCCTTTTTCAGACACGCGGCAATCGCGGCAAGGCAGGCATCGCCCTGCAAATGACCGTAGCAGTCGTTGATCTGCTTGAAGCTGTCCACATCAAAGGCGATCAGCAGCCCGCCGCTGCTGCGCATCTCTGCCGTGCGGTTCAGATAGCTGTTCTGGTTCAAAAGCCCGGTGAGCGCATCCAGCTGGTTCCACATCTCGTTGCAATAGGTAAAATACAGCACCGACAGCAAGGTGACGCACATCCACGTCACGTGCAGATCGGGCAGCGCCACCTGAATGACGGTGACAACTGTCAGAAAACCCATAAGCGGATAGATCAACGCCCGGCTCCGGTTTTGAAATGTCCGGCTTGTGATCACCATGGACGCCGAGAGATACAAAAGCGACGCAAGGTACAGGATGACGTAAACAAAAAAGTACCTGCCGCGCGTATAGACATTATCGGCGCTGACGGAAAACACAGCGCCAAAGGGTATGGACAGCGCAAAAAAGAGCAGATACCCGATCTCGCAGCATACCGCCGCCTTGAAGCTGTGCCTTGGCAGCGATTTTTTATCCAGCACATACACAAAACAAAGCGGCACAGCGGGCGACAGCCCGAAGCCCAGATAGTTCGACACAATATTCAGCCAGCGCAGCTCTGTCGGCGCACCGTCAACGGCAAGGGTGACCATTTCCAAGCCGGAAATTGCCGCAATCAGCGCAAAGGCGAGAAAGAACCCTCGTTTTTGCTTTTTGCTCAAGGATTCGCTCAGCTTTGTGAGAATGCACATAAAGCCCAGAACGACAAGATCAATGCCTGTTAAAACATAAAAATATCCGTTCACGAAAGCCTCCAAAAAGAAACGTTGGTCCCGCGGGACCGGCAAAAGCAGCATTTTTGTGCCGATTTTGCCCTATAGTAGTATTATACCGCCTCTTTTCGCCTTGTCCAGTGGGATGTGTGTACTTTTTGTCAAAAATGGCTGCGATTTCTATGTCGACAGTAAAGCATACAAAGGCAGCACAAACAGAACCGGGCAGCGCACGGTTTTTGCCGCGGGCTGCCCGGTTCTGACGTATCGCCTTAAATTACCTTTTCAATGTCCTGCCCCATGCAGGAAACAAACACATCCTTATACATTGCCACCGTCTTGGTAGCGCCGCAGTCGGAAAGTGCATCCGGAATCTGCCGGTACTCTGCCGTGCCGTCCAGAATCATTTCCAGACAGTGGATCAGGTTCGGCATCACATCCGGGTTCAGCGGTGAGCCGAATCCGCGGAAGTCGTGGTGGAAGTTATACACGGCATCGTACTCGCCGCGCATATCCCAAATTCTTTGCAGTGCCTTCAGCGATATCTCGGCACACTCCCGCACCGTAGGTGCCAAGGTCGTGTTGAGCAGCCAGTTGCAGTTGCAGGCATCGCCGCACAAAAGGGTGTGGGTCTTGTCGTCCAAAAAGACCATCTCCCCTGCGGTGTGTCCGGGGCAGTGCAGCGCGGTCACCTTGCGCCCGCCCAAATCAAACACCTGACCGTCTGCCAAGGGTTTCCAGACCGGTTTCTTCGGCCAAGGGCGGATATCGGTTTCGGGGTCGTAGGCGTAGTATTTGCCCTCCCGCTTGCGGATGATCTCGGCATAATTTTTGCGGAAATCCACCGTGGGGGCAAAGGGCAGCGAATCCAGATTTTGGTCAGCCGGGTGAATCCATATCTCGTCAAAGAATCCCGCGCCGCCGATATGATCCCCATGGTTGTGCGAGGCGACCACCTGATAGGGCTTGTCTGTGATGCGGTTTTCCACGACCCAGCGCAAATCCCCTATGCCGGTGCCTACATCCAGCAGCAGGGCGCTTTTTTCGCCTACGACCACAAAGCAGCTGACGCAGTCAAACTCGTCCACTTCAAAGATGCCGGGACGAAATTCGTAAAAAGGCAAGTTTCTGCTAACCATTTTGATACCCTCCTCTGCCGCTTAGGCTGCGGCCTTTTTCTTGTTTTTGTTGACGACCTGATAGCAGTCAATGGCAACGGCAGCCAGCAGGATCAGACCCTTGATAACGCTCTGCCAGTTGGTGTTGACGCTCATCAGAACCAGACCATTGTCCAGAATGCCAAGGATGATAACGCCGATGACCGTACCGCTGATCTTGCCCTCGCCGCCGGCGATGGAAACACCGCCAAGGCAGGCGGCGGTCATGCAGTCGAAGGAGTAACTGCTGCCCGCACCGGGCTGCGCGGCATTGGTACGACCCACCATGATCATGGCGGCAATGGAAGCGCAGAAGCCGCAGAAGGTGTAGACTGCTACCGTCAGCTTGTCAACGTTGATGCCTGCCAGACGGGCGGCTTCCTTGTTGCCGCCGAGGGCATAGATGTAGCGCCCCAGATAGGTCTTGTTCATCAAAATGGCGCCGAAGATGATAAACAGAACAAAGATGATGACGGGTACGGGAATGATGCCCACATAGCCCTGACCGATGACCTTGAAAGCCTCCGGCATACCGGTGATGGGATAGCCGCCGGTAATCAGATATGCAACGCCCTGCAGCACCAGCATGGTACCCAACGTAACAATGATCGGTGCAATGTGCATTTTAACAGCGATGATACCGTTTGCAGCGCCCAGCAGGCAGCCCACAACAATGGTGATAATGACTGCCAAGGGAATGGGTACGTTCAGGTTGACCATCATATAGCCAATCAGCATACCGTCCACAGCCATCTGCATACCGACGGACAAGTCCATACCGCCGCCGATCATAACCATGGAAACGCCGACGACCACAATGCCGAACATAGAAACCTGACGCAGAATGTTGATGACATTCTTAGCCGCCAGGAAGTTGGGGGCTGCTACCGCAAAGAAGGCAAAGACAACCACCAGCAGAATGTAAATACCGTATTTTTTATAAAGTTCCACCCAGTTCTTTTTCATATCAGACAGCCCCTTTCACTTTGCCGCCGGATGCAAGATCCAGAATATAGTTTTGGTCGAAATCCGCTTTTTCTACCTCGCCGTTTTTATGCCCTTCCGCAATCACGACGATGCGATCCGACATACCCAGCAGCTCCGGCATATCCGAGGATACCATGATAATGGCCTTGCCGGCTTCTACCAGCTCGTTCATCAGCTTGTAAATTTCCTGTTTGGCGCTGACGTCGATACCGCGTGTGGGTTCGTCAAAAATAATGATATTTGAATTTGCCGCCAAGGTCTTGGCAATGACCACCTTCTGCTGGTTGCCGCCGGAAAGATTGCCGACCTTTTGCTCCAGAGAGGGTGTGCGGATGGAAAAGCGTTCCTTGTAGTCCTGCGCAACGGCATCTTCCTGCTTTTCGTCCACAAAAATGCCCTTGCTGTAGCCTTGGATATTGTTGATGACCGTGTTCCATTTGATGGTATTGCGCAGGAACACGCCCTGATTCTTGCGGTCCTCGGGGATATAACCGATACCGTTTTTGATGGCATCGGAGCAGGAACGAATACGAACCTGCTTGCCCTCCACAAAAATTTTGCCGCTTTCCATGGGGTCTGCGCCGTAGATAACACGCATCAGCTCGGTACGCCCGGCGCCGACCAGACCGGCAAAGCCCAAAATCTCCCCGCGGTGCAGCGTAAAGGAAATATCGCTGTCGCCGTTGCCTGTCAGATGCTCCACGCGCAGCACTTCTTCGCCGATCTGCGATTTGCGGGCGGGGTAGCTTTCCTTCATCTCACGCCCCGCCATCATGGCGATCAGCTGCGGGCGGTCGATTTCGGCAATGTTCTTGGTTGCCACATACTGTCCGTCGCGCATAACGGTAACGCGGTCAGCAACGGCAAACAACTCCTCCAGACGGTGGGAGATAAAGATGATGGTAACACCGCGGGCTTTCAAATCCCGAATAATGCGGAACAGCGTGCCGACCTCGTTGGTGGTCAGAGGTGCGGTCGGCTCATCCATAATAAGGATCTTGACATTCTTGCTGATTGCCTTGGCGATCTCAACGATCTGCTGCATAGCCGGGGACAGGCTGCGCACCTTCTGCGACGGATCCAGCGAAACGCCCATCTGGTCAAACAGTTCCTTCGTGCGGCGTTCACGGTCCTTGATATCCACAAAAATGCCGGGGGTCGTCTTTTCGCCAAGAAAGACGTTCTCAGCGGCGCTGATACCGGGAATCAAGGTAAATTCCTGATAGATCACGCTGATGCCCTGCTCCTTGGCGGTGGCAGGTGTCAGGGACGAAAAGCTCTTGCCGTCGATCGTGATGGTGCCGCTGTCCGGCGTAATGGCACCGGACAGGGTTTTTATCAAGGTGGATTTGCCCGCGCCGTTTTCCCCGATCAGCGCGTGGACTTCCCCCTCACGCACATCAAACGAAACATGGTCGATGGCAACCACACCGGGATAGGTTTTCACAATGTCCTTGACGCTGAGGATTGTTTTTTCAGACATGGAAATCTTTCCTTTCTAAGAACGGCATCGCCCCAAAAAAGCGATGCCGTTGATTTCTGTTTGCTGTTTCGTTTGCTTACTTGACGTAGTCAGCAGCATTGGCTGCCGTGACAGGAGTGATAGAGTAGCCAACCACTGCGCCCTTTTCCAGTTCGCCGTCCAGATACTGGTACAGCACCTCGCGGGTCTTTTCCGCAATCGAGTTAAACAGCAGGGTGCCGCGCATCACGTCGTTGTCGGCAATGTACTTGATGGCGCTCTCGGTGCCGTCGCAGGCAAAGATGCCAAAGTCATCGCTGTTCATGCCGGCAGCCTTGACGGCTTCCACAGCCTCGGTGGCAGCGGCATCGCCGTAGGCGAGGATGCAGTTCAAATCCGGGTATTTCTGGATCATCGTTTCGGTGTAGGTCGTACCGGCGCCCACAACGTCCTTGCCAATATCCACGACTTCGAGGATGTTGGAATCGGGGCAAAGCTCCTTGATGCGGTCCTGAATGCCCTGACCACGGTTCTGCATATCCTGGTTCTGGTAGGTGGTGTAAACTACAATGTTCGCCTTGCCGTCCAGCTGGGTGTTGATCCACTCGCCCGCCATATCGGAGATCATGGTGCCAACATCGTACTGGGGGGTGTTCGTGCTGATGTCGTACACATCGGTGACGACGCCGCACTCGATCACAATGGTGCCGGCTTCCTGTGCGGCGCGCAGGGCGTCATCGCAGGAATTGTCAGAAACCATGGCCAGAATGACATTGCAGCCGGAGGTCACCATATTCTCGATGTCGGTGACGGCGGTGCCGGAGTCGTTCTCAAAGCTGACGGAGGTGTAGTCCCAGCCATCCTCGGCGGCGACCTGCTTCAAGCCGTCATCGATGCCGATGAAGAACTCTGTCTGCAGCGTGGGGGCAAGGAAGCCAAACTTGATGTTGTCCTTGGTTACCGAAGTACCCGCTGCCGCCGCAGCAGATTCTACCACAGATTCCGCCGCAGAGGATGCAGAGCTTGCCGTGGAGGACGCCGTGGATGCAGAGCCGCCGCAGGCTGCCAGAGAAAGCGCCATAGCGGATGCGGTCATAAGTGCAAGTGCCTTTTTCATAGTTATTTCTCCTTCTCGTTTTTCAGGCTGTATCGCCTTTCGGTGTCATTATAATAGCCGAAATCAGCCCCACCAACAAGGGAGAAATCTTCGGATTCAGGGGGAGAGTTTTCGGGTGTTTCTACTTTTGCATCAGTTTTTTCCTATCTTTGTTCCAAATTGTAAGCAAAATCACCAATCCCTCGACAATAATCAGACACTTGTCGATTTTCAGTGCCATAAACGTCTGGCGCAGCACCACCATGGTGACCGTGGCAAGTACCAAGCCGGACGCGCCGTTTTTGTACCGCCGGTACATACCCCCGGCAAGTCCGGCAGCGGCTATGCCTTGGTAAAGGTATTCCGTATTGCGGCTGCTGCTGCCGTATCCGGCGCTGAGCAAAAGCGTATAGGTACCCACAGAAAAAAATACCGCCGCCAGCCCGTAGGTGACAGCCGTCACAAGCACTACGTTGATACCGGTCTTTTCCACATCGTTGCGGTTGTACTGGCGATCCTCCCCTATGGCAAGGCAGTATTTGCCCCAGTAGGTGCGTTTCCAAAAGCATTGCAGCCCGACGGCGCACAGCAAAAACACGCCTGCCATAATGACCCACGCCGCCAAGGTATGCGGGTGGCTGCCCCAGACATTCATAAGGATCACGTCATTCGCCGGGTGCAGGTTGGACAGGATCACCGCCAAAATAAAACTCAGCACCGTCATAGGGATATGCAGCGCCGCCGCCAGCGCGCCCCGCAGGGCGCCCATAATAATTTGCGAGAGCGCCATACACACCAATGCCCACGGCAGCGGCATCCCGTGCTGATACAAAAGCCCCAGCCACACCGTGGACAGCGATGCCTGCGCCATAAAGCAAAGGTCAATATCCCCCAAGGAGTACTCCAGCCCCGCGCCCAGCACAAAAAAGCCAAAGGTCACGCACTGGCGCAGAGTATACACAGCGTTGCCCTGCAGTTTGCCGCCCAGCAGCGCAACCAGATACAACCCCCATGCCGCCAGAATCAGCGCGTTGGTTTGCTCCCTTTGCAGGGCGCGCCCGATTTTACAAAGAAATTTCTTCATTTACAAAACTCCGACAAGAATGGTCGGCGGTTTCCAGCAAAACCACCGTGGTACCTCTGGTGCACAGGTCCTGCACAAACTGCTGCAGGATCCGGCGCACCGTATAGTCCGACGAGGAAAACACATTGTAAATAAAAAGCACCCGCGGGTGAAAGAACAGCCACCGGTTCGCCAACCCGTGCTTTTTGTAAAATCGGGCGCGCCCTGCAAAGGGAGCAAACCAACCCCCGCGCCGTTTTTACCGAGTCTGGCTCCGTTTCGGCGGGCAGGCGGCTGCGCCAGAATTCCCTGTCCGAAAATACCTTTTTGGCAGCTATCTCAAAAAAGCCGCATCGGCTGATGCGCGGCATACTGGGCAGCAGGATATTTTCCTGCAGGGTGAGGTTCTCCTGCAAGGCAGGCGGCTCTGCCGTGCCGTCCCAAACGGCGATGCGGTGCCTGCGCAGATCTGCCAACCCGCGAAACGGCAGCTTCTTTCCGCCGATTTGCAGCGTGCAGCGGCTTTTTTCCTGTATCAGCGATTGCCAGCACCCGTGCAGCACCTGCTCATCGTAGCTGCTCAAAAGCACGGCGGTGCCTGCTTCAAAGTGCAGCGGCAGCGTAACACCCGCATATTCCATGGTAAGGGTGATGGTTTCTGCCTTTGGTTTTGCGGCGTCGGTTTTCGTGTCCGGTCTTGCGTCCTGCGTCCATTCCTGCAAAAGCGCCCGGCTGCGCGGCGAGGTCTGGTCATAGATCTTGCGCTCAATGCGCCCGTCTTGGCACAAAAGGATGCAATCCGACAGCGGCTCAAGCCAATTGGACCAGTTGTCCGCAATCAAAAGCGCGACCCCGTGTTCCTTGACCAAGCCCAGCAATGCCAGCAAACGGTGAATTTGCGGCACGTTCAGCCCCTTGGTCATATCGTCCAGCACGATCAGCCGCGCACCCTGATCCACCGCCCGCACAATACTCAGCAGCAGCCTATCCAGATGATGCAGTTTGCTTGTCGGGCTTGTGACATCGTAACGCATGGCAAAGTCCTGCAGCACCTGCGCGGTGCGCAGATGCACAGCACGGTTGTTGAGCAAGATCTTGTTGTGGCTGCTGCGCCGCATCAGAAAAAAGTTTTCTGCCAGATCCATGCAGTCCATAAAGGCGGGGTCATTTCCCAGATAAAATACGCCGCTGCGTTCCAGTTTTTGCGGGTGAAAATCTGTGGTTCTCTGCCCGCAGACCCACGCCGCGCCGGATACAAACACGCCCTTGCCGTCAAACATCTCTGCCAGCAGCTTGCGTCCGCTGTTTTCACTGCCCGATACGCTGACGCACTCCCCTGCCCGCAGCAGAAGATTGATGTCCGTCAGGGTACCGTGTCCCGCGCTTTTCATATGCCAATGGCTTAATTTCAGCAATTCTTCTCTCATACCCTTGTATCACTGCATCAGCAGTTCTTCCTTTGTATAGGCTTTGGGCATCCAGATCTCCACGTCGGTGCCAAGGTTTTCCGTGCTGTACACAAACAGCCCGTAGGCACGCCCAAACGCCAGCTTGATGCGCTGGTTGACATTGTACATGGCAATGCCGTTGCCGTGGGTATCCGGCTGGCTGGTCGGCTGCCGTTCCTCCTCTAAGGCGGCACGCATCTTGTCCAGCACGTCGGGGGGCATCCCCACGCCGTCGTCCTCGACAACGATTTTCATCATATCTTTTGTGCCGCTGATGCGGATCGTGACGTGTCCCTGCTCAGCTTTGGGTTCCAGCCCGTGAAAAACGCAGTTTTCCACGATGGGCTGCAGCGTCATTTTGGGCAAAAGGCAGTCCAGCAGCTCGTCGTCGCCGTCCTCGACCTGAATATCCAAAAAGAAACGATCCTCAAATCGGAATTGCTGGATAAAAAAGTAGTTCTTGATGTTGGACAGCTCGTCCCGCAGGGTGACAATGTTCTCCTTGCGGCTGATGCTGTAGCGGAAAAACGACGCCAGCGCGTGGGACATCCGTGCAATACTCTCGCAGTCCTGCAAAATCGCTTCACTGCGGATACATTCCAGTGTGTTGTACAAAAAATGCGGGTTGATCTGGTTTTGCAGCGCGTTGATTTTTGATTGGCTGCTGGATACCGCCGCCGTGTATGCTTCCCGCTGGGAAATTTCCCGTTTTTCTAAGGTGTCTGCCAATTTCCTGCCCAAGGGGTGCAGCATTTTTTCGCCGCTTTGTCTGAGCAGCGCGTCCATATCCGCCGCGCAGTGTGCGTACTGCACTGCCAGATACCCAAGGCACACCAAAGCCGCCGCCATGGCAAACCACTTGGCAGCCCCGCCGCACACCACGGCAAGTAAAACAAACAGGAAGCCCGCAGCGGCACAGGCGATGGCCGCGTTCTTGTATTTCATAGCCGATCCCCTGCCTTTAATAGTAAAGTTTTCGATATTCGGTGGGTTTCATCCCCACACACTTGGTAAACTGCTGGCTGAAATACTTGGCGTCCTTATAGCCCACAGCATCACCGATCTGCCCGATCGTCCTGCGGCTGTCCCGCAGCATCTCCTTGGCTGCTTCCATACGGACCTCGGTCAGGAAATCGGTAAAGTTCTTGCCGGTTTTCTCCTTGAATTTTTCCGAGAAATAGGTCGGGTTGAACCCGCTGTGCGCGGCGACCTCCTCCAGCGTAATTTTGTCCGCGTAGTGCTTTTTCATATACTCTATCGCAAGGCGGACGGGGTATTCCTCGGCGTGGACGCGCTGGGCATACAGTTCTTCCTGCTTGGCGCAAAGTGTTGCTGCCAGCCATTGCGCCAACTGATGCACCGAGGCAGCGCTGCGCACTTCCTCCCGCTTGCTGTCCGCCCAGTCCTGACGGATTTCCATACCATGTCCTAAGCTCCACGCACAAAAATCCCGCAGGCATTGGTCGGCGGTGTCAAAGTATTCCCACGCTGCCAGCCCAGCCTCACCGGCACGGTCAAAAATCGCATCCACTGCCTGCTGCAGCGCCGTTTTCTGCATCGGCTCCATACCCTTTTCCAGCAGGGTGCGCACCTTGTCCTGCCACGCCTTGCGTGCGGTGTCCGGGCGTTCTTCCGCTTGGTATTTCAGACACATACCGCTGCCTTCAAACAGCTTGCGGCATTCTGCCCGCTCTGCCTGCTGCAGCAGCACCCCGATTTGCGCCACATCGGTGCCGCGCTTGCTCTGACCCATAGATACCGTGTAGTTGGCATAGTTGTTCATGTAACTGCGGCAGCTTTCCCGGCAGGTGTGCAGCGCCTCGCCGGTTTTTGCGTATGCCTCGCTGTCAAAATTGAGCAGCAGCGTTGTGTTATGTCCGTCTGTGCAGCTGATGTACATCTGCCCACCAAGGGATTTCTTGATGTTCGCCTGTACTTTTTCGGTGACCAGTCGATCTTCCTCTGCCGATGCCTGCTGCAAAAGACTGGGGTTTACGCGCAAAACCACCACCATAAAGCAGTCCCCGGTAAATTCCACCCCGGCAGCCGCATTGAATTCCGGCAGCCCGGCAAAGCTGTCCCCCGCCTTCAGGCGCGCCATAACGTCCCGCGAAAGCAGCTTTTGGCTGTTCTCGTAGTTCTTTTCGTATTTTTCCATCTGTGCGCGGTGAACCGCGGTGGTTTGCAGCGCATCACAGATTTTTTTCAGCGTTCGGTTCAGTTCCTCCTCGTCAATGGGTTTGAGCAGATAATCCTCCACGCCGTATTTCAGGGCTTTCTGCGCATACTCAAAATAGCGGTAACCGCTGATCACCACAAACCGTGTCTGCGGGAACTGCTCCGTCACCCGCTGCACAAGCTCCAGTCCCGTCAGAACCGGCATACGGATGTCGGTAATAACGATTTCCGGCTGTTCCTGCTCAATGCGTTCCAATGCGGTGCGCCCATCCCGGCAGATATCCACAAAGCTGAGCCCCAGTTCGTCCCAGTGGATCAGATGCTTGACCAACTGCCCGACGCGCGGCTCGTCATCCGCGATCAAAACCTTCAGCATATGTACACTTCCTTGCCGTTTTTGCTTTCATCATACATCAAGTTTGTAAAAATTTCTACCCCTTTTCTTTGGGCATTTGCTTTGTATGCCTGAAAGCCCGCCTGTTTTGTTCACAAGAGGTGCGGGCGGCAGGATCGCAGCTGGCTCCCGCATAGGACCGGCAGGATCTCCATTACCCTTTCTTTTTATACCCGCAGTCACAGTAGGGTCCGCCGAA
>OQWM01002949.1_pt1 | contig 11474 bp, 9 predicted proteins | sample 1691531 | NCBI WGS metagenome assembly OQWM01 (sample SAMN03418257, study PRJEB22391) | human gut metagenome | biome: human-gut; feature: organic feature; material: feces | host: Homo sapiens | place: Tanzania | collected 2013-01 | reverse complement strand
GGCGGCCCTGGCCAGCGTTTACCGGGACGAGATCCTCACCGAGGCGGACCTTCCCAAGAAGTTCTTCGCCTACACCCCCTGCTTCCGCCGGGAGGCCGGTTCTCACCGGGCCGACGAGCGGGGCATGGTCCGGGGCCATCAGTTCAACAAGGTGGAGATGTTCCAGTACACCACCCCCGAAGGCTCCGATGAAGCCTTTGAAGAGCTGGTCCACAAGGCAGAAAACCTGGTGGCAGGTCTGGGCCTGCACTTCCGCACCGTGAAGCTGGCCGCCGGTGACTGCTCCGCCTCCATGGCCCGGACCTACGACATTGAAATCCTCATCCCCTCCATGAACGGCTACAAGGAGGTCTCCTCCGTGTCCAACGCCCGGGATTATCAGGCCCGCCGTGGCAACATCCGGGTCCGCCGGGCTGACGGCAAGCTGGAATTCGTCCACACCCTGAATGGCTCCGGCCTGGCCACCTCCCGGATTTTCCCCGCCATCGTGGAGCAGAACCAGAGAGCAGACGGCTCCATCGTCATCCCCGAGGCCCTGCGCAAGTATATGGGCGGCATGGAAGTCATCGAAAAGAAGTAAGCCCCTCCCCTGTCGATAATAACCAAATCCCTGCCCGGGACGTTTCCCCGGGCAGGGATTTTTTTCGAAAAAAATAATAAAAAAGTACGGATTTTGTGGAAGAATGGTTTGACAAATCCTACACAAAAGCCTATAATAACTTACAATGGGAGCATGTGGGGAAAGACAGGAGGCCCACGGCTTTCCGCCTATATATTCCGCGGACAACGCGGAGGAAATCCAAAATTTCAAAAAGGATGGGTTAGGTTATGTATAAAATCGTGCGTAAGAAAGAACTGAACGACGCCGTTACCCTCATGGACATCGAAGCCCCCTTCGTTGCCAAAAAGGCCAAGGCCGGTCAGTTTATCATCTTCCGGATCGACGAGAAGAGCGAGCGGGTGCCCCTGACCATTGCCGGTTATGACCGGGAAAAGGGAACCGTCAGCATTATTTTCCAGAAGGTGGGCTTCTCCACCAAGGCTCTGGGCGCTCTGAATGAGGGCGACTACATCCGGGACTTTGTGGGCCCCCTGGGCAAGCCCACCGATGTAGAGGGCAAAAAGCGGGTCTGCGTGGTCGGCGGCGGCGTTGGCTGCGCCATTGCCCTGCCTGCTGCCCGGGCCTTTAAAGAGGCCGGTGCCATCGTGGACGTGATCATCGGCTTCCGGACCAAGGACATTGTGATTCTGGAAGAGGAATTCCGTGCCTGTGCCGACAACCTGTATCTGATGACCGATGACGGCTCCTACGGCGAAAAGGGCTTCGGCACCGTGAAGCTCCAGGCCCTGCTGGAAAGCGGTGTCAACTACGACGAAGTTCTGGCCATCGGACCGGTGCCCATGATGAAGTTCGTCTGCAAGACCACCGAGCCCTTCGGCGTCCATACCATGGTCTCCCTGAACCCCATCATGGTGGACGGCACCGGCATGTGCGGCGGCTGCCGTGTCACCGTTGGCGGTGAGACCAAGTTCGCCTGCGTAGACGGCCCCGAGTTCGACGGCCACAAGGTGGACTATGCCGAGCTCATGAGCCGCAACGGCACCTACCGTGAGCGGGAAGCGGAAGTGGCCAGAGACCATGTCTGCCGCATGGAAGCCATGGGCAAGGCCCTGATCAAATAAGGGAGGATACGGAAAATGGCTAATATGACTCTTACCAAAACCCCCATGCCCGAGCAGGACCCCCAGGTCCGTGCCCGCAACTTTAAGGAAGTTGCCCTGGGCTATACCGAAGAAATGGCCAAGGAAGAGGCCGGTCGCTGCCTGAACTGCAAGAACCCCAAGTGTGTGGAGGGCTGCCCCGTCAACGTGCGGATCCCCGAGTTCATCCAGAAGGTGGCCCAGGGCGATTTCAAGGCCGCCTATGAGATCATCACCTCCACCAATGCCCTGCCCGCCCTGTCCGGCCGGGTCTGCCCCCAGGAGACCCAGTGCGAGAGCAAGTGCGTCCGGGGCATCAAGGGTGAGCCCGTGGCCATCGGCCGCCTGGAGCGGTTCGTGGCCGACTGGTACCGTGAAAATGTTAACGCCATGCCCGAGAAGGCCGTCTCCAACGGCAAGCGGGTGGCCGTGGTGGGCTCCGGCCCTGCCGGTCTGACCGCCGCCAGCGACCTGGCCAAGAAGGGCTATCAGGTCTCCATTTTCGAGGCCCTGCATACCGCCGGCGGCGTGCTGGTTTACGGCATCCCTGAGTTCCGTCTGCCCAAGGACATTGTGGCAAACGAGGTGAAGAAGCTGGAAGCACAGGGCGTGAAGGTCATGACCAACATGGTCATTGGCCGTGTGCTGACCATCGACGAGCTGTTCGAGATGGGCTTCCAGGCTGTGTTCGTGGGCTCCGGTGCCGGTCTGCCCATGTTCATGAACATCCCCGGCGAGAACCTGAAGGGTGTCTACTCCGCCAACGAGTTCCTGACCCGTATCAACCTGATGAAGGCGTACCTGCCCGACAGCGACACGCCCATCATGGATCTGAAGGGCAAGACCGTGGCCGTCGTCGGCGGCGGCAACGTGGCCATGGACGCCGCACGCTGCTCCAAGCGGCTGGGCGCCGAGGTGTACGTGGTCTATCGCCGCGGCATGGAGGAGCTGCCCGCCCGTCACGAGGAGGTGGAGCACGCCATCGAGGAGGGCGTCATCTTCAAGACGCTGAACAACCCCGTGCAGATCAACGGCGACGAGCAGGACTGCGTGAAGTCCATGACCTGCATCGAGATGGAGCTGGGTGAGCCGGACGCCTCCGGCCGCCGCCGCCCCGTGGAGAAGAAGGGCAGCGAGTTCGATCTGCCCGTGGACGCCGTCATCATGTCGCTGGGCACCAGCCCCAACCCCCTCATCAAGTCCACCACCAAGGGCTTGGAGGTCAACAGGAAGGGCGGCATCATCGTCAACGAGGAGGGCCTCACCTCCCGTCAGGCGGTGTACGCCGGCGGCGACGCCGTGACCGGCGCGGCCACCGTCATTCTGGCCATGGGCGCCGGCAAGCTGGGCGCCAAGTCCATTGACGAGTACCTGAGCGCCAAATAAAAGGGACTACATACGGCCCGCCCTCGGCGAACAGCCGTAGGGCGGGCTTTGTACTACAGAAAACAGGAGGAGTATCATGGCGAACTTTACGAAACAGGCCATCAAGGCGTCGTTTATGAAGCTGCTGAGTCAGAAGCCGCTGAATAAGATCAGCGTCCGCGATATCGTGGAGGACTGCGGCATTAACCGAAACTCCTTCTACTACCATTTTCAGGACATCCCCTCTCTGCTGGGTGAGATCGTGACGGAGCAGACGGATCAGCTCATCCGCCAGTATCCCACCATCTCCTCCATGGAGGAGTGCTTTTCCGTGGCGTTCCGCACGGCGCGGGAGAACCGCCGGGCTGTCATGCACATCTTCAACTCCTCCAACCGGGATATGTTTTTGCAGGACACCATGCGGCTGTGCGAGTATGTGGTCAAGACCTATATCGCCACGGCGTTTGCCAACACCGCCATTACGGAGGACGACCGGCGGGTGGTGGTGCAGTTCATGAAGTGCCAGCTGTTCGGCGTGTGGATCGACTGGGTCAGCGGCGGCATGAAGGAGGAGTCCTTTGCCGACCTGCAGCGGATGATCCAGCTGTGCCGCGGCGTGCCGGAGCTGATCGTGGCCCACAGCAGCGGGCAGGCGTAAGCACGGTAGACAAACCGGCGAAAATGTCTGAAAATCAGACGCATACAGACAGATGCCCGGATTTCGGGCATCTGTTTTTTCTGCCTGTACCGCCCTGCGCCCCGCTGCGCTATGATACGGGAGATAAAAGACGCTGCGGCGTGGAAGGGAGACGCAGGTGTATGCGTAATGTGAGGTCTACCGGTCCCTTGTGGGCGGTGAAAACGGGGTATATCGTGGTATCGGCACTGTTCTGTGTGCTGGGCGTGGTGCTGTTCATCACAGCGGAGCGGTGCGTGCCGTGGATCGGCAGGGCGCTGGGCATCGGCATGGTGATCTGCGGCGCCATCAAGCTGGGCGGCTATTTCTCCAAGGATCTGTTCCGGCTGGCATTCCAGTACGATCTGGCGTTCGGCATCCTGCTCATTGCCGTGGGGATCATCACACTGTGCCATCCCGGCGAGGCTATGACGTTCCTGTGCGTCATGTTCGGCATTCCGGTGCTGGCGGACGGCCTGTTCAAGATCCAGGTGGCGGTGGAGGCAAAGCGCTTCGGCATCGGTCAGTGGTGGCTGGTGCTGCTGCTGGCGGTGCTGACCGGTGTGATCGGGCTGCTGCTGGTGCTGCGTCCGGCGGAGGGCGCACGGGTCATGGTGATGCTGATGGGCGCGTCGCTGCTGCTGGACGGCGCGCTGAACCTCAGTGTGGCGCTGTGCGCCGTGAAGGTCGTGGATCACCAGCGGCCGGACGTCATCGAGACGGACGACTTCGAGATCGAGTAAACGAGCGAAAAGAGAGCCGGTGCAGCTTGGCTGCACGGCTCTCTTTTTTTCGGCGGCGGGAATTGCAAATCGTGGGGCGGTTTGGTATACTGAAACCAGCAAACGAAAGGAGACACGCCATGGAGGAGCTCACAAAGATCTTACAGACCTCGCTGGGCGGGTACAGCCTGAGCCGCATTCTGTCGGCGCTGCTGACGCTGCTGGTCTGTCTGGTGGCGGCGCGGCTGCTGCTGAAACTGGCAAAAAGGCTGCTGGACCGCAGCAAGAAGCTGACGGCACGGCTGCGGCAGATCATTCTGACGACGCTCAAGGTGGTTTTCTACACGCTGGCCGGTATCATCACGGCGGAGGCGCTGGGCCTGAACACCTCATCCCTGACGGCGCTGGTGTCGGTGCTGACATTGGGCGTCACGCTGGCGGCGGAGGACATTCTGGGCAACGTGGCGGGCGGGCTGGTGATCCTGTCGTCTCACCCCTTCAATATCGGCGACGAGATCGAGGTGGCCGGTACGTCGGGCGTGGTACGGGAGATCACGCTGAACCACACGAAGCTGGAGACGTTCAACGGCCAGGTCATCATGCAGCCCAACAAGGAGCTGTCCTCCTCCCGCATCGTCAACTATACTGCCATGGGGCGCCGCCGTGTGGTGCGCACGGTGACGGCGTCCTACGACGCGCCCACCGAGGTGGTGAAGGCCGCCTGTCTGGAGGCGGTGGCCGCCACGCCGAATGTGCTGACGGAGCCGGCACCCAGCGTCTACCTCACAGACTACGGCAGTAGCGCCATCGAATACAGTGTGCGGTGCTGGGCGGAGACCAAGGACTACTGGGATGTCTACTATGCCCTGAACGAGAATCTGCGTACCGCCTTTGCCGCCCACGGTGTGGAAATGACCTACGACCACCTGAACGTCCATGTGCTGGAACGGAAATAAAACGCGAAGGAACGGAGGATGGATATGAGGGGATTACTGGAGGTATCATGGCTCTGGCAGATGCTGGGCATCTCGCTGCTGGTCGCCGGCATCGGCATCGCCTGCGCCGCGCTGATACAAAAGCGGAGGGGGAAAAAGCTGCGTGCAGGGGTCGCGGTGCTCATTGCGGTCATTGCCTTTGTGGTCTGCAATCTGCTGATGGTGCTGCTTTCCCAGCGCCCCGCCCTTCTCTGACCGGCGAGCGCGGCGTGAGAAGATAGGCAATACGAAAAACAGGAGCCGTCATTCGGGAACGAATGGCGGCTCCTGCTTATTGCTGTGGGTTACTGTGCGGTGTTCTTCAGGAACTCCCGGATACGGGCCACGCCCGCGTACAGCACCGGCGGGTCGCTATGCACCACCAGTGTGGGCGCCTGTGTCAGACCCAGCGCCGCGGCCTCCTCCTGATGCTGCGCCACGTCCCGCTCCTCATAGGCGACGCCCGCCCGTTGCAGCAGGGGCTTTACGACACGGCAGTTGGGGCAGGTGGCGGTGACGAACAGGGTACAGGGGGCGTCGGCGGTGCAGGCGGACGCCGGCTGTGCCGGGGTCTCCGCCGGGCAGGTGGCTGCCGCGCTCTGCGCGCCGCCGCCTACCTGATACGTCCGGCGATCCTTATACTCCTGACTCTTGCCGTCGTTCCAGTTCTGCACCGGGCGGTAGTAGCCGGTGATACGGCTGTACACCTCCGCCTTTTTGCCGCACACCGGGCAGGTGAAATGCTCGCCCGTCAGATAGCCGTGGTCGGCGCAGACGGAGTAGGTGGGGGAGATGGTGTAGTAGGGCAGCTCGTAGTTCTCCGCGATCTTCCGCACCAGCGCGGCGGCGGACTGCCAGCTGGGCAGCTTCTCGCCCAGGAAGGCGTGAAACACCGTGCCGCTGGTATACAGCGTCTGGAGCTTGTCCTGCACGTCCAACGCCGCGAAAATGTCCTCCGTATAGCCCACCGGCAGGTGGCTGGAGTTGGTGTAGTAGGGCGTTGCGCCCTCGTGGGCGGTGACGATGTCGGGATAGCGCTGCTTGTCGTGCTTGGCCAGACGGTAGGAGGTGGACTCGGCGGGGGTGGCCTCCAGATTGTAGAGGTCGCCGTACTGCTCCTGATAGTCGCTGAGCCGCTCACGCATATGGTTGAGGACGCGGACGGCGAAATCCTGCGTCTCCTCGTGGGTCAGATCCTTCCGCAGCCACGCGGCGTTCAGACCGGCCTCGTTCATGCCCACCAGACCGATGGTGGAGAAGTGGTTGTCGAAGCTGCCCAGATACCGCTTGGTGTAGGGGTACAGCCCCTCGTCCATCAGGCGGCCGATGGTGGTGCGCTTGATCTTCAGGCTCCGCGCCGCCACGTCCATCATGTGGTCAAGGCGGGAGAAGAACTCCGCCTCATTCCGGGAGAGGTAGGCGATACGGGGCAGGTTGATGGTCACCACGCCCACCGAGCCGGTGGACTCGCCGCTGCCGAAGAAGCCGCCGCTCTTTTTCCGCAGCTCCCGCAGGTCCAGCCGCAGACGGCAGCACATGGAGCGGACATCGCTGGGCTCCATATCGGAGTTGATGTAGTTGGAGAAGTAGGGCGTGCCGAATTTGGCGGTCATCTCAAAGAGCAGGCGGTTGTTCTCCGTCTCACCCCAGTCGAAGTCCTTGGTGATGGAGTAGGTGGGGATGGGGTACTGGAAGCCGCGGCCGTTGGCGTCGCCCTCGATCATCACCTCGATGAACGCCCGGTTGACCATGTCCATCTCCGCCTGACAGTCGCCGTAGGTAAAGTCCATGGCCTTGCCGCCCACGATGCAGGGCTGGCCGGCTAAGTCGGCGGGAACAGTCCAGTCCAGCGTGATGTTGGAGAAGGGCGCCTGCGTACCCCAGCGGCTGGGGGTGTTGACACCGTAGACAAAGCTCTCGATGCAGTGCTTGACCTCCTCGAAGTCCAGCTTGTCCGTGCGGACGAAGGGGGCGAGGTAGGTGTCGAAGCTGGAGAAGGCCTGTGCGCCCGCCCACTCGTTCTGCATGATGCCCAGGAAGTTCACCATCTGGTTGCACAGGGTAGCCAGATGCTTGGCGGGGGCGCTGGTGATCTTGCCGGGGATGCCGCCCAGACCCTCCTGAATGAGCTGCTTCAGGCTCCAGCCAGCGCAGTAGCCGGTGAGCATGGACAGGTCGTGGATGTGGATGTCCGCGTTGCGGTGGGCATCGCCGATCTCCTCGTCGTAGATCTCGCTGAGCCAGTAGTTGGCGGTAATGGCGCCGGAGTTGGACAAGATCAGGCCGCCCACGGAGTAGGTGACGGTGGAGTTCTCCTTCACGCGCCAGTCGGACACCTTCAGGTAGCCGTCCACCAGACCCTTGTAGTCCAGAATGGTGGAGCTCATGTTCCGCAGCTTTTCCCGGTTCTTGCGGTAGAGGATATAGGCCTTGGCTACCTCCGCGTAGCCTGCCCGCTGCAAAACGGCCTCCACACTGTCCTGAATGGTCTCCACGCCGATCCGGTCGTCCTTGATCTTCCCGGCATAGTCCGCCGTGACCTGCAAGGACAGCAAATCGATCACATCCGAATTGTAGGGGATGCCGGTGGCGTCAAAGGCCTTCATGATGGCGCTGGAGATGCGGCTGATGTTGAATTCGGCGGCGTGGCCGTCTCTTTTTATCACTTGATACATGGTCGTGTCTCCTTTATAGCATTATTCTCCGCGTATCTGCGTGGAGGGGATGTATGGCAAAACGCTGCATCGCAGCGCGGAAACAGCCTCATGGGACAGAGAGGTGACGCCGCTGCCCAGCAGCGCGCCGGGGTCGACGAAGGGCTGGAGGAAGTACCGCTTGGCGCCTTGCAGCCATTGGCCGATCTCGACCATACCCTCCGGTGTGTGCAGCGGCGCACAGACGGTGGTGCGGAACTCGTAGTCCACGTTGCCGCCCAGCAGCAGCGCCGCGCTTTCCCGCACCTGCACCAGACGGTCGATGCCGCCGCAGGTCTGCGCGTACAGCGCGGGGGCGTTTTTGATGTCCATGGCCACATAGTCCAGCAGCCCCTCCCGCAAAAGCGCCGACAGCATGGCGGGATTCGTGCCGTTGGTGTCCAGCTTGGTGAGAAAGCCCCGCTCCCGGATACACCGGAGCAGCTGGGGCAGCTCCTTGTGGAGCGTCGGCTCGCCGCCGGAGATACACACGCCGTCCAGCTTGCCGCGCCGCGTGTCCAGAAAGGCCAGCAGAGCCTGCTGCGAGAGAGCCTCCGGCTCGTCCGACGGCAGCACGAGGGAGGGGTTATGGCAGTAGGGACAGCGCAGGTTGCATCCAGAGAGGAACACCGTGCAGGCGACCCGACCGGGGAAGTCCAGCAGCGAAAGCTGCCGCAGCCCGCCTATTTTCATGGAGATCCGCTCCTTTCATACACCGTAAGTACTTCCCAGTATACAATGCGGTATGGCCCGTGTCAAGACGAGGCACAAGATATTGTGGCTTTCTCCAAAAAATACCCCCGTATTTCGTGGGAACGACGAGGACTCGCCACAAGACAGCAAAAGCAGGGCGGACGGTTTACCCGCCTGCCCTGCTGAAAGCCTCACAACAATATCAGTATACCGCAGAATCGGCTGTGAGTCAATGCGAAAGTGCGTAAATCATGATTTTTTGAAGCATTATACAAACAAAAACGGTGAATTTCGTGGGTTTTGTGGATTGTAAAACGGGTAAAATCTGCTATACTAAAAGTACCCCAAGAGAAACAGAAAGAGGTGGCTCCAATGACCTGAAGCGTTCCCCTTTACCAACGAAGTAAAGGGAAGATGGCATCCCCAGAATGTTCGGCACTCTCTAATGGCGGTCCATTCAGACCGGTGGTCCACCGCAACAGCGGTGTTTCAAGATAGAGCGAGAGTGAAACCAGAGACGGAGGCAGATGCCATGAGTCTGCAGAAACGAGAGGTAGCCAAAGATGACCGAGCCCAAGAGGGATCAATAACCCTTGATCGCAAGACACGGAAGCGATCAAGGGTTATTGCATTGTATGGGAAGGCCGACGGCTGCCGTTGCGTATAACGAAATAAGGAGAAGGCCGCTGCCCGCACAAAAAGGGCGGGGGCGTTTTTTTCACAGTTTGTTTACAGACAATTCTTCAAATGCGCTTGTTATTCCCTCTGCGTCTGCTATAATATCCCTAAAAGATGGTGGACGTTTGTACGCTTGACGAGGACGGCGGAAGACGCGGTCACGGGCGGCGCGGAGGGCTGTCACCGTCTGCACAGAGGAGCTTCGGGAGGTGAAGCGTATGTTTGATATGTATTTGGTGACCGGTGCTACCGGCTTCCTCGGCCGGACGATCGTGGAGGAGCTGGTGCGGCGGGGAAGCAGCGTGCGGGCGCTGGTGCTGCATGGCGACCCCTGCACCAAGCTGCTGCCGCCGGAGGCGGACACGGTGGAGGGAGATGTGAGCGAAGGGGACTCTCTGGCCGCGTTCTTCGAGGGCGCCGGTGAAAACACCTGCGTGCTGCACTGTGCGGGGATCATCTCCGTGGCGTCCCGTCCGGGGCAGCGGATCTATCAGGTCAACGTGGAGGGGACGCGGAACATCGTGGCGCTGTGCCGGGAGCACGGCGTGGGGCGGCTGGTCCATGTAAGCTCTGTCCATGCCATCCCGGAACAGCCCAAGGGGACGGTCATCACGGAGCAATGCACGTTCTCCCCGGAGCTGGTGCGGGGCGACTACGCGAAAACCAAGGCGACCGCTACCGCCCACGTCCTGCAAGCGGCGCAGGAGGGACTGAACGCCAGCGTGGTCTTTCCCTCCGGTCTCATCGGGCCGGGTGACGTGCTGGGCGGCAGCTTCACCTCCATGGTGCGGGCGTTTATGACGGGGAAGCTCCCCCTCGCCGTCAACGGCGGCTACGACTTTGTGGACGTGCGGGATGTGGCGCGGGGCGTGCTGGACTGCGCGGCCCGCGGCACCGCCGGGAAGGGATATATCCTGTCCGGCGAATACATGACCATCCCCCATATCCTGCAATGTGTGGGACAGGCTGTGGGCATCTCCGGAAAGCCGCTGTGCCTGCCGCTGTGGATGGCACGGTTGGCGGCGCCCTGCTACGAGCGGTATTGCCTGAAGCGGCGTCTCCCGCTGTTCTTCACCCCCTACTCGGTGGAGGTGCTGGCGTCCAACGGCTGCTTCAGCCGCGCCGCGGCGGCGGAGGACTTCGACTACGCGCCGCGTCCGCTGGAGGAGAGCCTGCGGGATATGGCGGCGTGGATCCGACAGACCAACGCGACAGCATAGGAAAAACGAAAGAAGCGCCGGGGAACTTCAAGTTCCCCGGCGCTTTTGCGTCGGTGGATATGCCGCATTGCGGTCGGATGAGGTGGGTCACTGCACCGGAAGCTGCACCGCAATGGTCGTCCCCGCCTCCGAGCTGTCCTCCACGCAGACGCTGCCGCCGTGGAGTTCGGCGATGGCCCATACCAGCGACAGCCCCAGCCCCACGCCGCCGTACTCCCGGCTGCGGGACTTATCCACCCGGAAGAACGGCTGGAAAATGCTCCGCTGATACTCCTCCGGGATGCCGCGACCGGTGTCGGAAACACGGATCAGGAGCTTTTCCGGCTCCTGCGCAACAGTAATCTGCACTGAGCCGCCCGGACTATTGTACTTGACGGCGTTCTCTGTCAGGTTGAAGAGCAGTCGGTAAATCAGTGCGTCGCTGCCGGTCATAGATCCGTCGCCCTCCACCTTCAGAGTGATTCCGTTCTTCTCCGCCAGTGACGCAAGGTCCGTGAATATCTCCTCAATCATGGGCGCAAGATGAATCTGCTCGTTCCGCGCCACCTGCTGCAAATTGCTCATTTCCAGCAGCGTCTTGGTCATCTGGGTCAGCCGCTCCGTCTGCTCCCGCAAAAGCGCGAGGAACTCCGCCGTTTCCGGCAGCACATCGGGATGCTCCGCGGAAAACAGCTCCAGCTGCGCCTGCATCAGTGCCAGCGGCGTGCGCAGCTCGTGGGCGGCGTTGCCAGTGAACTGCCGCTGGGCGGCAA
>OQWM01002944.1_pt1 | contig 11486 bp, 10 predicted proteins | sample 1691531 | NCBI WGS metagenome assembly OQWM01 (sample SAMN03418257, study PRJEB22391) | human gut metagenome | biome: human-gut; feature: organic feature; material: feces | host: Homo sapiens | place: Tanzania | collected 2013-01 | reverse complement strand
TATTTTTAAGTTTATTATGAAAATCGAAAACTGCAGCTTTATGGATGCATTAAAGCTGCTGGCTGGCAGATACGGTATTCCGATACCGGAAAAGCAGAAAACAGCCGCAGAAATTGCACGCGAGAAACAAAGAGAAAGCATTTACAGTGCTAACGAGCTGGCGTCAAAATTCTTTCAGGCCTGTCTGACAAAAACTGCTCATGGTGAACCGGCGCTGGCATATCTTGCCGGGCGTGGCATTAGCAGAGAGATTATTGCCAGCTTTGGCATAGGCTATGCGCTGAATAACTTTACGGCACTTGTCACCTCACTGGGCAAGCGTGGCTGCCAGCCGCAGGTTTTGGAGGCTGCTGGCCTGGCAGCACAAGGACGCGGCGGCTATTATGACAAGTTCCGCAACAGGGTGATTATTCCAATCCGTGATGCTCGCGGCCGTATAGTCGGCTTTGGCGGGCGCGTGCTGGACAACAGTACGCCTAAGTATCTGAATACAGCGGAAACGCAGTGGTTCAATAAGCGGCGCCTGCTGTTCGGTCTGGATATTGCGCTGAAGGCAATCCGCAAAAGCGGTAAGGCTGTAGTTGTTGAAGGCTATATGGACGCCATCAGCCTGCATGCTGCCGGCTTTGATAATGTGGTAGCGTCTATGGGTACGGCCTTTTCGCAGGAGCAGGCTAAGCTGCTGCAGCGTCTGGCGGATGAAGTAATCTTCTGCTATGACAGCGACAATGCCGGACGTAAGGCCTCGGTGCGGGCAGTGAGCATTGCCCGGGAAGCAGGTCTGAAGGTGCGTATTGCCGGTGTGCCTGACGGCAAGGATCCTGATGAATATGTTCGCCAGCATGGCAAGGATGCCTTTGAGAAGGTGCTGGCGGCAGCGCAGAATGGTATAGATTTTCAAATAGATGAAACAATCCTGCAAAATAATGTAGCAAATTTAGCAGGAAAAGTTGAAGCTGTGTCGAATATACTACCATTCCTACTAGAATGTAAAAATGAAATTGAAGCATCGGAGCATATCCGAAGATTGGCGCAGCGGCTGACTATCGATGAAGGCCTGATAGCGGAGGAATACCGCAAGGCAGCACGCAAGGGTGGCAGACAGCAGGCTGGGCAGTTGCAGGTGGTGCCCGAAGAAAAAAGCGCCGGCGTTGGCCAGCAGGCCGAGGAGCTGCTTCTCAGGCTGCTTTTGGAGCAGCCGCAGCTGTGTGATGCATGCAGCATGGATGTGCAGGAAATCGGCTTTGAGAATGCTGTGCTGGCACAGCTTTTTGAGCGGTTGTGCGAGCTTGGCATTGGTTATACGACGGATAAGCTGAATAATATTCTGGATGATGCAGCGCAGACAGCATTGGCACGTATTTTGGCACATCAGCTGCCGGAAGGCGATACGGATAAGCTGCTGCAGGACTGCCTCAGACAGATGCGACGGCTGCGTTTGGAAAAGGAATATGAAAAACACCGTCTGTTGGCAGATGAATACGAGAGGTCGGCAGATGAGCGTTTTCTTGGGGAATTAATGGAAAGTCAAAGGATAAAGAATGAAATCAAAAAACTCTATGGAAACTAAAAAAACTATGGAAGGAGGGGACACCATGGCTACAACGAGCAAAATAACTCCAGAACAAATTGAAGAGCTTATCCGCAAGGGCAAGGCTAATAAGGGTGTTCTCACCTATAGCGATGTAATGAGCCTCACTAATACCATTGAAGACATTACTACTGAGGATGTTGAGTACCTCTATGAGGTTATTGCACGCAAGGGGTTAGATTTAGTTGATGACAATTCAGCTGATGAGGATGTCCTGCCTTTGGTAGGCCATGATGACGATAGTGACGATCAGGAGGTCAGCGAATCTGAGCTGGCTAATCTGTCTGTGCCGGAAGGCATCAGCATTGATGATCCTGTACGCATGTATCTGAAGGAAATCGGCAGAGTGCCTCTGCTTGTAGGCGAGGACGAGGTTAAGCTGGCTAAGCGCATGGATAAGGGCCGTCAGGCAGAGCGTATTCAGCGCGGCAAGATGATTGAGCTGGAGGAGCCTGCGTTTACTGCTGAGGACAGCGGCAGCACCTTGATTGAAAAGCTGCGTGAAAACATGAAAGAGGAATGGCATATTACCAGAATGCGTTCTGTTTTCCGCGTAGCGCAAATGATTAAGGAGCGTCATAAAGCAGGTAATCCTTATACTATCGCTGATTACGAGGATCTGATTTTTGAATTTACCAAGGACGAACGCCTGCATCTGCAGCGCCTGATGGCAGAACAGAAAACTATGATTCCTGACTGCGAGCAGTTTGTTGTTGCACGTGAGACAAGCGACAAGGATGACCATAAGCTTTACCATATTAAGGCAATTCTTGATGAAATCAAGGCACGCCTGAGTGATGGCAGAGAAAAGGATACTAAGGTTGTTGAGGCCTACTGCAACATAGATGAAGATTTTGAAAAGCTTTTGAAGGCAGTTGAAACCCAGGGCAATGACGCTAAAAAGTGTCTGTCCGAAGCCAACCTGCGTCTGGTAGTAAGCATTGCCAAGCGTTATGTTGGCCGTGGCATGCTGTTCCTGGATTTGATTCAGGAGGGCAACCTGGGCCTGATTAAGGCTGTAGATAAATTTGACTACAACAAGGGCTTTAAGTTCAGTACCTATGCTACCTGGTGGATTCGTCAGGCTATCACCCGTGCGATTGCAGACCAGGCACGTACAATCCGTATTCCTGTACATATGGTAGAAACGATTAATAAGCTTATCCGCGTTTCCCGCCAGCTGCTGCAGGAGCTTGGTCGTGAGCCGCTGCCGGAAGAAATTGCCAAGGAGATGGATACCTCTGTTGACAGAGTACGCGAGATTATGAAAATTGCGCAGGAGCCTGTTTCTCTGGAAACTCCTATCGGTGAAGAAGAGGATTCGCATCTGGGCGATTTCATTGAGGACCATGACGCACCGGCACCTGCTGATGCTGCTTCCTTCACTCTGCTGCGTGAGCAGTTAGGTGAAGTCCTCGAAACGCTTACCGTTCGTGAAAAACGTGTGCTGGAGCTGCGCTTTGGCCTGGAGGATGGCCGCAGCCGCACTCTGGAAGAGGTTGGCCAGCACTTTGGCGTAACCCGTGAGCGTATCCGTCAGATTGAAGCTAAAGCGTTGCGCAAGCTGCGTCACCCCAGCCGCAGCAAAAAGCTGAAGGACTTCTTAGAATAATAGTTGACAAACAACTATAACTATTATAAAATAATACTGTTTGGTAGCTTGCATGGGCCTATAGCTCAGTGGTAGAGCCGCCGGCTCATAACCGGCTGGTCGTAGGTTCGAACCCTACTGGGCCCACCAATACCTTACATCAGCAAATCTAAGCAAACGCAGGTCGAAAGGCCTGCGTTTTTAATTTTCTGTGATTTGACATTTATATACTTATAGTGACATAATTAAATAGTTATCAAGAATACGGATTCATTTCACTGAATAAGTTTGAATAATTACCAAGGAGGCAAGAATGTTTACTTTAAAAAATGGTGACGGTATGGTTTGGCCTGACGGCAAGCGTATCGCCGTTATGGTTACCTTTGATTTTGATGCGGAGCTGCTGCGTAAATCTGTAATCGGCAAGCGCACTATCGGCTTTTCTGACACAAGCAGGGGCCAATACGGTCCTGATGAAGGCTTAAAGCGTTGTCTGGATATGCTTGAACGCCAACAGCTTAAAACCACCTTTTTTGTTCCCGGCCGCATTGCGGAGCTTTACGCCGATAAGGTGCAGCAAATAGCGGACGCAGGCCATGAGCTTGCCTATCACGGCTATCTGCATGAAGCTTCTGTAGATATGCCTGCTGCCGAGGAAAGAGAAAATATGGCCAGGAGCGAGGCACTGTTGGAGAAAATTAGCGGACGCAAGGTTGTCGGCTATCGCGGTCCTTTGGATTTACTGCCAAACTGTGCCATGCAGCTGATGGCTGAACGTGGATATTTATACGGTTCTACGCTTAAGGATTGCGACTGGGCGTATGTGCATGAGGAATATCCGCTTGTGGAGCTTCCTACTGAGCCGACGCTGGATGATTTCTCCTGGTTCTACTTTTCCTATGCGGATGAAGCTACTATCACCTGTAGCTATCCGGTGGACTATGTTTACGATATTTGGAAGGATAATTTTGACGAGCTGGCCAATGAGGGCGACAAAATTTTTGTCCTCAAGCTGCATCCGCAGCTTATCGGTCGCAGCAGCCGCGTGCGCATGCTGGAGCGCTTTATTGCCTATATGAAGGCGAATGGCGCATGGCTTGCAAGCTGCGAAGAGGTAGCGCGTTACGTAAAGGAGTTTTACGCTAAACGTGCGGAAGGAGGCGAAGCATGATGAACTGGAACTGGCCTGATAATAAACGCATTGCTTTACTGCTTTCCTTTGATATTGATGCGGAAACGCTGTGGCTTACACGCAACGATATCAATGAACGTCATCTGGTGCACATGTCCCGCGGTCTTTATGCTACGAAACAGGGCTTGCCGCGTATTTTAAAGATGCTGGAGGAGGAAGGTCTTAAGGCAACCTTTTTCACTACTGCCTATACGGCGGAGATTCATCCGGAAATCATTCAATACATTGCAGCACAGGGACATGAAATCGGCTATCACGGTTATCTGCATGAAGTAAAGGATACCTATGAAGAAGAAAATGCACTGATGGATAAGGTTGACGCCATCTTCCGCAAGCTTACCGGCAAACGTCCTGTGGGTGTGCGTATGCCTGACGGTATAGTGCATGATTTTCATAAGCAGCTGTGGCTGGATAGAGGCTGCATTTATTCCTCCAACTGGCGCAATAATGACGGTCCGTTCCTGCTGCAGATAGACGGCAAGGAAATACCTATCGTTGAGCTGCCGAAGGATGGCATTGTCGATGATACCTCCTATGACATGTACACGCTGCAGCATCCGGAGCATTATTACCTGCGCAGCGGACGCGAAATGGTGCAGATCTGGCAGGATGAGTTTGACGGACTGGCAGACGAAGGTCGCATCATTAATTTCGTCATGCATCCGCAGTTTGTCGGACGTCCGGGATATGTTCGTGCATTGCGTTCATTTATTCATTATGCAAAAGAAAATGGAGCCTGGATTACTACTGACGAAGCCTGTGCTCAACATGTTTTAAAGCAGAAGGGTTATGACATTGAGGTTCGTTACTGACTTAAAAAATTCTGTTGGCAGTGTCGTTAATTCTATGGTATAATAATTCATTATATGAGCAAGTTTACTCATTAAATGTACGGAGTAAACAGATATTAAAAATTGAGAGGGGTTTTTCTAATGAAAAAATTTACAATGAAAAGTATTTTTGCTTTCCTGGCAACAGCAATGCTGGCTATGATGCTGGTAGGCTGCGGTGGAGAGAAAAAAGATGCTGCAGCTGATGCAGGCAAGGGTGACAAATGGGTTGTTGCTATCAACTCCACCTTCCCGCCGTTTGAATCCGTAAAGGAAGGCACCAAGGATTACCAAGGTGTTGATATTGATATCGCTCACTACATCGCCAAGAAGATGAACAAGAAAATTGAGTTCACCGATATGAAATTCGCTTCTCTGGTGCCGACTCTGCAAAGTGGTCGTGCTGATGTTATTATCTCCGCAATTTCTCCTACTTCCGAGCGTGAAAAGGTTGTATCCTTCTCCAAGCCTTATTATTTCCCGATGAAGGCTATTCTCTGCAAAAAGGGTGCAGGCTATGACGCTATGGATAAACTGAAGGGTAAAAAAGCCGGTGCTTCTATGGGTACTACCTATGCTAAAGAGCTGAAGGCTGTCGGCGGTATCGAAGTTGTTGAAATGGATACCACTCCGCTGGTTGTTCAGGATATTAAAAACGGTCGTCTGGCTGCAGGTCTGTTTGATTCTTCCCAAGCTGCTGTTTTCGTAAAACAAAATCCTGATCTGGAGCTGCACGTTCTGCAAGGAGCTGTAGTGAAAGACGATACCTTTGCTATTGCACTGCCGAAGGATTCCAAGGATGTTGAAAAAATCAACGAAATCCTGAAAGAAATGCGTACCAATGGTGAGCTGCACAAAATTCTCGTAGCTCATCTGGGTGAAGAAGGTACTAAAGAATACGAAGCTGCAATTGCAAACCTGGATATTGCTAAGCTGTAAGAGGTGAATTAGCAGATGTTAGATTTTTCCGTTCTGGAACCTTATATACCGCTTTTGGCAACCGCTGTCTGGATTACGCTTAAATTCACTTTCTTTTCCACAATTATGGGCTTTTTCGGAGGCTTTATCCTCGCGCTGATAACATTGTCCAAGAACAGAGTGCTTTCCTTCCTGGCAAAGGTTTATATTTCTGTCTTCCGTGGTACACCGCTTTTAGTACAGCTGATGCTGATTTACTTTGCGACACCGCAGCTGACGAGCTATACTATTTCTGCTTTGGAGGCAGGCGTGCTTTCCTTTGGCCTGAACAGTGCCGCATATATTTCCGAAGCACTGCGCGGCGGTATTCTTGCTGTCGACAAAGGTCAGTGGGAGGGCGCAATGTCCTTGGGCGTGCCTAAGCATCGCTTCCTGCTGGATATTATTCTGCCGCAGGCTATTAAGAATGCTTTGCCTTCCCTGGTAAACGAAAGCATTATGCTGCTGAAGGATTCCAGCCTTGTTTCCGTCATTGGTGTTGCCGATACGCTGCGTTGGGCGGATCTGATTCAGGCAAAAACCTTCCGTGCGTTTGAAGCCTTTATCGTAGCTGCTGCTGTTTATTATGTTTTGGTTATGGCCCTGAACTTTTTGGGTGGTTTGTTAGAAAAGAAGGTGCGCGTCAGTGATTGAGATTCAACACCTGTCTAAAAGCTTTGGTAATTTAGAGGTCCTTAAGGATGTTTCCCTGACAATAAAAAAAGGTGAGGTTGTGACCATTATCGGTTCTTCCGGTTCAGGAAAATCTACGCTGCTGCGTTGTATTAATTTGCTGGAGCAGCCTACCGGCGGAGCGATTTTATTCGAAGGTAAGGACATCGTAAATTCCAAAATTAAAATTGAAGATATCCGCAAGAATGCCTGCATGGTGTTTCAGCATTTTAATCTTTTTGCCAATATGACTGTTCTGGAGAATATGACCTACGCTCCCCGTGTAGTCAACGGTCTGTCCAAGCAGGAGGCCAAGGAAAAGGCTATGAAGCTGTTGGCCAAGGTTAATCTTTCCGACAAAGCCAATGAATATCCCAGCCGTCTGAGCGGCGGCCAGAAGCAGCGTGTAGCGATTGCGCGTGCTTTGGCGATGGAGCCGAAGGTACTGCTTTTGGACGAGCCTACCTCCGCACTTGACCCGGAAATGGTCAAGGAGGTATTGGACGTTATCAAGCAACTGGCAAATACCGGTATTACCATGGTTCTGGTTACCCATGAAATGGGTTTTGCCAAGGACGTATCTGATACAGTTTATTTCATGGACGGCGGTTACCTGATTGAAAGCGGTACGCCGGATGAAGTATTCAACCATCCAAAAACGGAACGCGCCAAGAAGTTCCTTGCTTCTGTTTTGGTATAAGGATATACGAATGAAAATATTTATAATTAATCCTGACTTTGGGGTTACTCCTGAGCAGATGGCAGCACGCTGTCATCTGCTCAGTGCGCATCTAGGTCCTGATGTGGAGCTGCATATGGAGTGCCTGGTGGAAAATCATATTGAAATTGATTCTGCTCTGGATGCCGCGCTGGCTGCACCTGAGATTATCAAAATGGCTGTGCGTGCAGAGCGTGAAGGCTATGATGCAGTCGTACTGTACTGCTTCAGTGATCCTGCGGTGGATGCCTGCCGTGAGGTGGTAAGCATACCTGTAGTGGGCGGCGGTCAGGCGAGCTGTCTTCTGGCTCCGCTTGTAGGCAGGCAGGCCGGACTTTTGCTGGCAGATACGACACGCTATGCAGAAAAGCAGCTTTTTGTCGCTCAGTGCGGTGTTGATCCTGCACGTATTGCTGCAATCGGCGGTATTGAAGCCCGCGGTGTTGATTTGTGGGCAGAGCGTGAGCGTGTTCTGAACCTGCTTACGGAAGCCGGCAGAGATTTGCTGGCGGCAGGCAGAGTGCAGGTACTGCTTTTGGGCTGCTTGTCTTTTTTGGGCCTGGCACACCCGCTCAGTGAGCGTCTGGGCGTTCCTGTTGTGGACCCGGCGGTGGCACCTGTGGCGCTGGCTGAATGCCTTGTGCGCCAGGGGCTTAAAACAAGCCGTAAGGCTTATCCTACGCCACCGTTGCGTGAGCGTACATGGCAGAGCGGTCAATTATAAACAGCTTGCTTTTCTATAGGAAATAGTGTAAGATAATATTAGTATTAAAATCTTAAGAAGAGAGGTTACTGTTTTAATGAAAAAGAGCTTATTGACTTTAATTATGGCTATGATTATGGCTTTGGCTTGCACAACCAGTGCATTTGCTGCCGAAGAACTGGGATATGTAAATGTTGAAAGAGTTTTCCGCAGCTATCCTGATATTCAGACTACTATGAGCGTTATCAATCTGGAACGCCAAAAGGCTGAAAATGAATTTAACGAAAAAGCTCCTAACCTTGATGACAAGGGCAGACGTGAGCTGGGCGAAAAATTATCTGCTCAGGTAGATAAGAAGGAAGCTTCCCTGCTGAATCCTATCCGCGAAAAAATCCGCAAAACTATCGGCCAGGTAGCAAAAGCTCATGGCATTGCTAATGTAGTTGATGCAAGTGCTGTTGTATTCGGTGGCAAGGATCTGACTGAAGAAGTTATCGCTGCTGTTGCTCAAGGCAAATAAAGGCTAATGTTATTGAAGGCTGTCGCAGGCAAGCGACAGCCTTTTTTAGTGTGTGTTATAATATAAGTAAATTTTTGGCGAGGTGAAGCGAATGGCGTACTGTCCCTTTGATTTTTTCAGTGACGGGAAAAAACATACTATCTGCCTTGTAGGCGGCGGCGGTAAAACGACGGTTATGTATGAGCTGGCAGCGGCATTGGCAGCCTGCGGACGCAAAGTGCTGGTGCTGACGAGTACGCATATCCTACAGCCTGCAGATGGCAGCTTTGCTGTTGACGCAGCAGCAGTACATAACCTGTGGCAGCAGGGGCGCTATGCTGTTATCGGTACACCGGAGCTTGCTACCGGCAAGCTTACAGCGCCACCACAAGACTTGTATAACGAGCTGCAGGCGCAGGCTGAGGTAATTTTGTGTGAGGCCGACGGCTCCAGACATCATCCCTGCAAGGTGCCTGCAGAACATGAGCCTGTACTTTTGCCTGACAGTGACATTGTGCTGGCTGTTGCCGGTATGGACGCTTTAGGTTGCTCGCTGGCGCAGGCCTGCCAACGTCCGCAGCTGGCGGCAGCGCTTTTAGGCTGTGATGCAGAAAAAATAATTAATGCGCAGATGCTGGATGCTTTGCTGCTTTCAGAGCAGGGAGCACGCAAAAATGTCGGCGCACGTGCTTATTATATTGTCTTGAATAAATGTGACCTGCTAAAGGCAACGCAGCAGGAAAAATTGCGTCAGCTGCTGCTGGCAGCAGGCATGGACAAGCGAAGAATATGGCTTCGTGAAAGGGGAGAATAACAAATGCTGAAGATTATTGTACGCGGTGGCGGTGACCTGGCAACAGGCGTTATCCATCGCTTGTGGGGTGCTGGCTTTAAGGTGCTGGTGCTGGAATGTGCCAAGCCTGCGGCAATTCGTCGACAGGTAGCGCTGTGCGAAGCGGTGTATCAGGGCAGCGCTCAGGTAGAAGGACTGACTGCAAGATTGATAAACTCACTGGCGGAGGCAGACGCTGTCTGGGAGCATGATGAAGTGCCGGTGCTGGTTGATGAAGCAGCGGATAGTGTGCATGCTTTTGCGCCTGATATTGTTATTGATGCGATTATTGCCAAGCGTAATCTTGGTACAAGCAGTACAATGGCACCGCTTGTTATTGCTTTAGGCCCCGGCTTCAGCGTGGGCGCAGATGCCGACGTGATTGTAGAAACGAAGCGTGGTCATAACCTGGGACGCATTATCCGCAGCGGCAGTGCTGCACCTAACAGCGGCGTGCCCGGTAATATTGCAGGCTATAGCAAGGAGCGTGTGCTGCACGCACCCTGCGCAGGTGTTCTGCACGTTGTTCATGACATTGGCAGCATTGTGGAAAAGGGCGAAACTATTGCAACTATTACCGACGGCAGTAATCAGGTGGCGGTAAAGGCAACTCTCTTCGGACTTATTCGCGGTATGATTCGGGATGGCTTTGCTGTTACCAAGGGCTTTAAAATTGCCGATATCGATCCGCGTAAGGAGGAGCTGGGCAACTGCTTTACGATTTCGGATAAGGCGCGCTGCATTGCCGGCAGCGTCCTGGAATTAGTTTGCCGTTATGCACAGGAGAAAGAAAAATGAAGGATTTAATGAAAAAAATACAGGCGCAGGCTTTGGGTTCGCAGCCGTGCTATCTTGTTGCATTGATTGAGAGTGAAGGCTCTACTCCGCGTACCAGCGGCGCCTATATGCTGGTCGGAGAAAAGGGTTTGCTTTACGGAACCATCGGCGGCGGCGGTATGGAATACGCGGCGCAGCAGCTGGCACAGCAGCGTTTGCACTGCGGTGGCGGCAGCTTTGTCAAAACGTTTGACCTTTCTCCGGCAGCAGGCATGGCCTGTGGCGGCAGTTGTCAGGTACAGTTCTGCTATCTGCCTGCGGAGGAGAAAACGCTGGATTTGGCAGAGGAAGCTCTTAGTGCAATGAAGCAGCGTGCTCCCTGGTGGTTTTTATTGCCGTTGGGTGAGTGCAATGCACTGCCGCAAATAAAAAAAGACCTGCCGCTTGCAGGTCGCAGAGGTGTAATCAATATAGATGGCTGCACTTATTATGCAGAGCAGTTTGATTATGATGGTGCTGTTTATGTTTTTGGCGCAGGTCATGTTGCGCGTGAGCTGGTACCGCTTTTGTGCCATCTCGGTTTTAAATGCATCGTCCTGGACGATAGGGAAGAGTTTGCGGACGCCGCAGTCTTTCCGCAGGCGGAGCATGTGCAGCAGGTTGATTTTACTAAGCTGCAGGAGGTCTGCAGCCTGACGGCAAAGGATTACGCAGTAGTTATGACGCGCGGTCACGTGCATGACGCCAATGTGGAGCGCTATCTGTTGACTACGCCTGTGGGTTATATCGGCATTATGGGCAGTAAAAATAAAGCAGCCATGGCCAGAGCAGCTTTGCTGGCGGATGGCTACAGCGAGCAGCAGCTCGCGCGTGTGATTACGCCCATCGGAATCGACATAGGCAGTGAAACGCCGGCGGAGATTGCGGTGAGTATTGCAGCACAATTGATTAAATTTAGAGCAGAACGCATATAAGGCATCATATACTTCAGCAGGAGCACCTCAACGTAGCGAAAGTACGTCGTCGGTGCTCATTTTTTAATTTCTCGCTTGGAGTGCGAACGAAAAAGGCTATCTGATAAAATTTATACGGATTTTCTCTGTAATTTTCTTTACAATATTGCC
>OQWM01002943.1_pt1 | contig 11488 bp, 8 predicted proteins | sample 1691531 | NCBI WGS metagenome assembly OQWM01 (sample SAMN03418257, study PRJEB22391) | human gut metagenome | biome: human-gut; feature: organic feature; material: feces | host: Homo sapiens | place: Tanzania | collected 2013-01 | reverse complement strand
TGCGCGCCGAGTACTTGTTCACGGCTTTGCGGAACATGAGGTAGAAGCACATCAGCACAAAGGCCGTGATGAGCTAGCCACACACCTTTCCGGCAGAAGCAAGGAGATCCACCTCTATCCGTTCTCTTTCCCGGAATATTGTGAGGCCTTCGATGTTGACATCTCCAAATTAACCACCAAGGCGGAGGCATTCCGTAGAAAGGCGTTTGACGACTACTCAAGGCAAGGCGGATTCCCCGAACTACTTCACCTGCAGGACAAAAGGTCCTATGTCTCAGGACTTGTGAAGAACATCCTCACAAGAGACATTGAGCAACGCTACCAAATCAGCTACAAATCCGAGTTCGAGGAGATGGCGCAACACCTTCTCAACATCTCCCCGACCTCCGTGGTGGCGACTGACCTTAAATATCTGTTCCATTTCAAATCCGAGCACACGGCCAAGAAGTACGTTGACTACCTCAAGCAAGCCTTTGTACTGACAGGATTAAGAAAGTACTCTCGCAAGAGCAGGGTCAGAGCGACCAAAGAGAAGGTCTATGCGGTTGATGTGGCAATGATGGATAAACGTGAGAACGCCTTCGCCGGTGACAATCTTGGTTGGAGATTAGAGACCATCGTGTTCTCTCATCTTCTTCGCAAAAGCAAAATCGAAGGGCTTGACATCTACTACCTTAGCGAGCGTTCCAGCAAATGCGACTTCATCGTCTGCAAGGGAAACGCCACTGTCCACGCCATACAGGTGTCCTACGACATTTCCAACGAGAAGACATTCCGCCGTGAGATAAACGGACTCAAAACCGCGTCACGAATCACCGGTTGCAAGAACCTGCTTCTACTGACAGACCACGACAGAGGCACTCACAAAGATGGCGACCTCGAAATCAGGATTATGCCGGTCTATGAGTGGAGCATCACCCTTACGCAGCCAACCAATGAATAAGCTAAAGGAATATTCAGCCAAATCTCACTTTTGAATCCAGCCGTCAACTGTGCGGGTGCGGGAGGAAAAGTTGAGAAACGATGTCTTTTGGCGAGGTAAACGCAAACCTTGGATTTGCAGCGTGGTTTTATGAACCCAAGGTTCGTAGGTAACGAATCAAACGGTATCGCAAACGGAACTTCCGGTGCTTTTATTCTTTCTCGGAACCTACTTTCTGGCAACGCAACATTTTGACCATCAACACCCTTGTGGAAAACAATCAACATTTGGCACTAATCGTCTTACTTTTGTCCGTAGCGCCTTTGCGGATGAGATTTTTTGTTCTATCTTTGGGAGACTTTTACACACTTGACAATGAAATATTCACTGACCATTCTACCTTTTCTAATCTGCGTCCTTACCTTTTGCGGACGGCAGGATGTCATCACCGAAAGCCTTGACCGTGCCGAGTCTTGTATGTCAGACCGTCCGGACTCAGCCCTCGCGATCCTTGAGGCGATGGACTCCACGCATTTCAATTCAAGGCGGCAGAACGCCCGCTATGCCCTCCTGAAGTCGATGGCTCTCGACAAGAACTACATAGACCGCACCGACGACTCCCTCGTCAACATCGCCGTGGCTCACTATCGCCACACCCTCAACTCCCCCTGCAAGTTCAGATCCTACTACTACCAGGCCCGCGTCTACCAGAACGCCGGGCTGATGGACAAGGCGATGGAGAGCCTCGTCCGTGCTGAGCATATAAAAGCCAAAAGCGTTTCGAATGAAGACAAGGCAAGATTGCATTTCGCAAAAGCACGCTTACTTTCAAGCAGGTATAATGTGTCATCGGACATCATCCTTGAATTAACCCAAGCTGCGGATTACTCAAAAATATCAGGAAGAACTAATAATTATCATTCTGCGCTTTTGGATTTGGCTAATGTCTATATAATTAATGGTGAGTTCAATATCGCTAAGAATTACCTCGACACAATTGCTTGCCAGAAGAGCCTGTCTCATAAAAATCGAGGGGCGTATTATGAGGTGTGTGTTCTTTTTGCGCTAAAGGAAGCTTCATATTCAGATAGTTTAAGTACATATACAAATAGGTACTTAATGTATTACCAAGATATGCCACATAAAATTAATTGGATGACTGTGGCACAATCGTACTTATATACTGGCGATGGAGAATTGGCACATACGGCTCTTGAGCAAGTTGAAAAGTATCACGCTCTAAAGGGAAATGAGCCATATTATTTACTTCGCTCTCGGATTGAGGCATCCTTGGGAAATATGCCTGATGCATATATCAGCATGAAAAAATACTCGGAATTAAGTGATTCATTAAATCTGATAAAAATCAATCAAGAAGTTAAATCTGTTAATGAGAGGTATGAGAAGGAAAGTACTATCCTTAAACAGCGTACTTTGTTTATAGGTGTGTTTATTATAGTAATTTCACTTTTGGTATACGGATTTGTTTTTATATATAGGTATCACAAAAATGAACGTAGACTTAGAATTGAATACCGAAATCTTCATAAAGAATGTGATTACCTATCTGGTATAATGAAATGGTATAACGAGAACAGGAACGCTTGCTCTACGAATGATCAGGAGGTCTATGAAATCTTGAACAGGAGGATAATTGCCTTGACATCATTCCTTACTAAAGACAAACCTGATTCATTGTCAAAAATAGCCGATAATTTGGATGATCTAATCAAGGAAAAAAGTGCGGTCGCAGATAGCATCGGACTTCTATATGCGATATATCACCCTAACTTCGTTTTAAGGTTAAGGGAATATGACCTGACAGCTTCTGAAATAGGTTTTTGCTGCTTGTTGTTATTAGGGTTGAAAACATCCGAGCTAAGTTCGGTCGTCAATAAATCAAACACATATAACATCAGTAGCCGCATCAGAGCAAAACTTGGGTTGGGGCATTCCCCGACAAGGCTGTCAATATGGCTTAGGCAAATTTACAATGAAACCGAGGCATAATATGGCTATTATACGCATACGGGTAGAACAACTACTTGAAGATAGTAGATAAGTAAAAATGCAAATTTCACATAATCAATGATTTAATATTGTGAAAATCTTTTGAAAAAATATTGAGAGTAGAAAACATTCATCGAACTTTGCACAAACAAATCAGCAAAGAACGATGATGAAAACCATTTATTCCATTTTGGTTGCATTGCTACTAATGACAGCAAACTCGTATGGCCAATTATTGCAGGATGATGGACAAAAGTCCAAGTCCGAAATCATCTTAACGACAAGACAAGGTTTAGGTGATTACGAAAGAAGTTCTTACAATGAGATTAAGGCGTTTTATCTCCCATTGTTATCTGAACTGGAGATAAATTGCCCAGCCGAAGGCCTCGTCTCAGTCTATCTCTTCAACTTCCGTAACCAGATGTGCGGCTATGCCGAGTTTGACTCGTCGGAGACTCCTGTCGAATGGCTTGATGTTCCAAAGCAGTCAGGCACCTACCACATTGTTATCATTACTGATAAGTCCTACTCTGAAGGAACATTTGTTAAGTAACTTAATTGCAACACATAACACACTATTAATCAAATTATCAATCTTATGAAAAAGTCAGCCGTATTCGTATTGGCGTTGGTCGCCATGTCTCTGTTCACAGGCAACTATGCAACCGCACAGTTAAGATACCAATCAGGAAGATTCTTGATGGGTACAAGCACACCTTACTATTACTATACTATGTCAGTAGCCGGAAACGGCATATACTTCAATAACACCAACGGAAGGTATCTCCAAATCAGTGTAGCCGCCACCGGCGCCCCAAGAATCGCAGGCCATAATGACCAGATCGTCTTCTACAACTCTGAGAAGGAATCGTTCAACAGCATTCAGGTCAGCAAAGTCTATAACTATTCCGACGCAAGAGCCAAAACCAATGTCCGTTCGCTTAATAACGGCTTGGACATCATATCACAATTGCATCCCGTCACTTACAACTTCAAGGGAAATGAAGCCCACACAGCAAACCTCACGTCAGGCATTTCCTACAACAGGTACACAGGAAGCAACTCTGAAATAGGATTATTGGCTCAGGAAATCGAAGAGGTGCTGCCGAATCTGGTCTATACAGATGACGAAGGCCGCAAACTTGTGGATTACACGGCGATAATCCCGATTCTGATCGATGCGGTCAAATCCCTTCAGCAAGAAGTGGAAACACTAAAGGCCAGCAAATAGCCTTTTAGGCAATCCTATATGTATAATATATCAGAGGAGAAAATATGAGAAAAATCTTCCCTATTTTATGTATTGTCTGTACAATACTGTCCTCTTGCGCCAAGAATGAGATGATTCCCTCTGACCCGGACGGAAACGAAGAGTCAAACGCTTTGAGAACCAGATCCTCAGCGGATGACGGTCAAGGTGTGGGAAATCCATATTCATTAAGCGTTATGCAGGCCGTCTATGACAATAACTCATTGGAAACGGTCGTGCTTGAACCCACGGATTTGTATGTGAGATTCCTGCCGCAAGACAGCACGCAACTGAATTATTTACTGTATGAGTCCAACCTTGAGTTGTTTGACTATCCGTTGGACGTTGACATCTCGGACGATGGAATCGAGACGGCTGAAAACAATGACGGTGATTATACTTGGCTATACACAACTGTCAAGCCGGATTATGCTTTTCCCGCAGGCATAAGTTATGAAATTCTTGATGAGTGCTATATCCCACAAGAAGGGGAGAGAATCGTGCAGACAAGGGGTGATTTGCCGCTTGATGTGGAAGAGCTGGCATATCAAAGTCTCGGCTATGCCTTTGATGATGACGTGCCTACGCGGGCGAGTAGTGTCTACCCGGAAGGTACAATCAGGGTTTTACAGCAAGACAGCACATTCGTTCCTGTCAAAGGGGTTAAGATCCGAGGTCACAGATTTGTGAAATACTCTACTACCTACACCGATGTCAACGGAAATTACGTCCTTGAAAGTAAATTCCGTCACCGTCTGCACTATGCGATAGTCTATAATAACATCAAAGGTTTTGACATTTGGGGAAACTATGCGTTTTTTGCAAGAGCGAATTGTAATTTGGGCAGTCATAAAAAGGGTGGTTATTCTAAAGATATTGAAAAAGATGAGGATGCCTGGCGCTGGTCTGTGATCAATAATGCGGCTTATGATTACTATTCAATGTGCGAGCAGACAGGAATTACAAAGCCTCCGAGAAAATTGAAGATATGGTGCTGGAGCAATGCCAAATCCTCTTCTGCGCCTATGCTGCGCAGGTTGGAACACGGTATTGGACTTAATGGAAACTCCGGATGGGTGAATTTCTTTGCTAATTTAGGATATGGACTTTTGGCAACATCCATACAGGAACTCGTGGCCTTTCTATCGCCGGACATCACGATAGGAACAAGTGGAAAGTCTTACAAAGGCATATATGAACACGTAAATCACGAACTCGCTCACGCCAGCCATTTCAGCGAGGTTGGAAGTGGTTACTGGGCAAAATACGTCAGCTATATAATGACCTATGGCGCTTATGGAGACGGAACCGGAAATAATGCGGAGTTGTGTGGCATTGGAGAGATGTGGGGGGACTATATTGGAGTGACAAGAAGATATGAAGGTTTAGGACAGAGTATTCCACAAAAATATCCTGATACAAATAACTATTGGTTCAAGCCTGAGGTTTTCTGGGATCTAAGGAATGTGAACTTGGATAAAAATGACATTTTCTCCTGCTTGACAAGGGATGTAAGGACATACGATGCTTTGTATTCGAAAATGTGTGACAAGTTTCCAAGCAAGGTAGATTCGATAAAGGCTTGCTTTACAAGGTATGGTTTAATGTCAGAAACAGAAGATCCGACGGATGTCACTTTCGAAGACCGGACTATTACAACGGCGACAACTATCACTGCGGATAAAATAACGGTCAGGAACGTAAGTGTCATTAACGGTGGTGGGTTGAAATTGGTGGGAAATGTCGAGATTTATCCATCGTTTCTCGTGGAAGGTGGATCGAGTCTGGAAATAAAATCGCATTAATCTTTGGACATTATGTGGAAAAAGCTGTTGCTTTTTCCACATAATGTTTATACATTTGAGAAACTTAAACTGTTTTTATTATGAAGAAGTTTATTTTGATTGTTCTTGTCGCCTGTAGTTTTACCGCCTGCCCTTGTGATGATGATGGCCCGGAATTTACTGCGGATTGGTTGCTGAAGAATATGACGGACGAAACCATTGTCGTCAAGAGTTTTTGGACTTATGCTCATCCTGAGCCAGAAGTGGTCAAGCCGGGAGATTCTTACTGGCTGTATAACTTTTATTGGGAAAGGGAAGAGGTTCCGTTCAATTATTTGTTCGTGGGAGATCCAGACATATATCATCAGGATGGTACATCCGGTAACTATGCGATTAGCGTCTATTCATCGGATGGCGGAACGCTGTTGAAGGATTGGGCGCTTGATGACGCGCATAGAGCCGGAAGGTTCTATGGTGAGAGCAATTGGATTAAGTCTGTTGAACTCCAATCGGATGGCACGACTCAGAAAAAGTGGGTGTTTGAACTGACTGAGGATGATCTTAAAGAAGATGTCTCCTCCGGTAGCGGCGAATCCGGCGAAAGTAGGTAAAATAGTTCTATACATTTGATTACCAATGATGTATAGAGGAAGAAAGTTGATACTAAAGTAGGAGAGTAGAAACCTTGTTCCGAAATTTACAGGCAAACAATAAGCCTGTTAAGGAGCAGGGTTTCATTATGTACTCAATCATTGACTATCTTCACAACGGATGTCTGTACCTCCACAATCTGGCATTTCCCAAGCGGAAAAGACTAAGCCAACTGATGATATATTCAACGACGAGATGCCAATCCCGTTGCCGGCATTGCTCAATTTATAAGAAGCCGGACAAGAACCTTTCGTTGGAAGACATCAAGAGCATTATGCTCAGCAGGTGTGTGACACCGCGAACCACCGTCGGACTCGAAGGAGGCGAGTTCATTCTTCACCCGCAGGCGACGGAGATTATGGAATGGTTCGCCCATAATCATCCGAATTACACGCTGCTGAGCAACGGACTGTTCCCTGAACGGGTAATTGAATATGTCAGCCTGTACCAGCCGTCGCATCTTTACCTTTCTCTTGACGGGGATCGTGAGACTTATCAGCGGATGCGGGGCAGGGACGGCTATGACAAGGTTATGAGAGTGGTGCGAGAGCTTAAGGACGAGGTGCCAATCTCGTTGATGTTCTGCCTATCGCCTTGGAACAGTTTCGAGGATATGAGATTCGTGATAGACGTGGCGAAGCGTAACGGGATCGACATCCGAATCGGAATTTATGGGACAATGGATTTTTTCGACACTACGAGCGACCTGCTGACTACCAAGACGGATGAGTATATTCGGAATATTCCCGGAAATATTCATAAAACAGAGGAAAACTACGACTTTGTGGCATTGTACGACGAGTGGCGGAATGGCAGGCTCAAGTTGCGCTGCCAGAGCATATTCAGTTGTCTGGTGATTCACGCCGACGGAGAAGTCCCTCTTTGCCAGAATCTTGGGGTCTCGCTTGGGAATATTCACACGGAATCGTTGGATGAGATTTTCAATTCAACAAACTCAAGAGACTTGCAGCGCAAGTACTCCGCAGGTTGCAACGGATGCTGGATAAATTTTCATAGGAAATATGACATCATCCTTGTGAGAAACTTGGAGAGATTCTTGCCCAAAAGGGTCATCGAGCTATTCTACGGAAAATACAATTGGACGGGAAACCATCAAGAGACCTATAAATCATACATCAAACGCATCTACGACATTTCAAATCATAAGAGCGATGGAATATATTGACAGACTGATAGGAAAATACAAGAACGTCAGAAGTGTCCGGCGGCTGAGCGAGTCGTTCCTTAATGAATATGCATTCGTGGGTGTCGGAAGCCACAGCGTGGACAACCTGTACCCTGTTTTGGATTACTTGGGCGTGCCGCTTAAGTACGTCTGCTGCCGATCAAAAGAAAAGGCGGCGTTGATTGAAAGGAAGTATTCCGGAGTCACCGCCACGACTGATTTGGAGGACATTCTTTCGGACGAAGCCGTCAAAGGGGTGATTGTATCGGCCTCGCCGTCGGCGCATTTTGACATTGCGGCCAAAGTCCTTATGTCTGGCAAGGCGCTTTTTGTCGAAAAGCCACCGTGCCGCACTTCTGAGGAGCTTGGCATTCTTGTCGGGTTGGCGGAGAGAAGCGGTGTCACGGCTATGGCTGGAATGCAAAAGAGACATTCACCTCTAACTAAAGTCTTGAAGAAAGCCCTGGATAGAGACCATCCTGACACATACAACCTTAAATACCTGACCGGGGGCTATCCGGAAGGAGATCCGCTCACGGATCTGTTCATACATCCGCTTGACTATGTGACGTACCTTTTCGGAGAGGCTAAAGTCATAGGGTACGACTTGGTCGGGACTTCCAACGGTGGAGTCACTATGATGCTGATACTTAAGCACAAGGATGTCAGCGGAGTTTTAGAGTTATCAACATCATCATCCTGGAACGTTGCCCAGGAGAGCCTTACAGTCAGATCATCCAAAGGCGATTACGAGATGCGACAGATGGAGTCGTTGACATTCATCCCGTTTCCCGGCTCCTTGATCGGGATTCCGTTGGAAAAAGTGTTCCCGCGTCCTCAAAGCAGCGTGCGGCTCTTCGCCAGAAACGCCTTTGTGCCGGCTCTTGTCAACAATCAGGTTTACACCCAGGGCTACTACTCTGAAATAAAGACATTCGTGGATGCTGTCGAAGGGCATAAGGTGAGGCTTGTCTCGGATTTGAGTTCACTTGCCAATACCTACAGTCTTATGGACGCTTGCCGTCTTGTCCGCGCATGATTTATGCACGTGAACGCACTCAAAGATAGCGCCAATAACGCTTCTGCTTGTGAGCGAAAACCGCCTTGCCGCGCACGAAGCGCCCATTGGTCGGACACTCGTGAGCAAAAGTGACCTTTCAGCGCACGGAGTGTGCAAAGACTATTCAAACTATTCCGATGCAGGGAAGAAAGTATTCTCCTGAATGCTTAAGGGTACAGACTGCGGGTGAAACGAGAATTGGTACCGGAGAGGAGTCCCTACGGTACCAATGAATAATCTCACTTCTGAATCCAGCCGTCAACAGTGCGGGTGCGGGAGGAAAAATTGATGCCAAGTTTAATGATTTTCTTGCCGCTTGCAAGGAAAGGTCTGTCGTAGCCTCTCTCCTCAATCTGTGCAAGAGCGGCTTCTGGTGAGGCATCCCGTTTGAGTTCGATGACATAGACGAATCTGTCCGTGTCGAAGAGGATGTCTATCCGTCCGTTAGATGTCTGGTACTCTGTTTTGACATAGAGACCCATCATCTTGAGCATCACAGACATAGTGTTCTGAAAATAGAGTTCGAGATCTCCCTGTAGCTCGTAGCTGTTATCGGCAAGGAACGCCGTGAAGCGGTTCACAAAGCTTTCGACATCACCACGTTCGATGTCCGTGACGAATTTCGCGACACTGAAATCTCCCCTGGCCAATGCAGGGGTGTATAGCTGGCTCAAGGAGTTGAGAAATCCTGTCTTCACCTCCTCGTTAGGGTAGTCAAGAGTATAAGTGCCAAAGCGGTCGTCATAGTCTTTGATTGTAAGGTAACCGGTCTGATACATCAGGGTAATCGGCGCCGGGCTGACATAGTTCGCTCCGGTGAGCGTCTCGACAGAGACACCATCCTTTGAGATGCTGTCAAGATTGTATCGCCCGGCCTGAAGGTAGCGAACGAGGAATGACGGAGTTCCTGTCTGAAACCAGTACATACGGAATTCATTGGCGTAAAATGTGTTCAGTAAGCTGAATGGATTATAGACCCCGATGGCTTTGGGATGGAAATGATAGCCGTCGTACATCCGCGCAAGTTTGGCATAGCACTTCTCCTTCGCAAGCCCACAGACAGCGGCAAGTTCTTCCACACTCGCATCGAAATTAGCTTGTAATTCGCTTTCCGAAATGCCGCAGATATCCGCATAACGCAAATCCATCGAAATGTCATTCAGATTGTTAAGCCCGCTGAATATGCTCATCTTACCGAGCTTAGTGACTCCTGTCAGGAAGACGAAGCGTATGCATTCATCCTTGCCTTTGATGACGCTGTAGAACCCTTGAAGCTCACGTCTGAACCTTTCCATAAGTTCCGGAGCGTCAATATTGTCAACAATAGGCTTTTCATACTCGTCGATGAGAATAACCACTTTTTTGCCGGTTTTCCTTACGGCGGACTCTATCACCGAGTCGAATCTGGATGCCGTGTCTGTGAAATCACCGACTTTGCCATAGATTTCCTCCCATCGGCTCAGATGGAGTTCCAGTCTTTCTTTCAGGTCGGAAACAGAAGTGTAGGCACTCCCGGTAAGATCAAGATGCAGAACCGGATAAGTGGCCCAATCCTTTTCAAGCGCCTCCATCGCCAATCCATTGAAGAGTTCCTTCTTCCCGCTGAAGTATGCCTCCATCGTTGAGATGAGAAGGCTCTTCCCGAACCGTCGAGGGCGACTCAGAAAATAGTACTTGCCTGTCGCCGCCAGGGCATATACAGCGGCGGTTTTGTCCACATAGGCAAAGCCTCGTGTGCGAATCTCAGAAAAGTTCTGTATTCCAATAGGGTAAAGCATATTTCTGTCCTCCTAAAATCTCTTGTCCCGGCCTACCTGATTGGTGGGATGACGGCATTTTTGCAAATTTAATGAATTTCTGGTAAGATGATGTTGTTTGCCACTGTTTTCCTCGCTTTTGTTCCAAGCGTTCTTGCGGAGCGGAAACTATGACGAGTGTGAGCGAAAACCGCCTTGCCGCTCACGGAGTGTGCAAAGACTATTCAAACTATTCCGATGCAGGGAAGAAAGTATTCTCCTGAATGCTTAAGGGTACAGACTGCGGGTGAAACGAGAATTGGTACCAGAGAGCGGTTCTCCAGTACCAAAGAATATACACCGATAATCAGCGGTCACAAAATGCGGCCAGATGGTGAGATTCAGGCCGCTGATGCTGAAGCCTTATACTCGGGGCTACCTGCTGATCTTGAGGTTGCCGACGTTGAGACCCCACTCGCCGTCCTGGACGATCGGGACAGGGACGCCGTCAAGGTTCGGCTCGTAGTGAGGGGCCTTGAGGTAGGTGTGGGAATGGCCGCCGACCACGAGATCCACATTGCGGGTACGGCGGACGAGCATCTGATCCAGATACGGCTCGTTCTCGAAACCGATGTGGGTGAGGGCGATGACGAGATCGCACTTCTTCTCGGTCTTGAGGTACTCGGCCCACTTGTTGACCACCTCGGAGTTCTCGAAGGCGGGAATCCTGTCGGAGACATCCTTGGAGACAAGAATGGTGATGTCAGGCATAAGGCCTATGATCCCGATGCGCATACCGGCCTTCTTGACGATGGTGTAAGGCTTGACGTACTTGGCCAAGGCCAAGGGCGTGGACAGCGCTTTCGAGGCGGAATCTCCTCTTGCGGAAC
>OQWM01002940.1_pt1 | contig 11494 bp, 14 predicted proteins | sample 1691531 | NCBI WGS metagenome assembly OQWM01 (sample SAMN03418257, study PRJEB22391) | human gut metagenome | biome: human-gut; feature: organic feature; material: feces | host: Homo sapiens | place: Tanzania | collected 2013-01 | reverse complement strand
TATATTCAATGAATATATTCTAGAACGAGAAGCTAAGGCCGCCTTGGATGGAGAACTGCCAGGATCTGGCTTGGTCCGTAAAGTCGCTTTCCGTGAGGGTTATCGTCCCCATAGGCATATGAATATCTTCGGCCGGCCGCCGCACAGTGCCCTGCACCTATATCCCTTCCCGGCATGGGGACGATAACCCTCACGGAAAGCGACGTAGACACGCTTTATAACTATATCACACATTCGTAAAGGAGAGCTTATGAAAGAAATCAAATGCCTGTACACTAACATCCGCGATGAGATGGAGGATGCCGAGAAATACGCGAACCTTGCCCTCAAGTATAAGGACGGGGATCGTGAGCTTGCCGACACCTTCGAAAACCTCTCCAAGCAGGAGGTAACCCACGCTGAGGCGCTGCACGCTGAAGCGGTACGCCTGATAAAGGACTACCGCAGCAGAAACGGAGAGCCGCCGGAGGGCATGAAGGCCGTGTACGACTGGGAGCATGAGCGCATGATCAGCGATATGGCGGACGTTAAACGGCTGCATGAGCTGTACCGAGGGTGAAGGCGCAAGTAATTCGCAAGTAATTCGACCGTTTAAATGCGGTTTACAATGTATTATCGCAGTAAGCGGAGGGGAGCGACGCAAGAATGTAAAAACGCCGAAATCCCTTGAAAAATCAATAAAAATAAAGAAAAACCTGAGTTCTGTGAACTCAGGTTCTCTTTTTAATTTGGTCGGAGTGGGGAGACTTGAACTCCCGGCCTCTTGGTCCCGAACCAAGCGCGCTACCAACTGCGCTACACCCCGAAACAGCTTTTATATTATAATAAGCGAAGCTTAACTTGTCAAGGATAATTTATCGCAGCCTGCCCGCATACACTTATCCGAGGTGACAAGTATGAACAGGACGCAGTTTTATATATGCTCGGCAATATTCATTACTCTTACGATTGTGCGCGTTTCATCTCCCGCACTTGCAGATAGAATATCCGACGGAATAAGCCGGGCTCTGTATATGGAGCAGGAGCACACCGAAACGGCTGTTGAGTTCGGGAAAAGCCTAGCCGACGGCGACGTAATAGATGCCTTTTTGGAGCGCTTTGATAAAAGCACACCGGCACAGCCTTCCGCCGCTGAGACATCGCCCACTCCCACACCGACGACAACACCGACTTCCGCACCGACGGCAACGCCGACTTCCGAACCGGCGCCGCAGCCGACCGTGCATCCGGCAGTTGCGGCATTTTTGGAATCGCAGTCGGCATATTCGGACTGCGCAGTGCCGGAATCGGTCAGCTATGAGCGTCCGGAGCTGCCGTTTGACTACGCAAGCCCCGTTTCGGGCGTTAAATCTTCAGGGTTCGGCTACCGCCTGCATCCGATAAAAAATGAGGTCAAATACCATTACGGCACAGATCTTGCCGCCGATACGGGCACGCCGATAACGGCTTTTGCAGACGGTACGATAGTCGCTCAGGGCGACTCGGACTCGTTCGGTAAATACGTCATGATAGATCACCCCGACGGCTACCGTACACTGTATGCGCATTGCAGCGAGCTGTGCATGAGCTGCGGCAATGTCAAAAAGGGGGATACCATAGCGCTCGTGGGATCAACCGGGGCGGCTACCGGCCCACATCTGCACTTTGAGCTTGAGCGCAGCGGGGTGTATCTGAATCCCGAGTTTTATATATGAAACGCCTTTCGCTCAGCCCCGGAGCAATATTTGTTTTGGCGTTTGTATATTTCTTTGGCGGTATTGTAAGCCTTGCTGCGGTGGTGTTGGCCGCTGCGGTTCATGAAGCCGGACATGCAGCGGCAATAAGCGCGCTGGGCGGAAAAATTCGGAGGATGAATTTTGACTCTTCCGGATTGTGCATGTCAAGCGCGGGAATATATTCAACCGTGGGTGAGGTGATCATTTTACTTGCCGGGCCGTTTGCCGGACTTGCTCTTGCATATATATGTGCAAAGCTCGGCAGCGCAAGTGTAAACAGCTTCCTTCTGCGCACGGCAGGTATAAGCCTTGTTTTGACGATATACAACCTGCTCCCGGCTCTGCCTCTCGACGGGGGAAGGGCTTTGTACTGCGTACTTTGCCGATCCATCGGAGAAGTAAGGGCCGTAAACGCTATGTATTTTATAAGCATAACGGTCGCACTCGTTTTGTCCTTTCTCGGCATATGCGCCCGCTCAACGCAGGTGGGGATAGTGCTGCTCGCATCGTCCGTGTGTCTGCTGCTCGCGCAAACGGGTATTGTAAAAAGCATGCGTATGTTGTAAAATCAAAAAATAAATACATTTGGAGAGGTATATGGATAAGCGACTTGAACGTATACTGCCGAAGGTGCAGAAGCCAGCGCGATACACCGGAGGCGAATATAATCAGATAATAAAAAACAAGGACGATATAGAGCTGCGGCTTGCGTTCTGCTTCCCTGATATTTACGAGATCGGCATGTCAAACCTCGGCATGGGTATATTGTACTCTACGATGAACGAGCTGCCGTATGTCTGGTGCGAGCGTGTGTTCGCGCCCTGGGGCGATATGTATGAGCAGATGAAGCAGCATAATATCCCGCTGTATGCGCTCGAGAGCGGGGACCCCATATCCGAGCACGACGTGCTGGCCTTCTCAATAGGCTATGAGATGGCTTACTCCACGGTGCTCGATATGATCGACATGGCCGGTCTTCCGATACACAGTGCGGAAAGAACGGCACTCCTGCCCCTTGTGATTGCCGGAGGCACGGCGGCATTAAATCCGGAGCCCATGGCTGATTTCATCGACATTTTCCTGCTCGGCGAGGGCGAGGAGATGAACAACGAGCTGCTTGCACTTCTGCGCACGGCGAAGGCCGGGAACTGGTCAAAGCAAACGTTTTTGGAGAAAGCCGCACAGATAGGCGGCGTTCTCGTTCCGTCGTTTTACACGCCCGTTCTCAACGGAGATAATACGATAAATCATTTTGATGTTCACCCCGGCTCGCCTAAAAGAGTAACAAAGCGCGTGATAACGGATATGGATTCGGTGCATTTCCCCCTGGCGCCTATAGTCCCGTCTACCGAGGTCGTGCACGACAGAGTCAATCTTGAGCTGTTTCGCGGCTGCGTTCGCGGCTGCCGCTTCTGTCAGGCCGGACATACCTACCGCCCGATAAGAGCAAAATCGCCCGAGCTGCTCGCCGAGCAGGGCAAGGCTCTGCTGAAAAACACCGGTTGCCAGGATATAACGCTGCTTTCACTCAGCTCGAGCGATTATCGTCATCTGTCCGACCTGTGCGATGAGCTGCTTGAATACTGCGAGCCGCGCAGCATCGGAATATCGCTTCCGTCTCTGCGTGCCGATAACTTTTCTATCGATATAATGCATCGCATTCAAAAGACGCGCAAAAGCGGCCTGACCTTCGCGCCCGAGGCAGGCAGTCAGCGTCTGCGCGACGCCATAAACAAAAACGTCAGGGAGGAGGACCTGCTGCACACCTGCCGCCTGGCGTTCGAGGGCGGATGGAATACGATAAAGCTGTATTTTATGCTCGGACTTCCTACTGAGACGGATGAGGATATCCTCGGTATAGCTGAGCTTGCAAATCAGGTGCTGCACACATGGCGGCTTTACGCGAAGAACAAGAACAGGGGAGTACGTATAACCGTTTCGACCTCCTGCTTCGTTCCCAAGCCGCACAGCCCGTTCCAGTGGGAACGGCAGGTCACCATGGACGAATATATCCGCAAGGTAAACCTTCTGCGCGAGAATATAAAAGCCAAAAACGTCGTCTATAACTGGCACGATCCGCAAACAAGCTATATCGAGGCGACGCTCTCACGCGGCGACCGCCGCATGGGTAGGGTCATAGAAAACGTATGGCGTGCCGGAGGCAGACTTGAGGCATGGAGCGATTACTTCTTGTTCGGACGCTGGATGAAGGCCTTTGACGACGCAGGAGTCGACCCGACGTTCTACGCTTACCGCGAGCGCTGCGAGGACGAGGTCATGCCCTGGGACATCGTCGACGTAGGTGTGCGCAGGGCGCATCTGTGGCATGAGCGTGAGCAGGCCTACAGGTCTGAGCTTTCTCCCGACTGCCGCAAGCAGTGCTCGGCCTGCGGCGCGGCAAAGCTCCTGAAGGGAGGAAAATGCGATGGATAAGTACAGGATGCTGTTTTCCAAAACCGGAAGAGCGGTGTATATATCGCATCTTGACCTTATGCGCACCGTGACCCGCGCATTCATGCGTGCAGAATGTAAGCTCAAATACTCCGAGGGCTTTAACCCGCATCCCAATATATCCATTGCACTGCCGCTTTCCGTCGGCTGCGAGAGCGTGTGCGAGATCATGGATTTTAAGATGCGCGAGGATATGACATGCGAGGAGATAAAAAGCCGCCTTGCAGATCAGTTTCCGGAGGGTATAGAGGTCATCGATGTGTATGAGGCCGGGCGCAAGGTCAAGGAGATAAAATGGCTGCGCATATCCGGCGTTTTCGAGTATGACGAGCGCGATGCGGCTGCAATGGCCGAAAAGCTCAATGAGTTTTACTCGACCGAGAGCATTGTCATAACGAAAAAGACAAAGCGCGGCATGGGCGAGAGCGATATTAGACCGGCGATAATGGAAATAGCCTTCAAGTGCAGCGGCAGCGATGTTTTGATGCACGCCGTTATCTCAGCGCAGGAGCCCACGCTCAATCCTGAGCTCATAGCCGACGCTTTGCGTCAGCTTGCACCCGATATCGCGCCGGATTTTGCGAAATTCAGGCGGCTTGAGATATTCGATGAAAATATGCAGGTTTTCCGCTGAAAATGCTTGCATTTCAAGGCTCTTTGTGGTAACATATCATGGCTTGCGTACATCGCAGGCTATCAAGCGGTCCTCTGCCGAGGCCGAAAGGGAGCCCTCCGGCACGAACGCCTAAAGTAAAGGAAGGATTAGACTATGGATCTGATCAGAATTCTCAGTGAGCAGTACATGAAGCCCGAGCTGCCCGAGCTCAACGTCGGCGATACCGTCCGTATCACCGTTCGCGTAAAGGAAGGCAGCCGTGAGCGCAACCAGGCATTCGAAGGCACCATCATTGCCAAGAAGCATGGCGGCATCAACGAGACCATCACCGTCCGCCGCATCTCCTACGGTGTAGGCTGCGAGAAGGTCTTCCCCGTACACTCTCCCTCCATCGTCTCCGTAGAGACAGTTCGCCGCGGCAAGGTCCGCAGGGCAAAGCTGTACTACCTGCGCGAGCGCGTCGGCAAGAGAGCAAAGGTCAAGGAGCGCCTGTAAGCGCCCGACCTGTCAACCGGTCCAAAAAAAGCGGCTTATGCCGCTTTTTTTGTTGCCTAAATACAGCATTATCGTGTATAATATATTGATAAACTCATCAAGAGGTAATTCAAATGAAAAAAACTAATGATAGGGTCAAAAAGCCTGAAGCAGTAAAGACCAAGACTACGACGAGAGGCGAGATATACGACTGGATGCAGAGCCTTGTGTTCGCACTTATCATCTGCATCATCGTATTTGTGTTCATCTTCAGAATTGTCGACGTTAGCGGTGATTCGATGAATCCCACGCTGCTTAACGGCGATAAGCTCGTCGTATCCGACGTTTTTTATAAGCCCAAGCAGGGCGATATCGTCATTTTCCGTAAGGACGAGTACAAGGCTGAGGCTTTGGTCAAGCGTGTCATCGCTACCGAGGGTCAGACTATTGAGATAGACTTTGACCGCGGCAGGGTCTATGTCGACGGCGAGCTCCTTGACGAGCCGTATATTGCCGAGCCCACGCACAATCAGCTTGACTTCCAAGGGCCGCAGACCGTTCCCGAGGGCTGTGTATTCGTCATGGGCGATAACCGCAATGCATCGTCAGACAGCCGCAGGGCGCAGATCGGCATGGTCGATGAACGCCTTATAGTAGGCAAGGTGCTGCTGCGCGTGTTCCCATTTGATTCCATCGGCGTTCCCGACGGTGAATAATATGGACGGCGTAAACTACGAAAAAATGAATATCCAGTGGTTTCCCGGCCACATGACGAAGGCTCAGCGTATGATAGAGGACAGCATAAAGCAGGTCGATGCCGTGTGCGAGATCCTCGATGCGCGCATACCTAACTCCAGCCGAAACCCTGATATCGACCGTCTCGCCGCCGGAAAGCCTAGACTTATCATACTCAACCGAACTGATCTTGCAGACCCAAGTATAACTGCACAGTGGCGCGAGTTTTTTGAAGCGCAAGGCATAAAAATCCTAGAAACGGATGCAAAGTCCGGCAAGGGAGTAAGCGGCTTTGCTCCGGCTCTGAGCGAGCTTTTGAAGGACAAAATTGCCAGCTACGCCGCAAAGGGGCAGGTGAACCGCCCCATGCGAGTTATGATCCTCGGTATACCGAATGTCGGCAAATCAACATTCATTAACAAGATCGCCAAGCGCAAGGCCGCTATAGCCGGCGATAAGCCCGGTGTGACGCGCGGCAAGCAGTGGATCAATATTGATAAGGGGCTCGACCTTTTGGACACTCCGGGCATTCTTTGGCCGAAGTTTGATTCGCAGGAGGTTGGCGAGATGCTGGCCATTACGAATGCAATAAAGGCCGATGTGCTCGATAAGGAGACGCTGGCTGCAAACTTCATGCTGCGTCTGAGGGAAATGTACCCCGAGGCGCTTACGGCGCGATACAAGCTTGAGCCCGATCCCGAGGCAAACGGCTTTGAGCTGCTTGAGCAGGCCGCAAAAAAGCGCGGCTTTCTTATATCCAAGGGCGAATACGATATTGAACGCATGGCGAATACGCTGCTTGGCGAGTACCATGACGGAAAGCTTGGCAGAATAAGCTTGGAGAAACCGTGATGACAGAGCTTTGGGAGCTTGAAAACGAGATATATGACAGTGGAGTCGAGCTTATATGCGGCGTCGATGAAGCCGGACGCGGCCCGCTGGCGGGACCTGTTTGCGCCGCAGCGGTAATCCTTCCGCGAGGACTTGAGATAGAAGGGCTCAACGACTCAAAAAAGCTCAGCGAGAAGAAGCGGGACAAGCTGTTTGACGCGATCTGCGCCGAGGCCGTGAGCTGCGGCATAGCCTTTGCGAGTGTCGAGGAGATTGAAGAGATAAATATCTTGAACGCCGCTATGCTCGCAATGAACAGGGCCATCGAAAGGCTGTCGGTAAAGCCCGTACTCGCGCTCGTTGACGGGAATCGTAATTCCGCAATAAAAATGCCGAGCCGCTGCGTCGTAAAGGGCGACGCTAAATGTGCCGACATTGCCGCGGCGTCGATACTGGCCAAGGTCACCCGTGACCGATATATGCTTGAAATGGCGGAAAAGTATCCGGAGTATCATTTTGAAAAGCACAAGGGCTATGGTACTAAGCTGCACTATGAGGCCCTGCGCGAGTACGGACCATGCGAGATACACCGCCCGAGCTTTTTGAGGAAAATGCACTGATGGCAGAGGAAAAACTCGGCGCTTTCGGTGAGCGCAAGGCCGCAAATTATCTGCGGCTGCACGGATACAGGATAGTTGACACTAACTGCCGCTACAGGCAGGGCGAGATCGATATAATCGCAAAACGCTGTGATTACATAGTTTTTGTTGAGGTGAAGCTCAGGAAAAACAACGCCTTCGGCGAGGCGCGAGAATTTGTGACCCCGGCAAAGCAGCAGCGCATTATCATGGCTGCGCAGCTTTGGCTTCAGACGCACGAGACCGAGCTTCAGCCGCGCTTTGACGTTATAGAGGTTTACGCTCCCGAGGGCGTATACTCAAAAAAAGTTATTATTAATCACATAGAAAACGCATTTTGATCGGAAAGGAGCGTGTTTATGTTATATTTCAGCACACGAAACTCGAAAGAAAAGGTGACTGCATCTCAGGCGATATCTCGCGGTCTTGCACCCGACGGCGGACTGTATGTTCCCGAAAGTCTGCCGCAGCTTACCCTGAATGATATAAAAGCTCTGGGCAGGGAGGACTACCGCGGAAGAGCCCTCGGAATAATGAAGCCTTTCCTTGACGAATTTTCAGAGACTGAGCTCAAAGCGATGGTATCCCGTGCATACGGCGATAATTTTGACAGCAAAAGCACTGCTCCGGTGCATTTTCTTGACGATAATACCGCTGTGCTTGAGCTTTGGCACGGACCGACCTGCGCGTTTAAGGACATGGCTCTTCAAATGCTTCCGCATCTTCTGACAGCCTCGCTCAAAAAGTGCGGTGAAAAGCGCAAGGTCTGTATCCTTGTTGCCACCAGCGGCGATACGGGCAAGGCGGCGCTTGAGGGCTTTGCCGATGTTGAAAACACAAAAATCCTTGTGTTTTATCCGCACAACGGCGTATCGGACGTACAGCAGCTGCAAATGGTGACTCAGACCGGTAAAAACGTCAGCGTAGCCGCCGTGCGCGGCAACTTTGACGATGCGCAGACCGGCGTAAAGCAGATATTCGGCGATAAGGAATTTGCCGAAAAGCTCAGCGAAAACGGCTGGTTCCTCTCATCGGCAAACTCTATAAACTGGGGCAGACTTCTGCCGCAGATAGTTTACTATTTCTCCGCCTACTGCGACTATGCAAATTCCGGCCGGATAAGCTACGGCGATAAGCTCGACTTCGTCGTACCCACAGGCAACTTCGGAAATATTCTGGCCTGCTGGTACGCAAAGAGCATGGGGCTGCCCGTCGGCAAGCTCATCTGTGCGTCGAATCAGAACAATGTACTTGCCGATTTCTTCGCGTGCGGCGTGTATGACCGCAACAGGACGTTCTATACGACAATATCCCCGTCAATGGATATCCTTGTCTCCAGCAACCTTGAAAGGCTGCTGTACTCAGTCTGCAAAAGCGATACGGAAGTAGCCTCTTACATGACGGAACTTGCGAAAGCAGGTGAGTACGGGGTCTCCGACGCGATAAAGGCTGTTATAAATGAGTATTTTGTCGGAGGTTATTGCTCGGACGACGATACAAAAGCGGCAATAAATAAGGTCTATACCGAAAACGGCTACCTTATGGATACCCATACAGCCGTTGCTTATAAAAAGCTTGCCGACTACCGTAAAGACACCGGCAGCTCCTCACCGGCGGTCATTGTCTCGACTGCAAGCCCTTATAAATTCTGCGACAGCGTTCTCAGCGCGTTGGGGCAGGAAACAAACGCTCCGGGGACTGAGCTTATTGAGAAGCTTTCGGAAACTACGAAAACGGCAGTACCAAAGCCGCTTGCCGGACTCGATAAGCGCGAAAAGCGCTTCGGCCTTGTCGTTGATAAGCAGGATATGAAGGCCGTCGTCGAGGGTTTTCTTAAATAACAAACAATATGTAGGGGCTTTCGCCCCGATTAAGCTGTCGGAAGCCGTAGCCCCGTCAGCTCAAGCTTAGTCGCAGCAGCCGCGCGGACAGAAGGTAGAGCAAAAGGTCTCGGACTTGGTCGTGGCCTTATCGTTCTGCACCTTGATCTGCGCGGCCGAGCACTTGCAGTCAATTGTGTTGTACTTGCAGCTTGATACATCGCATCCGACACCCGTGATCTGACTTGAGCTCATCTTCTTGTTATTCATTTTCTTACCTCCAGAGAGTATTGTCCTCAGACATTATTATTTTTGACTATAATTTCAGTTTTATACGGAGGCAGCATGTCTTTATATACTATCGGCGATACTCACCTGTCGCTCGGAACAAATAAACCAATGGACGTTTTCGGCGGGCGCTGGGAAAACTATGTCCAGAAGCTCAACGAAGGATTTGCCGAGCTCAATGATGACGATCTCACCGTTTTGTGCGGAGATATCACCTGGGGAATGACTATGGACGAGGCTTTGCCCGACTTTAAATTCATCGATGCGCTGCCCGGGAGGAAGATAATCCTTAAGGGCAACCACGATTACTGGTGGACAACTGCGACAAAGGCACGCAGCTTTTTTGCAAAGCACGATATCAATACGATTGATGTCATGCACAATTCAAGCTTTGAATATGACGGAGTTTCAATCTGCGGCACTCGCGGCTGGTTTTATGAGGAGAGCAAGGGTGCTGAGCACGATAAAAAGATAATGAACCGCGAGATCATGCGGCTTGAAGCGTCGCTAAAGGCCGCATCAACCGACGAGATTTATGTATTCCTGCATTATCCGCCGAAATATATGAATTATACATGCCCGGAGATACTGGAGCTTTTGAAAAAATATAATGTGAAGCGCTGCTGCTACGGGCATATCCACGGCGCAGGCTGTCAATTTGCCTTCAACGGCATGCTCGGCGGCGTTGATTTCATGCTCGTTTCAGCCGATCATGTTAAATTCAGACCAGTAAAACTGATTTGACAGTACCTTCGATTGGTAAGTTCAAAGAAAATAATTGCTTTTGACTGAAATATCTGTTATTATGTTTTGGTCTATGTGAATTATATTAGGAGGAATATATAAATGTTAGTCAAGAACGTAGAAAAGAAAGACTCCAAGACCGCAAGCTTTCAGGTCGAAGTCGATGCCAAGGAATTCGACGAGGCCGTAAACAAGGCATTCAATAAGAACAAGGGCAGCATATCCATCCCCGGCTTCAGACAGGGCAAGGCTCCCCGCGCCGTTGTTGAGGGCATGTACGGTCACGATGTTTTCTATCAGGATGCTATCGACGAGCTCGTTGCTCCCGCATACGAGCACGGATACGATAACTGCGGCCTGAAGATAATAGGCAAGCCCGCAGTCTCGAACGTGGACCTTTCCGACGATAAGGTTCTCACCCTGACCTTTGATGTTGAGCTCTACCCCGAGGTCACCCTCGGCGAGTACAAGAACCTCAGCGCGGTTAAGGAGACTTACATTATCACCGAAGAGGACGTCGACGGCCAGATCGACGGCGTCCGCAAGCGCAACGGCCGCGTTATCGACCTTGAGCGCGAGGCTCAGATGGGCGATACCGCAGACATCGACTTTGTCGGCACTCTCGACGGCGTCGCATTTGACGGCGGCAGCGCAGAGGGCTATGAACTTGAGCTCGGCTCCAACACCTTCGTTCCCGGCTTTGAGAGCCAGCTCGTCGGCATTTCCGCCGGCGAGGAGCGCGATCTTGACATCACCTTCCCGGAGAACTACGGCCACGATCTCGGCGGCAAGGCCGTCGTGTTCCACGTCAAGTGCAACGAGGTCAAGTTTGAAGAGCTGCCCGAGCTGGATGACGAGTTCGCGAAGGACAACGACTTTGACACGCTCGCCGAGCTGAAGGGCGCCTTCCAGGCGGACCGTGTCGACCTGCCCGAGGTGCGCGTCGAGGACGATCGCCCGGGGGTGAGACCTACGTCTACGCGGAGGCGCTGGCCGCGCCGACCACGCAGTTCGTGAAGACGGGGGCGGGCACGGCGCGGTTCGGGACGGCGGCCCCCGCGTATACGGGCGAAATCCTCATCCGGGAGGGCGTGGTGGACTTCACGGTGCCGAAAGCCTACGGGACGGGGCCGATCACGGTGTCGGACGGGGCGCAGCTCGTCGTCTCGCACGCGAGCGAAA
>OQWM01002938.1_pt1 | contig 11496 bp, 7 predicted proteins | sample 1691531 | NCBI WGS metagenome assembly OQWM01 (sample SAMN03418257, study PRJEB22391) | human gut metagenome | biome: human-gut; feature: organic feature; material: feces | host: Homo sapiens | place: Tanzania | collected 2013-01 | reverse complement strand
CAAGGGCAATGACGGACGCATCGACTTCATCAACCAGACGGGTGATATGAAGCTCTTAACCTTCATGCCGAGCTGGTCGGGAAGTATAGCATTAAGGAATATGCCCACAAGAGCAGCAAGAGCCAAACCTGATATTGAAACAGAACCTATCTGCACACCGCCATCAGTGCCATACTGTACGCCTATTGACACAACCATTATAAGAGCAGCTACAAACACATTGCGCGAAGACGAGAAGTCGACCGGGGTTTCTACAAGATTGCGCACACCAACAGCCGATATCATACCATAAAGTATAAGACTAACACCACCAATTGTAGCAGCAGGCATCAATCCTATAAGGCAAGCAAACTTAGGGCAGAAGCTCAACAATATGGCAAAACATGCTGCAAGTCGAATAACAGCAGGATCGAACACCTTTGTAAGGTTAAGCACACCGGTGTTCTCGCCATATGTAGTATTGGCAGGAGCGCCAAAGATAGAAGCAAGGAATGTGGCAAGACCGTCGCCACAGAGTGTTCGATGCAAACCTGGGTCCTTTATAAAGTTCTTGCCAACGGTGCTCTGAATGGCACACATATCACCGATATGCTCCATTATAGTGGCAAAGGCTATAGGGAAAATAGCAATAATAGAAGTTAAGATAAGGTCGAAGTTTGGGTCTTTCATCACCGAGAATGTTGTGCGTTCCATATCAACAGGCCAACCTATCCATGCTGCCTCACCCAGTTTAGTGAAGTCGACCTCGCCCATAGCTGCTGCCAAAATATACGAACCAAGCACTCCAAGTAGTATTGGCACAATCTTTATAATGCCCTTACCCCAAATTGATGTGCCTATAACTATTGCAATAGCAGTAACGGCAAGAAGCCAGTTCTGCTGGCAGTTGCTTATGGCAGAGCCCGATAGTGTAAGTCCGATAGCAATAACCATAGGTCCGGTAACCACAGGAGGGAAGAATCGCATTACCTTCTCCGTACCAAACATCTTAAGCAAGAAAGCCATTACGAAATACAGCAAAGATGCTGCCGCAACGCCAATACAGGCATAATTTAGTGCCATCACGTCTGTAAGACCTTGGGCTACACACAACTGTTTTACAGAAGCGTAACCTCCAAGAAAGGCAAAACTTGAGCCAAGGAATGCCGGAACCTTAAGCTTAGACACAAAATGAAAGATAAGTGTGCCTATACCGGCAAACAACAGTGTTGCACTCACATCGAGTCCGGTGATAAGTGGAACAAGAATTGTGGCACCAAACATAGCAAACAGATGCTGGATACCAAGAAGTACGAATTTAGGTTTACCCAATTCGCGGGCGTTGTATACACCCTGATTGTCAGTGTTCATTGTGTTATAATTGATTTGTTATGGATAATACATATTTAATATCATAACGTTAATAAGTTCTTTTTATTGTATTTAAGTTTTTTTGTGCATGTAATGGTGAGAGCAATGAAGAGGCTATGAACAAAGAAAAAAGAACGTCTTAGAATGTAAAAAAGCCGACTTCACAGCCGGCTCCTTTGCTCTTTATACAATAACATTATGAATTTTAATAGTGGCTTACTAATAGGGCAGGAACTACTGGTTTCTGCCCGTTTTCTTTTATTTTCACGCTTGCAAAGTTAGTTTGAATTAATTGATTCTGCAATACCTAATTATCGGTAAACTGACTATACCAAACTTATTCCTGTAGTTGACTGTCATGTTATTCCTGTCATTGACTGTCATGTTATTCCTGTCATTGACTGTCATGTTATTCCTGTCGGTATATGAATTGGTCGAATATATCGCCAGCAGTCACCGTTACCATTATGTAGCGTGTTTTGCCAGTGTCGTTTGGTTTCACGTTAATGCTTAGTTTATTGTCATTGGCGTTCACTTCGGTGGCAGGCGATGATATATGGAATGGGTTGGTGTCTTCGTGACGGTATGTATTATATAGTCCGTAGAATCGCCATTGGTTGCCAGTTGGTTTTTCTGTGGTTTCAATTACATTTTCGAGCCAGAACGACTTGTAGTTGCGGCATGTATATTCGTAGGTGCCGCCTGTTTGTGGCACGACTACAAGTCTCATGCCGTCTTCCTTCACATTTCTCACCCCTGTTCTCCATTCCATAGGGTCCCAATCGCCATCATCTCTTGAGCATGAAGAGAGTGTAGCAGCTGCCGATATGAGAGCGGCAAAGCCGATGATAAAAATTTTCTTTTTCATAATTTCAAGTGCGTTGTTTTACTTAAATAATATTGCAAAAATCAATTCATTGCATACGGATAGTCATTTTTTTTTCTGTTGTTTTGCTAATCCCGATTTTTTTTATTTCTTTTGTAGCAATGCGGCATTTTGTCGCTGTTACTAATGATTCAAAAAAAACAACAAGATAATAAATATATGGCTCAGAAAAAGACCGACGACGGACTTACGCCGATGATGCGTCAGTTTTATAATTTCAAGCACGAGCATCCCGACGCGCTGCTCCTGTTCCGCTGTGGCGACTTCTACGAGACTTATGCCGATGATGCCGTAGAGGCAGCTAAGATTCTTGGCATAACTCTAACACGTCGCTCTAATGGCAAGAACGCTAACGGGGCTGCAACCGAGATGGCAGGATTTCCACATCATGCTCTCGACACTTATCTTCCAAAGCTTATTCGTGCAGGAAAACGTGTGGCCATCTGCGACCAGCTTGAAGACCCTAAGCTTACAAAGACTCTCGTAAAGCGTGGCATTACCGAGCTTGTAACTCCGGGCGTGGCTATGAGCGACAATGTGCTTAATTATAAGGAGAACAACTTTCTTGCTGCAGTCTTTATGTCTAAGGCTATGTGTGGCGTGGCTTTCCTCGACATTTCTACCGGAGAATTTCTTACTGGCGAAGGTACATTTGATTATGTAGAGAAGCTTCTTGCATCCTTCCAACCTAAGGAGGTGTTGCACGACCGCCAGATGAAGAAAGAGTTTGAAGAGCATTTCGGCAATAAGTGGTGCACATTCCAGTTGGACGACTGGATGCTTACCGAACAAAGCTCACGTCAGAAACTACTTACCCACTTTGGAACCAAGTCGCTTAAAGGCTTCGGTGTAGAACATCTTAAGCTTGGCATTATTTCGGCAGGAGCCATATTGCAGTATCTAGAGATGACCCAGCACACTCATTTGGGTCATATAACATCGTTGCGCCGTATCGAGGAAGACAGATATGTACGATTAGACAAGTTCACAATACGCTCTCTTGAACTATTGCAGTCGATGCAAGACGATGGCGTATCGCTGCTTGATGTTATCGACCGCACAGTTACGGCAATGGGAGCACGCATGCTTAAGCGCTGGACAGTATTTCCACTTATGGATGTGGCAAGCATCAACAAGCGTCTGGATGTGGTGGAGACATTCTTCCGCAAGCCCGACTTCAGACAAACCATTGACGACAATCTGCATCGCATAAGCGATATTGAACGTATTATATCCAAGGTTGCCGTAGGCAGAGTGTCGCCCAGAGAGGTTGTTCAGCTAAAGCTTGCATTACAGTCTATAGTTCCTATCAAGACCGCATGCCAGTACAGCGATAATAAGGAGATTCACTCTATAGGCGAACGGCTCAACCTATGCGAATCGCTGCGCGACCGAATAGAACGTGAGATACAGTCGGATCCACCACTACTTGTAAACAAAGGTGATGTTATTGCCGCAGGTTTCTCTTCCGAACTCGACGAACTGCGTGCCATATCACGTGGAGGAAGAGACTATCTGCTAAAGATTCAGGAAGAAGAAGCTCAGAAGACTGGCATACAGAGCCTTAAGGTAGGATATAATAATGTGTTTGGCTATTACCTCGAAGTGCGCAACACATACAAAGACCAGGTGCCACAAGAGTGGATACGCAAGCAGACACTTGCCAATGCCGAGCGCTACATCACCCAAGAGCTTAAGGAATATGAGGAGAAGATAATGGGAGCCGACGAGAAGATTCTCTCGCTTGAGACACGTCTCTTCATGGAACTCGTTACTGATATGGCTGAGTTTATTCCACAAATACAGATAAATGCCAACATCATAGCCCGTCTCGACTGTATGCTCTCCTTTGCCAAAGCAGCCGAGGAGCATCGCTATGTGCGCCCTGTAGTAAGCGACGATTGTGTGCTGGAGATAAAGGCCGGACGTCATCCCGTTATCGAGACCCAATTGCCTGTAGGCGAGGAGTATGTGCCCAATGATATTGAGCTCGATACCGAGCAACAGCAGATTATGATAATAACGGGTCCAAACATGGCTGGTAAGTCTGCCCTATTGCGACAGACTGCCCTCATAACGCTTATGGCACAGATGGGATGCTTTGTTCCGGCTGAGTCTGCACACGTTGGTTTGGTAGACAAGATATTCACACGTGTGGGAGCGTCGGACAATATATCCTTGGGCGAGTCAACCTTTATGGTAGAGATGACCGAGGCATCCGACATTCTAAACAATGTAACTCCGCGCTCGCTCGTACTATTCGATGAGCTTGGACGAGGTACATCCACCTACGACGGCATTTCTATTGCCTGGGCTATAGTGGAATATCTGCATGAGCATCAAGGTGCTCAGGCGCGCACGCTATTTGCCACCCACTATCACGAGCTTAACGAGATGGAGAAGAACTTCTCGCGTATCAAGAACTACAACGTTAGTGTAAAGGAACTTAACGGTAAGGTGATATTCCTTCGCAAGCTTATGCGTGGCGGCTCCGAGCACTCATTTGGTATTCATGTGGCAGAGATAGCCGGTATGCCTAAGTCTATCGTTAGCCGTGCCAACCTAATATTGAAGCAGCTTGAAGCCGATAATGCCAGCGTTGGAGTAGACCAGCCTGCAACATCACGTATAGCAAGCTCGGCAAGTAATAATGGTATGCAACTCTCTTTCTTCCAGCTTGACGACCCTGTACTTTGCCAAATACGCGACGAGATACTTGGTCTTGACATCAACAATCTAACCCCGGTTGAGGCACTCAACAAACTCAACGAGATAAAGAAAATTGTCACGGGAAGGTCGTAATATAGAAGTTTGTATTCTATAAGGTAAAAATCATTTATATGCAAGTATACGCATTTTTGATAGCAAGCAAATGTTCATTTGATAGCAAGCAAAAGTTCATTTGACAGCAAGCAAATGTTCGTTTGATAGCAAGCATAGATACATTTGATAGCAAGCATAGATACATTTATCATATACAAAAAATCGAATTTATATACTATCTGCGTCAGATTAGGTCAATAGAAACGCTGCAATAATATAAGTTCAAGGATTCAATCACAATTATATGTAAGTACACTTTCAAATAGTTCAGAATTTTTGCAAAGTATACTTACATATAATTCTTTTTATACAAGTAGGCTTAGTACATTTATTTCTGTTTTTATTATCCCTATTACGGATAATACGGTGCCGTGGTTGCACATCTCGCCTTTCTTTTGTAACTTCGCAGAAGAAATATAATTTATGAAGATAAACAAACAAAAAGACCAACTACTATGCATGATACGCAATAACAAGCCGATGACTCTCGGCCAGCAAGCGCGTCTCGTGCTGAGCTTAGCCATGCCTGCCATCTTGGCGCAACTAACAACCACGATGATGCAATATATCGACGCGTCGATGGTGGGCAGTCTTGGTGCAGAGGCGTCGGCATCAATAGGCTTGATAGAAACAACAACATGGCTTATGGGAAGTATCTGTTCGGCGGCGGCAGCAGGCTTTTATGTGCAGGTGAGCCATCAGCTTGGTGCCAACGACCCAGGGCAGGCACGTTCCACATTACGTCAGGGCATCATGTCGGTATTAATAGTAAGTATGCTGATAGGTTTGACAGCTCTCTGTATAAGTCCGTTTCTGCCCTCGTGGCTTGGCGGTGGAGCCGACATCTGTCCTACATCATCTGCCTATTTCGCCATAATAGCCATAGCCATGCCAGCCTTCCAATTTTCCATGTTTGGAAGCGGTATGCTTAGAAGTTCAGGCAATATGGTAGTGCCAAGCATTATGAGTGTGGTGATGATGACACTCGATGTCATCTTCAACTACTTCCTTATATTCGACACCCATACGGTAGATGTCCTTGGCATAAACTTTGCCATTCCTGGAGCAGGACTGGGTGTTATTGGAGCAGCCATAGGTACAGCCTCAGCCGAACTCGTGGCTGCATCGATAACGATGTACATGCTATGTTTCCGTAGCAAGGAACTTAGTCTGAAGATAGACCGCGGACGCTTTTTGCCCACATGGCAAGTGGTGCGTCGCGCCTTACATATTGGTTTGCCTATGGGCATACAACAAACCATCATGACATCGGCATATATCGTTACAACCATCATCATTGCGCCGTTGGGCACCTTTGCCATTGCAGCCAACTCATTCGGCATCATCGTTGAAAGCTTATGCTATATGCCTGGCTATGGCGTGAGCGATGCTGCAACAACACTTGTAGGCCAAAGCATGGGAGCTGGGCGCAACGAGCTGATGAAGCGTTTTGCATGGCTGTCCGTAGCATTAGGCATGGGCATTATGACACTTATGGGTATCGTGATGTATGTAGGAGCGCCGTTTGCAATGGCTATGATGACACCGTCTGAGGAAGTAAGACAGCTTGGTGTAGAAGTACTTCGCATAGAGGCCTTTGCCGAACCAATGTTCGGTGCGGCCATAATATGCTATGGTGTGTTTGTAGGTGCTGCCAAGACCGTAGCGCCAAGCGTAATGAACCTCATATCGATGTGGGGCGTGCGCATAACGCTTGCCGCCTTGCTTGCACCAAGCATGGGACTCAAGGGCGTATGGCTCGCCATGTGCCTGGAGCTGACATTTAGAGGAGTGATTTTCTTAGTAAAATTGAAATTATGGAAAAGATAACTAACAAGGTTTTCGGTGGAGAGCGTCCTCTATTCGAAATACACAACGTGGAGCTCGACCACGTTCGCATCACCTTTGGTGAATCGGGCATTAAAGAGTGTAGCAACATCGTTTGCCGCAACTGCTACTTCGAGGGAAAGTATCCGCTGTGGCATGTCAAGAAGTCGGACATACGCAACTGCTATTTTGCACCTGGCTCACGTTCAGCCATATGGTATTCGGACGACATGCACATGGAGGATTGCGTTATCAACGGTCCAAAGTTCTTCCGCGAGATGAAGAATCTCTCTTTGAAGAATGTAACAATCAACGATGCCGACGAGACTTTCTGGGGTATCGACGGTTTGACATTGGAGAATGTTGTGCTGCACGAGGGCACTTATCCCTTTATGCATTGCCGCAATATCAAGGTAGACGGACTTGAGTCGGATGCCAAGTATGTGTTCCAATACTCTCGCGACATAGAGATTCGTAATGCCAAGATTGATACAAAGGATTCGTTCTGGGAGGTAGACAATGTTACGGTGTACGACTCAGAGCTTAACGGCGAGTTCCTTGGCTGGCATTCGCGTGGACTTCGTCTTGTAAACTGTCATATATCTGGTGAGCAACCATTGTGCTATGCCAAGGACCTTGTGTTGGAGAATTGTACCTTCGACCCCGAGTGCGACCGTGCCTTTGAATACTCAACTGTTCAGGCCGACATCCGCGGACATATAAAGAGCATCAAGAACCCTACTTCGGGCAAGATTGTTGCCGACAGCATAGGCGAGATTATACTCGACGAGAACATCAAGCAGCCAGCCAACTGCGAAATAACAACTCGCAAGTAATATGACAAACTTCTCTTTCTCTACTCTCACCAATCGCCGTGGCACCAACTCATACAAGTGGGATTCTGCACCTAACGAGGACATAATACCCTTATGGGTGGCAGATATGGACTTTGAAACTTATCCTGCCATAACTGAGGCTTTGCAGCGTCGCGTGGCACATGGAATATTTGGCTATACACGTGTGCCAGACGCTTATTATGATGCTGTGTGCCAATGGTTCGGCAAACATCATGGATGGACTATCTGTAAGGACCATATAATTTACACATCTGGAGTGGTGCCTGCAATATCAGCCATTATCAAGGCGCTCACACTACCAGGCGACCAGGTAATAGTGCAAGGCCCAGTATACAACTGTTTCTATTCGTCAATACGCAACAACGGTTGCGAGATGGTGTCCAACTCGCTTGTATATAACAATGTTGCGATGCGCTACGAGATTGACTTTGATGACCTTGACCGCAAGCTGTCGCATGAACGTGCACGACTATTCTTATTATGCAATCCGCACAACCCTGGCGGACGTGTATGGACAACAGAAGAACTTATACATATAGCCGAATTGTGCAAGAAGCATAACGTGCGAGTTGTGTCCGACGAGATTCATTGCGAGCTAACGCTTCACGACAACCAATATACTCCCTTTGGCTCATTGCCCGACAATCTGTCGTATGGCAGCATAACATGCTGCTCACCATCAAAGGCATTCAATATTGCCGGACTGCAGATAGCCAACATTATATGTCGCGACGCCTTAGTGCGCGAACGCATCGACCGTGCCATAAACATAAATGAGGTATGCGATGTAAATCCATTCGGCGTAGAAGCCTTGCAAGTGGCTTATACAGACGGTGGTGCCGAGTGGCTTAAAGAGCTTAGACAGTATATATCGTCCAACTACGACAAGCTGCTTGATTTCTTTGGCAAGCATTTGCCTCAACTGCCCGTAATGCGCATGGAAGGTACCTATCTTGCCTGGATAGATTGCTCGGCACTAAAAGAGACATCAGAAGAGATAGAAGAACGACTGATGAAGGAACACAAAGTGTGGGTAAATGCCGGCAGCATGTATGGCAAGGAGGGCGAGCACTTTATACGCATCAATATGGCTTGTCCATGGCAGCGACTGGAAGAAGGATTGCGCCGTGTGGCAAATGGCATTAATGGCTATCAAGAATAGAGGGCGTTTAAACAGGTAATAACTTACCATATGCTTTGATTAGCATTATGCAGTAATAAGACAAATGTTTTGTTTCTGTTTGTTGGTTTTATCCAAGACTTTCAGTAACTTTGCATAAAATAACAATGCTTCATCACTATGGCAAATCATCCTCTTTGGTCGGACGACTATTGGTTGCTACTAATGCAACTATATCAGAAGAAACCCGTAGGTGTGAAATCAGAATACTCACACCCGGTAGTGGAACTGGGCATAGAGTTACATATTCCGCCCAAAACACTATACGAGCAGATGCGCGTGCTTGAACAACACAACACGCCTTCGCTGCAACGACTGTGGGACAACTATGCCAATAACCCAAGACGTCTGACACGCGATGTTAAGCGACTAAGACAAATGACTGGATTCGGTGACTCGGGATTATTCTACGAGGGAGTGGAAATGGCGCAACCTTTCGAACGCGATTACCGCCCCGTAGACCCGCAGAGCGACATTACACCAGCTATGCTTGTAATCATACTAAACCTCTACTTCACGCTTACTCCAAACACTATGGTGAGCGAGACACCCGAGGTGCTGGAAATGGCAAGCACACTTGGCATAAAGCCTGAGGAGATTGTAAATATTCTCGATATATACCAGACATTCGACCCCATACTGAAACGCCAACCTCTCGATAGCTCTCCACTTGTAGACGAGGCTCATCGTACATGGCAAAGCTACTACAATCAGCCCGAAATGCTGCAGGATAGTGCCGACAAACTGATAGAATACTTCTCGTAGTGGCTATACAGCAACTTGCCGTACCTTCTAAATTAAACAAAACAATAAAACAATGTCTCAGAAACTAATACAAACCCAAGAGCAAAAGCTTCAGCAGGTGCAACGTCTGTCGCAACAGCAAATGTTGCAAGTACATCTGCTTGAAATGCCGCTTACAGAACTTGAGCAGAACGTCAATGCCGAACTTGATGACAATCCTGCTCTTGAGACATCGTCGCCAGATGACGTGTTTGAAGGCGGACATGTAGAAGGCTCCGACTCGGCTGCATCATATGATGACGATTCTCGTACGGACGGTAAGGGCGACTCGGCATCTAACGACGCTGACGAATTCTCATCACAGAATGAGCGAGAGGAACGCGATGATGCGCTGACTGCAGCTCTTGAACGTATTGGTGGAGGCGATGATGATATGCCTACGGCAGGATATACAGGCGGATCGGGTGCCGACTCGGCCGACTACGAGGAAATGGTATACGGCGATACCACCTCGTTCTACGACAAACTGAAGGAACAAATGGGTGAGACCGAACTGTCGGAAAAGGACCAAGAGATTATGGAGTATGTCATTGGTTCATTAGACAGCGACGGACTGCTACGAAAAGACAGCGAGTCGATTGGCGACGAACTTGCAATATATCATGGTATCGACTGCACTACCGAGGACATAGACCGTGTAATAGGCATACTTCAAACCTTCGATCCTGCAGGTATAGGAGCCCACTCGCTGCAAGAGTGTCTGTTGTTGCAGATAAAACGACGTCCCAACGACCCTATAAAACCGTTGATGCAAAAGGTAATAACCGACTGCTTTGACGAGTTTACAAAGAAACATTTCGACAAGATTCGCTTGGCACTTGGTGTAGATGCCGACACTGCCGAACGTGTGTACAACGAGCTGCGACGCCTTAATCCTAAACCAGGATCGTCGTTAGGCGAAACCGAAGGACGAAACATACAACAGATAACACCCGACTTTATTGTAGACACCGACGACAATGGCAACGTGACATTCACACTTAATGGTGGCAACATTCCTGAGCTTAAGGTGTCGCCATCGTTTGCCGACATGATGGAGGCTTATAAGAACAACAAGGCATCGATGTCTAAACGCGAGAAGGAAGCCTTGCTATATGCCAAGGAGAAGGTGGAACGAGCACGCGGATATATAGAAGCGATAAAGGTTAGACGCCGCACTCTTACTGTTACAATGCAGGCGATAATCGACTGGCAGAAAAAGTTTTTCCTCGATGGCGACGAGGCTGATCTCAAACCAATGATTCTTAAGAACATTGCAGACAAGACTGGACTCGACATTTCTACTATATCGCGTGTAAGCAACATTAAGTATGCACAAACCAATTGGGGTACTTTCCCATTGCGCTTCTTCTTCTCCGACGGATATACAACGGGCGATGGCGAGGAGCTTTCAACACGCAAGATAAAACTCGCACTTAAAGAACTCATTGGTAAGGAGGACAAGAAGAAACCTATGAGCGATGATGCCCTGACAAAGGCCCTTGCCAAGTTGGGCTATCCTATAGCAAGACGAACCGTGGCTAAGTATCGCGAACAGTTGGGATTGCCAGTGGCAAGACTTAGGAAGAGTTAGGAGTTAGGAGTTAGGAATTAAGAGTTAGGAATTGTCAGACAAAATATGAAAGAAAAGAATATAATCTTAGCAGCCCGAGTGCTTAGCATGGTATTTACACCATTCTATCTGTCGCTTGTTGGTTTGATAGCTCTATTCACATTCAGCTATCTCAGTCTGATGCCGTGGGCATACAAGCTCACCGTTCTGCTTCTTG
>OQWM01002937.1_pt1 | contig 11500 bp, 7 predicted proteins | sample 1691531 | NCBI WGS metagenome assembly OQWM01 (sample SAMN03418257, study PRJEB22391) | human gut metagenome | biome: human-gut; feature: organic feature; material: feces | host: Homo sapiens | place: Tanzania | collected 2013-01 | reverse complement strand
CATGGAGGCGGCCAAGGACGTGGCGGCGGAGTTTATCGCCGGAAGGCCCAACGACAATATCGGACTGACGGTCTTCGCGGGAGAGGCCTTCACGCAGTGTCCCATGACGACCGACCACGCCACGCTGCTCAACCTCCTCCACGCCCTGCGCCCCGGCCTGGCGGCCAGCGGCCTCATCGACGACGGAACGGCAGTGGGCATGGGACTGGCCAACGCCGTGAGCAGACTGAAGGACCAGAAGGCGAAGAGCAAGGTGGTCATCCTGCTCACCGACGGCAGCAACAACATGGGAGACATCTCGCCGCTGACGGCGGCCGACATCGCCAAGCAGTTTGGCGTGCGCGTCTATACCATCGGACTGGGAACCAACGGCATCGTCCGCTACCCCATCTCCGTCAATGGCATGAAGCAGTATGTGCAGGGACGCGGAGAAATCGACTACGAGACACTGCGGAAGATAGCGCAGGCCACGGACGGCAACTTCTACCGCGCGGCCAGCAAGGGCGAACTGCAGCGCATCTACAAGGACATTGACAAACTGGAGAAGACGAAGCTCGTCGCATCTCCCTCGGCGCGCCGCTACGAGGCCTACATGCCCTTCGCGATCGCCGCCCTGGTCCTGCTGCTGGTGGAGGTGCTACTGAGACTGACGTGGCTGAGACGCCTGCCAGTGTGAGAAATAAGGAAGTAAGATATCATGTTCAGATTTGAAGATCCAACATACCTTTGGCTGTTGCTGCTCGTCCCGGCACTGGTGGCAATACGCATCATCGGCCTCCGCAGCCAGCGGAAGCGCATGGCGCTCCTGGGCAGCCCCACCCTGCTCAGAACGCTCTCGCCAGGCATCTCGCGCCGGCGCCCGGCCATCAAGTTTTGGCTGCTGATGGTGGCCATCGCCCTGATGGTCGTCATGATCGCCCGCCCGCAGACGGGAAGCAGCATCTCGCACGAGAAGCGACAGGGCATACAGACGATGATCTGCCTCGACATCAGCAACTCCATGATGGCGCAGGACGTGGCGCCGTCGCGACTGGAGAAGAGCAAGATCGTGGTGGAGGACCTGGTGGATCACTTCCGCAACGACCAGATAGGAATGGTGGTCTTCGCCGGCGACGCCTTCATCCAGTTGCCCATCACGAGCGACTATGTGTCGGCCAAACTCTTCCTCCAGGACATCGACCCGTCGCTCATCGGCACGCAGGGCACGGACATGGCTCAGGCCATCCGGCTGGCCATGCAGAGCTTTGCGAAGAACGGCAAGCAGGGCAAGGCCATCATCGTCATCACCGACGGCGAAAACCACGAGGGGGGCGCAGAGGCAATGGCCAAGGAGGCAGAGAAGCAGGGCATCCGCGTCTTCATCCTCGGTATCGGAACGGCGGCGGGAGCTCCTATCCCCCTCGGCGACGGCGGCTACATGAAAGACGCCTCGGGACAGGTGGTCATGACGCGCCTCAACGAGACGATGTGTCAAGAGGTGGCCAAAGCGGGCAAGGGGGTCTATATGCATGTAGATAACTCGCTCATCGCCGAACGACAACTGGACAAGGAACTCCAAAAGATGCAGCAGGGGGCCATCGACAACGTCGTCTATAGCGACTACGATGAGCAGTTTCAGGGCGTGGCCATCCTCATCCTGATCCTCCTCATCGCCGAGGCCGTGATCTTGGAAAAGAAGCGCGAAAAGAAGGGGCAGGAGGCCTCATCAACAGAAAGAAAATGAAACAGACGGTTCTTATACTCATCGGGCTCCTCGTGGCCATGCTGCCAGCGTGCGCACAGGGCGACCGCCAACTGGTAAGGCAGGGCAACCAGCTCTACCGACAGGGCAACTATCCTCAGGCGGAACTCTGCTACCGCAAGGCGATAGCGGCTCAGCCGGCCAACGGCACGGCCCACTACAACCTCGGCTGCGCGCTGCAAAAGCAGAAGAAGGACCAGCAGGCCCTCGCACAATACAAGCAGGCGGCCAAGACGATCAGCGGACCGAAGCGACAATCGCAGGCCTACTACAACATGGGCACGGTGCTGCAGGGACAGAAAGAGTATGCCAAGGCGATGGAGGCCTACAAGAACGCCTTGCGCATGAATCCGCAGAACGAACGCGCACGCTACAACTACGTGCAGTGTAAGCGGCTGCTCAAGCAACAACAACAGCAGCAAAAGAATCAGAAGCAGAACAAGAACCCAAAGGACAAGAACAAGAACAAGGATAAGAATAAGAAAAAGGACCAAAATAAACAGCAAAACCAAAAGCAGAAGGACCAGCAGAAGCAGAAGCAGCAGGATCAAAACCAAATGAGCCGGCAGAACGCTGAGCAACTGCTCAATGCGGCCATGCTGAAGGAGCAGGAGACGCAGCAGCGGCTGAAACAAGCCATGCGCCAACCCAACAAGAGAAAGCTGGACAAAAACTGGTAAGGACGATACAAGACATATATGAAGCGATTGATACTGATATGTACGCTCTTCACGGCAGTCGCCTGCCTCTACGCCCAACGGGTGCAGGTGGCGGCTCCAAGCCATGTGATGGTGGGTGAGGAATTTCAAATCGAATATACGATCAACACGCGCGACGTGAGAAACTTCCACATCGGAAGCCTCCCCAGCGGGTTGGAGTGTCGCTACGGACCTTTCAGGTCGGAGCAGTCGAGTTTCCAGGTCGTCAACGGCCACACCACCTCCTCGTCGTCGGTCTCCGTGGCCTACGTCCTCATAGCGCGCAAGAGCGGCACGTTCACCATCCCGCCAGCACGCTTCCACTCGAGGGGCAACAACCTGGCTTCCACACCGATCAAGATTGTCGCCTCGGGTGGCCACGCGTCGTCGCAGGGCTATGGGGCTCACGGCCAGGACGAAGGCTACGAAGAGGAGGAAGGAAGGCAGCAGGCAAGCAGCGGCAACGAACTGTTTATCAAGGTCTTTGCCAACAAGACGCACGTCCGAGAGCAAGAGGCCGTACTCCTTACTTATAAGGTCTATACGACCGTCAACCTCGTGCAGCTCGACGGCAAGATGCCGGACCTCAAGGGTTGCCACGTGCAGGAGGTGAAACTCCCGCAGCAGAAATCGTTTCATACCGAGACCTACAAAGGCCGGCGCTACAACTGCGTGACGTGGAGCCAGTATGTGGTCTATCCGCAAATCACGGGCAAGATCACCATCCCGCCCATCACCTTCCAGGGTATCGTCAGACAGGAGAACCGAAGCGTGGATCCCTTCGAGGCGTTCATCGACGGAGCGGGCTACAGGGAGACCAAGCGCAACATCAAGGCTGATGGCATCACGATAAAGGTGGATCCGCTACCCACGAAGCCGAGCAACTTCTCGGGAGGCGTGGGATCGTTCAACATCTCGAGCCAGCTGACGAAAGCGGAGGTGAAAGCGGGAGAGCCGGTCACGCTGCGCATCGTCATCGGCGGAACGGGCAACCTCAAACTGATCCAGCAGCCCAAGGTCGACTTCCCGCAGTCGTTTGACAAGTACGACACGAAAGTGACGGACAAGACCCGACTGACGGACAACGGTATCGAGGGCAACATTGTCTATGATCTCCTGGCCGTGCCCCGCAAGGAGGGAGACTACACGATCCCGCCGGTCTCCTTCACCTATTTTGACATGAAGACGCAGGCCTACAAGACCATCAGCACCCATGCCTTCAAACTCAAGGTGCTGCCGGGCGACAACGCGGGCGAGGTCAACGACTTCACCGAGAAGCCGGGCGACATCCGTCCGATCAAGTCGGGAAGCACGGTCTTCGAGAACAGGGCCGACTTCTTCTTCGGATCGGCAGGCTGGTGGACGACGATCGTGTTGCTGATCATCGTGCTCCTCGCCGTGGCCTACACGTTCCGCAAGCGGGCCAAGGAGAACGGCGACTTCCTCCGCAACAAGCGCAAGAACGCCAACAAGGTGGCTACCATCCGCCTGCAAAAGGCCAACCAACTGATGTTGCAGGGCAATGCGGGCGAGTTCTTCGACGAGGTGCTCCGCGCATTGTGGGGCTACATCGGCGACCGACTCAACATGGAGGCTGAGCAGCTCAACCGCGAGCACGTGGCCACCAAGCTCCATGAGCTCCACATCGACGGCGACACCATCCGCCGCTTCATCGGTGCCATCGACGAGTGTGAGTTTGAGCGCTACGCACCGGGTGACGCCAAGGGCAACATGAACCGCACCATCGAGGCGGCCATGACGGCCATCACACAGATAGAGAACGCTATGGAACAGAATCAGAAAGGGGCCAAGACGCGGGGCTTCAAGACGCTGCTGGTCGTCATGCTCTGCCTGATGGCGCTGCCCTCCCAGGCCGTCACCAAGCAGATGGGCGACAAGGAATACACGCAGGGCAACTACCTCCAGGCGGTCAAGGACTACAACGACCTGCTGCAACATGGGGTCTCAGCCGACGTCTATTACAACCTCGGCAACGCCTACTACCGACTGGACGACATCCCCCACGCCATCCTCGCCTACGAGCGTGCCCTGCTGCTCGCTCCAGGCGACGGCGACATCCGCTTCAACCTCCAGGTGGCACGGGCCAAGACCATCGACAAGATCACGCCGCAGTCGCAGCTCTTCTTCGTCACGGGCTATCGGGCGCTGGTCAATTTCATGCCCGTCGATGCGTGGGCAGTCTGCGGCATCCTCTCGCTGGTGCTCCTGATCGTCGCCCTGGCGGTCTTTCTCACCACCCGCAACCGCGTCCGCCGCTCGGCAGGACGATACGCCGCCATCTCGCTGGGCGTCTTCTTCCTGCTCAGCACGCTCTTTGCCTGGCAGCAGCAGCAACAACTGGAGAACCACTGTGGAGTCATCGTCATGGGCAGTTCGGTGGCGGTGAAGAAGTCGCCCGACACGGCCTCGCCCGACCAGTTTGTCATCCACGAGGGCACCAAGGTCTTCATCAAGGACCGCGGCATCACGGGCTGGTTCCTCGTCCAACTGGAGGATGGGCGCGAAGGTTGGCTCACCGCAAGGCAGATAGAAGAGATCTGACGCTCCCAGCAGCGCTCACAAACGATTACCCATACAGCATTCATGGATATACAATCACTTCTGACCTCAGATCAGCAGTTGCTCCTCGCGATGAACGGCAGCGACTCTCTGTTTCTCGACCAGCTCGCCCTCATTCTCACCAGCGCGTGGACGTGGGTGCCTCTCTATGCCTCCTTGCTCTACCTGGTAGTGAAAAACAACGAGAAGGCGGGACAGATTATCCTGGCCGTGATCTCGGCCTTGCTCTGTGTCGGCATCGTCACGGGCATTGACAACGGACTGGTGAAACCCGAGGCGGCACGGCTCCGCCCTTCCTTCGAGCCTGCCTTGGAAGGACTGGTGCGCACGGTAGATGGCTACAGGGGAAGCGGCTACAGTTTCTTCTCGGCCCATGCGTCCAACACCTTCTCGCTGGCTGTGTTCTTCAGCTTGCTCATCCGTCGCAGGACGGTCACCGTGGCGCTCCTCACGTGGGCGCTGGTCAATAGCTGGACGCGCATCTATCTCGGCGTCCACTACCCCTTCGACGTGCTGGTCGGCATCCTCTTCGGATCATTGGTGGGACTGACGGTCTATCGGCTCTACTTCCGCCTGTATCTCCGCATCAGTCCGAAACTCCACTACATCTCCACGCAATACACCCGCACGGGCTACAGTCTCTGCGACATCGACGTGTTCCTGACCGTCATGGTCTGCACCTGCATCTATGTATTGCTGCGCACGTTTGTCACGATAACGGTATAGGCACGTTGACGACACGATAAGTCGCGAGATCACGACACAAGGATATAAACACGATAGATAAAGATAACGTACAACGATAGTTATATAACAATGATGGACTCAGAAACAAAACATATTCACATAGCCGACTACAACTACCCGCTGCCCTCGGAGCGCATCGCCAAGTATCCGCTCAAGGAGCGCGACCAGTCGAAGCTGCTGCTCTACCGCCAGGGGGAAGTCGGCGAGGACGTGTTCGCAAACCTCTCCGCCTACCTGCCGAAGGGGTCGTTGCTCGTCTTCAACAACACGCGGGTCATCCAGGCGCGCATCCACTTCCGCAAGGAGACGGGCGCGCTCATCGAGGTCTTCCTCATGGAGCCGGCTCAGCCCACCGACTATGAGCGCATCTTCCAGGCCACGGGCCACTGCGCCTGGCTCTGCATGGTGGGCAACCTCAAGAAATGGAAGGAGGGAGCGCTCACGAAGGTCTGCACCGTCAAGGGCAAGGACGTCACGCTGCAGGCGCAGCTCGACCGCAGCCGGACGGCACAGCTCAGCGGTGGCACCAACTACTGGGTGGACTTCTCATGGGACGACGACAGCGTCGCCTTTGCCGAGATACTGGATGCCATCGGCGAACTGCCCATTCCGCCGTACCTCAACCGCGAGACGGAGGAGACGGACAAGACGACCTATCAGACGGTCTATTCGAAGATAAAGGGTTCGGTGGCAGCACCGACGGCGGGTCTCCACTTCACGCAGAAAGTGCTCGCCGACATTGATGCCCACGGCATCGACCGCGAGGAGGTGACGCTCCATGTGGGAGCGGGAACGTTCAAGCCCGTGAAGTCGGAAGAGATAGAGGGCCACGCGATGCACACGGAGTATATCGCCGTCAGACGCCAGACGTTTGAGAAGCTCCTGGCCCACGGATGCCATGCCACGGCGGTGGGCACGACGAGCGTGCGCACGCTGGAGAGCCTCTACTACATGGGTGTGAAACTGACCATGAATCCGGACGCACAGGAGGAGGATCTCCACGTCAACCAATGGGAACCCTACGACCTGCCACACAACGAGGAGGGACTGGTCATCGTCGGAGGCAAGGCCGTCACCGCTGCCGAGGCCATCGGCCACCTGCTCCACTGGCTCGACGCGGCAAAACTCGACGTGCTCCACAGTAGCACGCAGATCATCATCGCACCGGGCTACACCTACAAGATCGTGGACAAGCTCATCACCAACTTCCACCAGCCGCAATCGACGCTGCTCCTGCTCGTCAGCGCATTCGTCAAGGGCGACTGGCGCAAGATCTACGACTATGCGCTGGCCCACGACTTCCGCTTCCTGAGCTATGGCGACAGTAGTCTGCTCATCCCGTAAAGGGGACGGAAGGAAAAGGCTATATTGATACGATATAGAGAGAGACTATATTATATAAGGTATTATATTATATAAGGTATATAGATTACATCACATTAGAGAAAATAAGAATATGAAGATAGGCGACAAAGTGAGATTTCTCAGCGAGAGCGGCGGTGGCCGTATCGCTGGCTTCAAGGGCAACAACCTCGTCTTGGTCGAGGACCAGGACGGTTTCGAGATTCCCATGCCCATCAACGAGGTCGTGGTCGTAGGCGACGAGGACTACAGCACAAAGCGAATGGTGGAGGTGGAGCAGCGCAACCGCGCCCAGGAGAAGGCGAAGGAGGACAAGCGCAGCCTGCGCCAGCGTCTCAACGAGGGCACGGACGACGCCGAGGCGAGGGCCAAGGGTCAGGATGCGGAGACGGTGACGGCCAAGGACCTGGCGGCCGACGATCCCTCCATCGACTTCGAGCCACAACCTCAGGAGCGACGCGGCGGCGACAAACCGACGGTCTGTCTCGCCTTCGTACCAATGGACAAGCAAAACTTCAGTACGACGCGCTTTGAGTCCTACCTTGTCAACGACTCCAACTACTACGTCCACTTCACCTACCTGGTGGCAGAGGGCAGCACCTGGTCGCTGCGACAGACGGGAGAGGTGGAGCCCAACACAAAACTCTTCCTGGAGGAGATCGGACGCGAACAGCTCAACACGATGGAGCACCTCTGCATCCAGTTGCTGCTCTACAAGCGACAGAAGACGTTTCTCCGTCTGCCCGCCGTCGATGTGCAGCTCCGCCTGGACGGCGTGAAGTTCTTCAAACTCAATACGTTCACGGACAACGACTTCTTCGAGCAGCCAGCCCTGCTCTACCCCGTCATGGAGGAGGGCAAGCCGCAGAATGGCTTCAACGTCTCTGCCGAAGAACTGAAAAGCCAGCTCTTCGGGGGCAACGCTCGCCCCAAAGAGGAGCGCAAGGCCGTGCAGCCTGCGCGCCATGACAATGCGGCCGTGCTCAACGATCTTGCTCCCGAGGCCGTCAATCCCGAACGGGGCAAGCTCGTCAAACGCTATGAACCGGCACAGTCGAAGAGCCGACAGGTGAAGCAGGTGCTCAAGAACGACAAGATCATCGTGGACCTCCATGCAGACCAACTGCTGGAGACGACGGCCGGCATGTCGAGTGGCAACATCCTCGACTACCAGCTCGATGTCTTCCGCCGCGTGCTCGACCGCTACAAGACCAACAAGGGACAGAAGATCATCTTCATCCATGGCAAGGGCGAGGGCGTGCTGCGCCAGGCCATCATCCACGAGCTCAACTACAAGTACAAGCATTTCCAATATCAGGATGCCTCGTTCCAGGAGTATGGCTACGGGGCAACGCAAGTGACCATCAGATAAATCGCCAAAGACTATGAAGTACGGATTCCTTACCGTGGCCGCCGCCATCCCCAGCGTGCGCGTCGCAGACCTCCACTACAACTTGGAGGAAATCAAGCGCCTCATCGACGAGGCCGAGCGCCAGCATGTCGAGGTGGTCGTCTTCCCCGAACTCTCCCTCACGGGCTACACCTGCCAGGACTTGTTTCGCCAGCGCACCCTCATCGACGGGGCGGAGCAGGCGGTGCTGAGCCTCCTGGAGTTTACGATGCGCAAGGACGTGATCGCCATCGTCGGCGCACCCGTCGAGGTGGGCAACTTACTGCTCAACTGTGCCATCGTCATCCAGCAGGGGCGCATCCTCGGCATGGTGCCTAAAACGTTTCTGCCCAACTACAGTGAGTTTTATGAGAAACGGTGGTTTGCCTCGGCCCAGGACCTCCACGACACGCCGCTCTGCTACGCGGGGGAGGACGTGCTTCTGACTGCCAGGCGCCAGCTCTTCCACACTTACGGCGACGCGCGCTTTGGTATAGAGATCTGCGAGGACGTATGGGCACCCAACCCGCCGAGCACCGAGCTGGCTCTCAGCGGGGCGGACATCATCTTCAATCTCTCGGCCTCCGACGAGTTGATAGGCAAGCACGACTACCTGATCAACCTCCTGAAGCAGCAGAGCGCACGCAATATCTCGGGCTATGTATATAGCGGATGTGGCTACGGAGAGAGCACGCAGGATGTGGTCTATGGTGGCAACGCCTTGATCATCGAGAACGGACGCCTTATCAAGCAGTCGGATCGGTTCTCGCTGGAGCCACAACTGGTGGTGAGTCAAATCGACATCGACCGCCTGCGCGCCGAGCGCCGTAGCAACAGCACCTATGTAAATGCACAACGCGCACTCCGGCCTCAGGAGCGGGGCTACACCTGCATCACCAACGAGGCCATGCTGCCGGAGACGCTGAAGGAGGACTGGCAACTGCTGCGCGAAGTGGATCCCCACCCCTTCATCCCGAAGGCCGACAACATGCGGGCTTCCTGCGAGGAGATCCTCAACATCCAGACGCTCGGCCTCTGCAAACGCATCGCCCACACCCATGCCAAGTCGGTCGTCATCGGCATCAGCGGCGGACTCGACTCCACCCTCGCTCTGCTCATCTGCGTGCGCGCCTTCGACCGCCTGGGGATCGACCGCAAACAGATCGTCGCCGTGACCATGCCGGGCTTCGGCACGACCGACCGCACCTACCACAATGCCATCTCGCTGATGGAGGCCTTAGGCGTCTCTATCCATGAGCTCAGCATTGCCAAGGCCGTCACACAACATTTTGCCGACATCGGCCACGACGCCTCCGTCCACGATACAACCTACGAAAACTCGCAGGCACGCGAACGCACGCAGATCCTCATGGACCTGAGCAACAAGTATGGCGGACTGGTCATCGGCACGGGCGACCTCAGCGAACTGGCCCTCGGATGGTGTACCTACAATGGCGACCACATGAGCATGTATGCTGTCAACGTCAGCATTCCCAAGACGCTCATCCGCCACCTCGTGGCCTTCGTGGCCGACTCCGACGAGGCCTCCCAGCAGCTTTCCAAGGATGGACGCACGTCCCACGAGGTGCTCCACGATGTCATCGACACACCGATCTCGCCCGAACTGACGCCTGCCGACGACCAGGGCAACATCGCACAGAAGACGGAAGACCTGGTGGGTCCCTATGAACTCCACGACTTCTTCCTCTACTATTTCCTCCGCTTCGGCTTCCGCCCCAAGAAGATCTTCATGCTGGCCATGCACGCCTTCGAGGGCCAATACTCCCGCGAGTTTGTCCACCACTGGCTGCACACGTTCTTCTGGCGCTTCTTCTCGCAGCAGTTCAAGCGCAGCTGCCTGCCCGACGGACCAAAGGTGGGCAGCGTCAGCCTCTCGCCACGTGGCGACTGGCGAATGCCTACCGACGCGATTGTCGATAGCTGGATGCGCGAAGTGGACAGCGTGCTCGACGAATAGTCTGGCTATCATGGCGCATGGTGCGACTCCGTACTTATGGTGCGACTCCGTACTTATGGTGCGACTCCGTACTACGGATTCTTACCATGTGCCATGATAAAAAATCCTATATCATGAGTTGCCACTGCGACCTGCTTCCACACGAACAACTATTACGGTTGATTCTTCCTTTTCTCTTGCTGGCCCTTGCGCCCCATGCGCTTGCCCAGCCTGCTGCCAACAACTTTCCGCCTCTTCCCGAACTTCTCCAGTATCAGGCCTCCAAGTCCAAGCAGGGCACGCGCTGGGCTCCTTTCCGCAAATATGCCATGCGCCGGATGCGCTTGCCAGAGCCTAACGACGCCTCCAACAACCATCTGTGGGGCTACCATGTCTCCCTGCCCGACAATTCGTTTCAGGCCTCCCATCCGCTCTACCGCCACCTGAAGGCAAACGGTCCTCTCGCCTTTGCCGTGATCGACCAGCCCTCGGGCATTCTCCAACTGGTCTTTTGGGACAAGCGCATCTACCGCCACTATGCCGAATGGCTCGCTCGTATTGGCTACACCTTGTCTTCCCACAGACCTTCTTCCAACACCCTCTCCTACAGCAAGGAAGGCTTCAGCATCCGCATCGACATCACGATCTGGGCAGACTGCTACCTGATGGAGATCAGCGGATAAGGACAACTGGGTCTGAGTTTTTGGAGACTGACGACAGGGTCAGACATGAGGGAGCTCCACGACAAAGAGGGTGCCACGTCCTTGCTCCGAATGCACGGCAATACTTCCTCCATGCAGTCGCACGACCTTCTGTGCCAAGGTCATGCCGATCCCATGCCCCTTGATGGCTTGGTCGTCATTTCCCCTATAAAACAAGGTGAAAAGAATTTCCTTTCATGTCGCCCTTACGAGTTTTAACATACGTTTGCGTCCCTTTGGCGCAATCGAGTAGGAGGTAAACACTAATTATAGGTGTTTATCTCCTATTTTCGTGTTTACCGACCTCTCACACCACCGTACATG
>OQWM01002935.1_pt1 | contig 11500 bp, 13 predicted proteins | sample 1691531 | NCBI WGS metagenome assembly OQWM01 (sample SAMN03418257, study PRJEB22391) | human gut metagenome | biome: human-gut; feature: organic feature; material: feces | host: Homo sapiens | place: Tanzania | collected 2013-01 | reverse complement strand
ACTTGCTTTTTCCGCTCCTGCGGCAGAACCACTGCATGGGCTTTGTCATCATGGCGTTGGCGTAGTAGACCGTCAGCCGCTCCACATCCGGACGCTGCGGCATGGAGAGAATGAACGCACCGATCATGGCGCAGTTGACCATGTTCATTTTGAAGCGGTCGCCCTTTTCAAACTCCGGCAGCCTGCGGATGATTTGCCGGTATTGAGGCTTTGCCTTTTTCGCAATGGCTCTTGCGGCGGCTGCATCATAGCCCAGGACGGCGGTCAGCTGCTTTTGAAAGGAGCCTGCAAACAGCACCCACATTCCGAGGGGCATCCCTGCATACTTCATTGCAGATACCTCCCGGCCTCTGCCTCCAGTGCCTGCCACACCGGGTAGGCTGCGCCGTTCTCATCGAAGAATTTCTTGAGGTCCCGGTTCAGGGCGCTCATTTCGTCGATGGCGTTCATGGCGTGGTCGGAGGCGCAGAGCTTTCCCAGGGAGGTGGCGCACATGAGCTTGAAGAAACGCAGACAGGTTTTGCGGTACTTTTCGCTCTCAAAGTCTGCATCCGCCTTTGGCAAAATGTCGTGCCCCGCATTGCGGATGGCACGGTAGCCCTCGATGTTGGCATCCAACAGACGGTTCAGATAGGCAGTGTCGCCCCTGAGCTTTTTCAGGTTCCCGTCCGTTTTATAGCAGGCGAAGGCCGCGGGCATCACGAACGCCGCATGGCAGAGCAGATAGTCCTCCATATTCGGCTCATAGACCACCTTGTATTTGGTGCCGCCGAAAATCTCTCCGATGAGGGCCTCGTTGGAGGCCGCCCCCCGCAGCTGGCCGATGGTGATTTTTTTCAAATCGATGGAAACCACCCGGTCAGCTTCCCGATGCCCCGCCGAAAGCGCAAAGGCAAACAGAACATCTTTCTCCGGCAGCGACGCGGCCAAGGCTCCGGTGCGCACATTGTTTCCCACAAAAACCATATTTTTCGTCTGATTCCCCCGCAGGGTTTCCAAAGCGGAATCCAGCTGCGTATAGCGCAGAACGACAAAAATCACATCGTACCGGTCATTCGGTGCCAGCTCCGTCACCACAGGAATGCTGCTGACCGATGTGCGGAGGGAGAATCGGTCCTTGATCCGCAGTCCGTTCTTTTTGATTTCCTCTGCCCATTTTCCCCGGGCAAGCAGGGTCACATCCTTTCCGGCACGAAACAGATTCCTTGCCAGATTGCATCCCAAAACGCCTGCGCCGTATACGAGAATTTTCATTGCTTGCCTCCAAATCCGATCTTTACGATCTGCATCTTCATCATTCCGTCACCGACCCTGGCGAGAAAGCGGAAAAAGCCGCTGACGGAAGGATCTTTCAAATCGTTGTAGCCCAACATATAGCCCCGGCTGGTGACCTGCAAACGGCTGTCCCAGGGGCCGATTTCTTTGGGGGCATCGCTCACGGCGAAATACGCCCCCACGTCCTGGATTTTTGCGCTCTTGAGCCAGGTTTTCGCGATCATCTTTACCGCCGTCCGGTTGGCCCCGTCAAATACCAATACGCCGCCGGGGAAGGCCTCAGCCATGGCCTGCACCAGTGCCTGGACCTGCTCCGTCAGAAAGTAATAGAACACCCCGGAGGCAAAGAACACCGCACCCTTTGAAGCGTCGATTTGAGAAAACCACGCCGTGTCGTTTAAATCACAGGGAATGTTTTTCTCCCGGGCCCCGGCGGGCAGCAGCTCGTTGCGCACAGCGATGACATCGGGAAAGTCCAGATTGTAAATGGTGCAGCTGCCGTTGTCGCAGGCTCTTCCGGTGCTGTCCAGACCGCAGCCCAGATTGACCACCGCCCCATTGGGGTGGTCTTTCAGGTAGTCCCGCACCTCAAAGGCCAGGTCATTCTGCCGCATGGCCACCTCCAGCGAGCCGAAGCGCTGCATCAGCCCCCGGGCGTTTTTCTCCGCCTGCGAAAAATCGTAGTCGATTTCGCCGATCAAACGCACCGCCGTTTCGTCCCGGTAGAGATTCGGGTACAGCTCCGAACAGACCTTCCGGGCGTACAGTGGGATGATCAGGGTCTCCTGCACCGTGTTCTTTTCGATTTTGTATTTCATGGAGATCACTCACTTTCTGATAAAGGGCAGCTTCGGCATACACTCGTGCTGGGCGATACATACCAGCATTTCAGCAAAGCCCTTGGGATCACGGATCTGATATTGCATGTGGTCATACCCTTCAAACACGGGATAATTGCCCCAGGGATAGGCTTCCATCACGGCCTGACGGTATTTGAAATGATCTTCAATGCTGCCGAACTCGAAATAGATGTGCCTTTGCAGCTTTTCGGGAAGCGGCGGATAGAGCTTATCCTCCAGGCTGTCCGAAATCTGCCGCCGCAAATTTGTGTAGGTCAGATTTTTTCCCGCAGCTATAAAATACGGCTTTATGGAGTCGTCGTCACACCACAGGATTTTTTTCAGTGTCCCGCCCTTGGACCAATACAGGCTCTTGATGGCCAGATACACAAACGGTGTCATAATACGGCGTGTCACCAAACGGATCTGCGCAAACTGCCCGCCGTCGAAGAAAACGTGTCCAACGGGCAACGCCGTGCTTGTCAAAAACGCCATGGCAAGATCGGCACCGATGGAGGAGGCGACAACAAGCTCAAGGCGTTCAACACCCTGCAATTTCAGGTATTCTTCCACCTGCCGCACTTCGTCCCCCTTACTGATATATTTTTGCCCCCTGCAGTATACGGTGGAGGTGGGCAGAATGCAGAAATGCGTATCCTGTAGATATTTCGCAACCGGTTCGCTGCTCTCTCCCGTCACGCCCATGGCGTGGAAGAACAGCACAGCGGGGTTCTTTTTGTCGCCAAACGATTCAAACAGCATTGTATAGTCACTCCTTAGTGCATAAATATCACCATGGCTCCAGACAGTGCAGCCGCAATGACTGCCATACCAACCGTGCCAAACAGCCACTTTTTGCCCTTGTCCGAAGCCGTGATATAGGGTTTCAGGTCCTCCGTTCCCGGAATGGACCATGCGTTCGTGTGTCCCACCCAATAGCCGTCAATCAAAAAGCGGTCCATGAGATTCATCACGGACAAGATGACCAGCAGCTGCCAGAACCCCTGAACGAAGCCCTTTGCGCCGTTGAGTCCATAGACACAGACCAGCACATAGGCAATATAGCCGGGGACACAGGGTGCTTTGAAAATCAGAGCAGTTCGCTTGATCCTCTCGTTCGTTGTAAGTCCCAGCTTCACGCACCGCTCCTGCACCTCCGGGCTGTAAAGATGCACCATCCCCACCGCACCCTTGCGGATGCCCAAGGCGCAGACGAGGATCAACAAGACCCCCAGGCCCAGACCCTCCAAAATTGTTTGTAAAAGCATTACTTGTTCCTCCTGTATCCCTGTTCGTCCCGGTATTCGGGATGCTCCTTTAAGTATGGGTCATGATCGCCGCAGATGGTGTAGTCACACTTACAGCCCTCTACACAGGTGGTCGTCCGCACCAGCCTTGCGTGGAGCAGCTCCATGGATGCGTAGTCCACATTACACAGGGCGGGCATGATCTCCGTAAGGCCGTTTTTGATAGCAAATTCCGCTGCGGGACAGGCGGTAAATTCATAATAGATGGGTTTCTCTTGATCGTAAGGTGCCACCGTCATCTCATAATCGTGCCACTTGTCACAGCCCGCTTTTGCCCCCAGGAACGCCTTGTACATCAGCTTCCTCCAGAACGGCTTGTTGCAGTCCACGAATTTCAGTTTGCAGAAGAATGGCAGGATCAGGTTTTCCTCCATCTCCTCGATCTCCTCGATCTCACGGAAGGATATGACGGCCTTGCAGACCACATAATAGCTCATGATGGCAATACAGTCATAGGTGCCGCCCACACCGTTGTGGAAGTTCCGTTTGCCGCCCAAATCCGTGCGCCAGTCTGTAAGAAAATCCACATACTGCCGCTGCACCTTTTCCAAAACAGCCTCTCGCTCCGCTTCCGGATAGTGCAGGGCGATTTTCGCCCGTATCTCTTTCTCGCAAGGCCTGGAATACAGCACATGGCTTTTGCGGTCGAATTGTAATTCAGTTGCCTTCATGGACATCACCGTTCCTTTTCAGCTTCTTTCGTTTTGAACTGCCGAAGTGTGTGTCACAAATTCCGTCATTCGCCGGTAAAACTCCTGCGGAAAGAGCATCACCAGCTCTGCGTGCTCCATCTTCGGAATGCCGCGTGTTCGTATATGAGGAAAATAATGCTTGATAAAGCGAATATTACTGCGCCGGTCTTTCTTTTCCTCATCACCGTACCAATATGTGATGCGGCAGTCGGTTTCAGCCGGCTCCGGCGGCAGCGCATAGTTATTCGCCGACCAGAAAATATTGCGGACGGTCTGTTTTGAATAGGTTTTCAGATACGCCTCCAACGCATCGTATTCCTTCACACAGTCGCGCCCCGGCAGTGTCCAGCGCTCCGGTGGATAGGCCTCCTCAAGGATCTTGCGGTTTTTCGCAACAAGTCTGAAGCCAAGGCAGTCCCGCAGACAGGCAAGCCAGCGTAAAATCAGCGGCATCTGATACGGAGTAATGCCTGCATCAATGACAGCGCACCCGACAGGGATCTTTCCCAATGCAAGAAAGCGTGTCAGACATGCACCGCCGAGTGAACAGCCGTAAGCCGCATCCAGCTTTGTGATGCCCTGCCGCAGCAGCCAATCTGTCACCTTGTCTACTGTCATCTCTACGGAAATAAAGTCTTCTCCCGTTTCGCCGTGACCGTCATAGACGATCTGTATCACGTGGTAATCCTGTGAGAGCAGACCGACCGAGTCGGCGAACGCCCACGCCGGTTCCGCCGTGCAAGGCAGGAACAGCAGTGTCTTTTCCTGTTCTTTCCCGTATTCCAAAACTCTCATACCATCCGCTCCTCTCATTTTTTGCGGCTTTATTTTTGGGGACCAGGCTCCGCCATCATTTCTTCAAATCTTCAAAATCTCCGTTATTTTCCCAAAGTCCTCTTTCGCCTCCCTGAAAATCGGCAGCATACAGTAGCAGTGTACCATCTTCGGCCGGGCAAAGGCGGTATAGGGCACATTGGCCCGTTTGCAGGCCTCCTCAAAGTCCGGCAGCGCACCGTAGAGCACCTCGTCGGCAGAGTAGAAAAAGTGGATATCGCCGACGCCGGTAAAATCCCCCCGGGAGCCGGAGAGCATATACGCCGGCACATGCTCACAGCCGTGCCGCATGAACTTTTCCACCGTCACCATAAAGGCATAGTCAATGGAAACATCCCGTTCATTGAGGGCCCGCATCCGCGCCTTCTCCGCGTCGTTCCAGGGCACCTCGCCGGGGGATACGGCGACAATGTGCCTGGGCTGCGGCAGCGGTTCCGGCTGGGCGTTGTTGTGTGCCGCAATGCCCAGGGCCAGCGCACCACCGGAGGAAAAGCCGCAGGTGCTGACATTCCCGCGGCCGTAGATTCCGATCATTCTGCGGTAGCATTCATAGACCATGTCGTAGGTTTCGGTGATACAGTGCTCCATGCAGAGGGGATAAAACGGAAACCACACGTCGCAGCCGGTGTCCCGCACCAGCTTGCGCATCACAGGCAGATCCCCCTTGTCCGGGCCGATCACCATGCCGCCGCCAAAGAAATAGAGAATGGCACCCTCGGACGGCTTGGAACCGCCCCGCACAATGAGGCAGGGAAAACCCTTCACCGTAATCGTTTCATAATATGCCTTGCGGTCGGTGGGCGTAAAAACGCCGCGATGCCGGTTCTGCTGCTCGATGACCTTCTTGATTTTCTCCTCCGGAAGACCAAAGGCCTTTTTCGCGCCGGAGAGCTTGTACGCCCTGCGCAGCGCGGATGCAAAAATGCTCATAAGCTCGATCTCCTTACTGCTCCATATACCGCTTGCCCATGGCGGCATAATTCTTTGAGTTTTCCTTGATTTACAGTTAGATATAGCTAACCGGCGTTTTCACGTGCTGTCCGGCCCCAGACGGTTTATTCAGCGCTTCCTCCGGTTTTCTATGCAGCGATCAGGCAACTCAAAGAGCCGGCCGCTGTAGTTTTCCACGCTTTCTATATGGTCCTTTTCGGTTAGCATGTTCTAACCCGAATTGTATCAAAAAGCGCAGGGAAAGTCAATCTGCCTGTCTAAAAACCCAGGCCGGTTTTGTAAACTTTTTTCGTCATTTATTGCAAACCCCCGATTCTGTGGTATAATTTCTTGTAAGAAATTTTGAGAGGTGGATACATGAAATCATCCTTTGGCCGCAGCTTTTCCGTGTTCGCGGGGATATTGCTGGTGGCGCTGACGGTGCTGGGGGGTTCTTTTCAGATGATGGTCCAGGACTATCTGATGGATACGACCTATGGGCGATTGGAAAAGGATGCCCAGCTGATCGCGGACTTGGCGGCCTCTTATTTAGAGGACGAGAATTTGGGTTCCCGGGAGTTTATGATGAACCTGGATATTGCCTCCAAGGTCTCCGGCTCTGATGCGGTGCTGTGCAATGGGGAGGGCAAGGTGGTCATCTGCTCCGACAGTCTTTTCGGCTGCAAGCACGTGGGGCTGTATGTGAATCAGGACTACCTCAACAAGGTGGTGCAGCAGGGCTCGGACCGGGCCACGGGGCTCATAAAGGGGCTGTATGAGGAAGAGCGCTTCCTGGTGGCCCTGCCTCTGAGCGGCAGCGAGGGGCAGAATCTGGGCATCATCATCGTCTCCTGCCCCTTGGCGGGGGTCAACGCGGTGCTGACCAAGATCTCCAACATCTTCCTGACCACCGCGGCGGTGGTGGTGCTGGTGTCGGTATTGGCGGTGTCCCTTTTTGCCCGGCGGGAGAGCCGGCCCTTGCAGGACATGGCCCGGGTGGCCAACGCCTTCGGCCACGGGGACCTGGAGGCCCGGGTGAAGATCGAAGACAACTACTCCGAAGAAGTGGAGGAGCTGGCCCTGGCCTTTAACAACATGGCCTCCTCTCTTCAAAAAAGCGAGTATCGCCGCCAGGAGTTTGTGGCCAACGTGTCCCACGAGCTGAAAACCCCCATGACCACCATTGCGGGCTATGTAGACGGCATGCTGGACAAGACCATCCCTGAGGAAAAGTGGCCCCACTATTTGCAGATCGTCTCCGACGAGACCAAGCGGCTGTCCCGGCTGGTCCGGAGCATGCTGGATATTTCCCAGCTTCAGAGCCAGGGGGGCATTCCCGACGAAAAGAAGATCCAGTTTGACCTGGAAGATGCCTGCAGCCGGGTGCTGCTGACCTTTGAGAAGAAGATCGACGACAAGAAGCTGAACGTAGAGGTGGACATGCCGGATCACCCGGTATTCACCTTTGCCAACGAGGATTACATCACCCAGGTGATCTACAACCTCATTGACAATGCGGTGAAATTCTGCCCCCAGGGGGGCACTCTGGGGCTCAAAATCAAGGAAGGGGCCGCCAAGGCCTATGTGTCCGTGTCCAACGAGGGCGACACCATCCCCCCGGAGGAGCTGCCCCTGGTCTTTGACCGGTTCCACAAGCTGGACAAGAGCCGCTCCAAAAACCGGGACGGCTGGGGTCTGGGGCTCTACATCGTAAAAACCATTGTATGCAGTCACGGGGAAAACATCGGTGTGACCAGCCGGGATGGGAAAACGGAATTTACCTTTACCATGCCCCTGGTAAACTAAGGAGGAGGGCCATGTACGACAAACGATATCCTCTGGACAACGAATGGGATGACGGGGTTTACGGCACCGGCTGCACCCAGCCCCCAAAAAGCCATCGGACATTTATTGGGGTGCTGCTGGTAGCGGTGATCTTCCTGGGGGGCATTGCCACCTGTATGAGCGTTCTCAATGTCCGGCTCTTCCGGGAGCTTCGGAAAAGGGAAGAGGATGCCCTGACCGTGGCCTATGCCGTGCAGCAGACCCAGCCGGAGGTGCAGCAGGCCCCCACCGAGGCCCTGGACGGCCCGACTCTGGACCTCCACGCCGCCCCCAAAATCCAGTCCGACGCCGGGGAAAACGGCCTGAGCCTGCAAGAGATTTATGAACAGAACATCCCCTCGGTGGTGTCCGTCACCGCGGAAGGGATTCACGAGACCTCCACCGGCACCGGGGTGGTGCTGTCGGAAAACGGGTATCTGGTGACCAATTACCATGTGGTCAGCGGCGCCCGGCAGCTGCGCATCACCCTGACGGACCAGCGGGAGCTCACCGCCCAGGTGGTGGGCACCGACCCCCTGTCCGATCTGGCGGTGCTCTATATCCAGGCAACGGACCTGGTGCCCGCCCAGTTCGGGGACTCGGAGAGCCTGCGGGTGGGAGATTCCGTGGTGGCCATCGGAGACCCCCTGGGGGTGGAGCTCCGGGGCACCATGACCAACGGCATCATCTCCGCCATCTCCCGGAATGTCCAGGTAGACGGCCGGTCCATGAATCTCATCCAGACCAACGCCGCCCTGAACTCCGGCAACTCCGGCGGGCCCCTCATCAACGCCTTCGGCCAGGTCATCGGCATCAACACCATGAAAATCGGCACCTTTTCCGACAGCTCCGGGGTGGAGGGTCTGGGCTTTGCCATTCCCAGCGCCACGGTGCAGGATGTGGTGAACCAGATCATCACCCAGGGCTATGTGTCCGGCCGGCCCTGGCTGGGCATCCAGGGGGAGGGCTTCTCCTCCTTCTACCAGCGGTTTTACCGGGTGCCCCGGGGCATCTGCATCACCGCCGTCCGGTCCGGCTCCCCGGCGGAGGCCGCGGGACTGGTGGCCGGGGACATTCTCACCGCCGCGGACCATGTGGCGGTATCCAGTATGGACGACCTCACCTCTCTGCTCTACAGCCACGCCGTAGGGGACACCATGGTGCTGACCATCTACCGCAGCGGCGGCCAGGGAGATGTTACCGTAACTTTGACGGAAAGCCGGGGCAAAACCGGCTGAAGCCAGGAAGCACAGGAGGAATGAATAATGGAAATGGTATATTCACAGCGTTATGAGATCCGGGACAATATGGTGGACTGCTTCGGGAACTTAAAGCCCGCCCAGATCCTCTTTATTGCCCAGGATATGGGCACGAAGCACTGCAAAGAGCTGTCCCTGAGCTACGAGGCCCTGGCGGGCCGGGGGCTTTTCTGGGCCGTGACACGGCACCGGGTGCAGATCACCCGGATGCCCCGGTCCGGTGAGACCATCCGGGTGGAGACCTGGGCCATGCCCACCACCAGGGTGGCCTACCCCAGAAGCGTGGTGGCCTATGACGAAGAGGGCCGGGAGTGCTTCCGCTCCATTACCCTTTGGGTGCTCATGACCCTGGACACCCGGGTCATGATCCAGCCGGGCAAAACCGACATCCAGGTGGCGGGCACCCTCCGGGGCCTGGAGCTGTCCTCTCCCAAGGGCCTGGTGCCCCGGGACATGGTCAATTCCAGCTTCCGCCGGGTGGCCTACTCGGACATTGACCGGAACGGCCACATGAACAACACCCGCTACATGGACTGGATCGACGACCTTTACGACTGCGCCTTCCACAAAAACCACACCCTGCGGGAGTTCACCGCCTGCTATCTCTCAGAGGTCCGGGAAAAGGATCTCATCGACATGCACTACGACATTCTGGAAGACGGCTGCGTCCAGGTGGACTTCCACCGCACCGCCGACGGCGAAGACCACCGGGTCTTTTCCGCCAGACTGCAATACACATAACTCTGTTAATAACAGCGTTCTGTAAACCAAAGTTCTCCACAGCTGTTCACACAGCTGTGGAGTTTTTTTCACAGCCTCCCCAAAAAGCCCTGGAAAAACCAGGTTTTTTCCCAAACAGCCTGTGGAGAAACCTGTGGACAATGTGGATAACTCCTGTGGACAAGCCGGTGGAGAAGTGTGGAACGGAAAATTATGTCCCGCAAACATGTGTGCGAAAAATAAAAAAGATATTTCCAACGAAGGGATTCCCGGAATCGGTGAACTTCTTTTTGAGGCTGCATTAAGGTTTCTGTGGGATGCTGATGGCAGCAAACAAGAAAGGAAGATTCCGTGTGGATACTTGTTTTTCCTATTTAAGGGGGCTGCATATGCTCATGACACGGGAAACCGCTTCCTGTGATGCTGCGTTGATGACGCTATTGGAATCCGTCGGCGCGAGGGCAACGGTTTGCGGGGATGGGCAGGTCCTGATTCGTCGGTTGGAGGCCGCCCCGGCTTCGTTTGACGCGGTGTTTACGGACCTGCCCCCTGCCTTACCGGAGGCCAATGCCCTTCTTTTGCGGCTGCGTCAGGCAGCGCCCCAAATCCCGTTGGTGGTCGTAGGGCCCATGCGGAGCTATGAGGGCTACGGCCTCCCCTTTGGCATGGACATCACCGCCCGAACCTTTGAGCCCCTGTCTCTGGGGCAGCTGGAAGCCTATTTTTGTAACTTCCTGTAGTCATTCCGCCGGTGCTATGCTATACTTTAACTTGGATTCAATTGACAAAAGAGGTGTTGCTATGAAAATACTGATTGCGGAGGATGACCCCTCCCTGCGGCGGGTGCTGGTGGCACTGCTGGAAAAAAGCAGCTACAGCACCGACGCGGTGGCGGACGGTCTGGAAGCTCTGGAATATCTGCGGGTCGGCGGTTATGACGGGGTAATTTTGGATGTTATGATGCCGAAAATGGATGGATTTCAGGTGCTTTCCACCATTCGGCAGGAGAAAAACACCATTCCCGTGCTGATGCTCACGGCCAAGGCGGAAATTGAGGACAAGGTTGCTGGGCTGGACCTGGGGGCCAACGACTATCTGACCAAGCCCTTTGACCTGCGGGAGCTGCTTGCCAGGCTCCGGGTGCTGACCAGGCCCTCGGAGGCACGGCAGACAAATCTTCTGGAGTTTGGAAACACCCGGCTGGATGCCGGTTCCTTTGTACTCTCCGCCCCCGGGGGCAGCTACCGCCTTGCCAACAAGGAATACCAGACCATGGCCCTGCTGATGCGCAACCCCAATGTCCTGCTGCCCCCCAGCCGGTTTCTGGAAAATATCTGGAGCCCGGACAGTCGGGCGGAGGACAACACGGTGTGGACCTATATTTCCTATCTGCGGCGGAAGCTGGCGGCCATGGGCTCGGACCTGCAGATCACCACCCGGCGAAACGCCGGGTACCAGTTGGAGAAAAAGCCATGAAGCAGGATCGGGCCCCATCTTTGAAGCGGAGTTTGCAGGTCCGCTTTGTGCTGCTGTCTGTTTTGGCGGCGGCGGTTCTGCTTGGTGTCATTTTCTGTGTTAGGTTTACAAAAAGTTTACATTGGTATAGCGAGTTATCCTGCTGCTCAGCTACAGTCAGATCACCCAAAAGGCAGACCATCTGCTGGAGCTCATTGACCGGGAACCGGCTTCCCAGGAGCTGGCGGATGCCCATTATTTTACCGTGACCCTGGACCCCCAGACCCATACCGCCCGGGCGGACCTGTCCCATACCGGCTATATGCAGGAGAAGCCTGCCCTGAATCTGGGCCGTCAGACCCTGG
>OQWM01002934.1_pt1 | contig 11503 bp, 12 predicted proteins | sample 1691531 | NCBI WGS metagenome assembly OQWM01 (sample SAMN03418257, study PRJEB22391) | human gut metagenome | biome: human-gut; feature: organic feature; material: feces | host: Homo sapiens | place: Tanzania | collected 2013-01 | reverse complement strand
AGGAAAGAGGCTCATAGTAAAAAAATCCTGAAAGGCGGGCTCGGCGTTTTCCGCCCAGAACACAAGCGTTGTGTCGCCTGTTCGCTGCATATGGTCGCGGTCAGCAATCAGGTAATTGAGCGCCTGGGTATAGGCAAAGGCGGCATAACTGCCGACTGGCGCATTGGCACCTTGTTCGTGTCCATAGGATTTAAAGGAGGGCGCATGGAAAGACACCAGAGAAGCGCCGGAGGATTGCGCACCCATAACGCCTTTGATGCTGGGGTGCAGGCGCGCAAGAGATGCCTTTTGCCCGGTGACCAGGCAGCGAATGGAATCCTTCTCACTGCTTTGGCCCTGGAACGCCTGCCAGGCCGCGATAATATCGGGATCTTCCTGCGCAAAGCCGCCATCGGCTAAAAATACGATATTGCCCCCTTTGCAGATTTCATCCATGTACCAACCACTCCTTCCAGAATCCATTAGTGATTTATATTATAGCACAAAACAAATGAAGTGAACACTGCTTTTTTCAAATTTCGTGAAATTTCGATTATATAGCCGAAAGCGCCGCGCCAAAATGCCCCGGCGCGGCGCTTTTGCACAATTTTTGTTATAAAACGAAGCAGTTTTACAGGTGATTTTCGTCCACCCATTGTTTCGCAAGGCGAATGGCAAGCTCCTCCGCCCGGGGCGAAGTTTCTTCGCCCAGCGGAATCGGATTTGTTTTGTAAAGCGGCGAAGGCTGTGGAGCTGCGTTTTTTGCTTTTTTCTTATTAGACATAATTATATATCACCTCGGAAATATTTTGCGCCGCGGTGCTAAAGCTATGCGCATGCTCAGAAAAGCGCTGTTTTTTCAAGCTCACGCCGCAGCCGCGCGATGATTTTCTTTTCAAGGCGGGAAATATACGACTGACTGATTCCGATTATGTCGGCAACCTCCTTTTGAGTGTGCTCCTTTTCCCCTGCCAAGCCGAAGCGGAGCACCATAATTTTATGCTCCCGCTCACCAAGGCGGTTCACCGCCTCGTTGAGCACCTGACGCTCTGCGTCCTGCTCGATTCCGCGGTTAACGCAGTCGCTGTCCGTGCCGAGAACATCGGAGAGCAACAGCTCATTTCCATCCCAGTCCACTTTGAGCGGCTCGTCGATGGAAACCTCGTTTTTCTGCGGCTGCGTTTTGCGAATGAACATCAGTATCTCGTTTTCGATGCAGCGGGATGCATAGGTGGCAAGCTTTATGCCTTTACGCGCTTCAAAGGTATTTACCGCTTTGATAAGCCCTATGGTGCCGATGGAAGTCAAATCCTCCACACCGATTCCGGTGGATTCAAACTTGCGTGCTATGTAAACCACAAGCCGCAAGTTGTGCTCAATGAGCATATTTTTTGCTTCACGGCTTCCGTGCTCAAGCTGCTCAAAGGCGGCAGTTTCCTCTTCCTTTGTCAGCGGCGGCGGAAGATTTTCCGGTCCGTTTATGTAATAGATTTTCCCGGGAAAAAGCCGTGCAAAAAATTGCAAAAGCTGCATTCTTACGCTGTTTATAAAGTCTTTGATATTCATCTCATCTTACCTCCGTAAAGCTTTTATTTGCTTCTTTCAAGATTATGTTTTTACCGATGAGCAGCGTATTTTCCGGAGCAAATTCCGAAAAGCCAAGCATCACATCCTCCGCTTCAAACACCGTGCCGCCGTGCTCAATTTCAAGGCGCTGCGGACGTATTGCCGAAATGAGCACCGTTCCGCCGACGCTTGAGCACGGAACAAGGCACACACGGTATTCCGTGCTCAAATCTCCGGCTTTGAGTACGGCGATTAAATTTGGCGGCAGAATTTCGAGCACGGAGTCGAGGCGGCAGACTGCCACCGGCGCACCGGAAAGCGGCTCCGTAAGCGAATTTCCGGTATCGGTAAAGCCTTTGAGCACGGCGGTTTTACCACCGTAATACACAGTGGCGATGCACACGCCGTCGGCTTCTCCGTGACGGAAAAGCCGACGCAAAACCTCCGTCAGTGCGAAGGCGACGCACGCCGCGAGCACGATTTCTATAGCGGAAAGTTCGAAATACACAACGCCGTTTTTGAGCAAAAACGCATTCGGCTGCGCCACCAAAGAAACGAGCAGCATAAAGCCGGAAAAGACAAATCCGCACAGATAAAATATCGCAAGCAGGCGGATAAGTTCACACACCTTTCGCTTGCCGAAGCAAATGAGCACCATTGCAACAGAAACCGCAAGCCTGCTTAGCCACAGCACCCACTGCGGCAATGGAAACAGCACGCAGAGCGAATACCCGGCACCAATCGCCGCCGCCACAAGCGCTCGCAGCCGCAAAAACTGCGTGCCCGCCAGCCGCGCCGTCCCGAACAGTACAAGATAATCCACCGCAAGATTGATTACAATAAGAATATCCGCATAGATGATTCGCAAAGTATATCGCCTCCGCCGTTTGTGATTTTATTATATTCCGGCGAGCAGCACTTTTTCGGTCGAAACCCTGCACCGCACTTCTTCATATAATGAAGCAAAATATTTTGCAGTGGAGGTGGAAGTATTGCAAAAACAAAACAGAGGCACAACCGATGAAATCCGTGGACGCGAATGCGCGGATTACATACGCGAATTTTGCGCGGAGCAGCGTGCTCTTGTTGCAGAATACAACAAAGAAGAACCGCCAAACGGTGAAATGGAAGATTATTCCGATATAATCTTCACCAATCCATCATAAAAAATGCACAAAAGCCCGGCTGTTTTGTTACCGGGCTTTAATATTTTAGTCAAATTCGGCCTATTTTGCAAAAACGGCGTTTTGCACAAAAAATGAGTCAGGTTTTTATGCAAAAATACCTGTTGGTTATTCAAAGGATATAAAAGATATTAAAAATTTTTATGGATTTTTTACTAAATTGTCTTGAAAATTCGTGGGTTTTAACTTAAAATAAGAAAAGAGCATTTTTAATTTAATGCCGAGCGAAAGAGGGGTTTTAATGTCAAACAGATTATTTCAGGGTATAATACATCAGATGCATGACAGTATTGGCAGAACGGTCGGTATCGCAGACGATGCTTCCACCGTTATCGCCTGCAGCGACCTTGCACGAGTTGGTGAGCGCAACGATTTTCTCCTTTCAGAAATGGCTGCGGATGGCGAATGTCATACCCGCGACGGATTTACATATAAAGTATTCGGAGTGGACGACCGCCCGGAATATACGGTTTTTGTTGCCGGAACGGACGGACTTGCGGCGCAGTTCTGCTCGCTTATGGCAGTTTCTCTTGCAGGAATTAAACAGTATTACGACGAAAAATATGATCGCGCAAATTTCATCAAGAACGTAATTCTCGACAATATTCTCCCCGGAGATATTTATATCAAGGCGCGTGAACTGCGCTTTCCCACCGACGTTTCCCGCGTGGTGCTTTTCATCCGTGTGCTTACCGTCAATGATATTTCCGTTTTTGATGTTGTGCAGAACCTGTTCCCCGACAAGAACAAGGACTTCGTTTTCAGCGTAAGCGAATCCGACGTTGTTCTTGTTAAGGAAATCAAGCCCGGCATCGAAAGTGCGGATATCGAAAAGCTGGCAAGCTCCATTATCGAAACTCTCAGCGGCGAGTTTTTCACAAGAGTAAATGTGGGCATAGGCACCACCGCCACCGGCATAAAGGACCTTGCAAAGAGCTTCAAGGAGGCACAGGTCGCCCTTGAGGTCGGCAAGGTGTTCGACACCGACAAGTCTATTGTTAACTACGATAACCTTGGCATTGCACGCCTTATCTATCAGCTTCCTACCACCCTTTGCGAAATGTTCCTGCGCGAGGTATTCAAAAAAGGCTCCATCGAAAGCCTTGACCAAGAAACGCTTTTCACCATTCAGAAGTTCTTTGAGAATAACCTGAACGTTTCCGAAACAAGCCGCAAGCTGTTCGTTCACAGAAACACTCTGGTCTACCGTCTTGAGAAAATCAAGAAGCTGACCGGACTTGACCTGCGCGAGTTCGACCACGCAATCGTATTCAAGGTTGCCCTTATGGTCAAGAAGTATCTTTCCGCGAACCCGGTTAAATACTGATTTTTTGCGGCAACTAAATTTTATAAACTGTTTTTTGTGAGGTCTAAGATTGATTGAATTTCAGAACGTGACAAAAAAATACCCCAACGGCACAGTCGCGCTTAACGATGTAAGCCTGCGAATTGCCGACGGCGAATTTGTGTTCATCGTCGGTTCCTCCGGCGCGGGCAAAAGCACGCTGATTAAGCTTATGCTGCGGGAGGAACGGGCAAGCTCCGGCGTTATAAAGGTGAACGGCAAGAACCTTGGCAAAATGCCCCGGTACAAAATCCCGAAGTTTCGCCGCTCCATAGGCGTTGTGTTTCAGGACTTTCGCCTTATCCCCAATATGACCGCATACGACAATGTGGCCTTTGCCCTGCGCGTTACCAATGTTTCAAATAAGGAAATAAAGCGCAAGGTTCCGTATATGCTTTCCCTTGTGGGACTTGCCAACAAGGCAAAGTGCAAGCCGGACGAGCTTTCCGGCGGCGAGCAGCAGCGTGTTGCCCTTGCCCGTGCGCTTGTTAATTCCCCCTCTCTTATCATAGCGGACGAGCCCACCGGCAACATCGACCCGGAGCTTTCCTTTGAAATAGTCGACCTGCTGAACGAAATAAACAAGCTCGGCGTTACCATAGTTATGGTCACCCACGAGCATGACCTTGTGCAGCAGTTTAACCGCAGGGTAATCACTATTGAAAAGGGCGAAGTTATCCGCGACGTTGAAGGAACGGAGGCGCCCATATGCTGAACAGCTTTTTCTATCTTGTAAAACAGGGCTTCAAAAACCTTTGGAACAACCGGCTGATGTCCCTTGCTTCCATCGGCGTTCTGGTTTCCTGTATGCTTCTCATAGGCGCGGCGGCACTTTTGGCAGTGAACGTTTCCAGCGTTGTGGACGAGCTTGAGGATCAGAGTGAAGCCATCGTATACCTTGACGACAACACCACCGACGATGACCAAACGCGTATAAGAAAGGCGATTATCGCCACCGGAAAAATCGCCACCGTTGAATTTGTCCCGAAGGGCGAGGCTCTTTCTCAGATGATGAGCGCCATGGGCGACGAGGGTCTGCTCTTTGAGGCGTACAAGGAGGATAACAACCTTCCGGATTCCTATCGAATCACCTTTGACGATGTTTCCGACTTGGAAAGCACCGTTGCCGCCATTGAAAATATTGACGGTGTGCTTTCCGTTTCCGCCATGACCGAAGTGGCAAATGTAATCACCGGACTTAAAAAAATGGCTTACGTAGGCGGAGTTATAATCATCGGTCTTTTGATTGCGGTTTCCCTTATGATAGTGGGCAACACCATCAAAATAACTGTGTTCAGCCGCCGCCGTGAAGTAAACATAATGAAATATGTCGGTGCGACCAATGGCTTCATTCGCTTGCCGTTTATCGTGGAGGGCATGAGCCTTGGCGTAATCTCCGGTGCAATTTCCTATGGGCTTATCTATTTCGGCTATGACTACTTTACCAAATGGGTGCTTTCCCAGAAATCCGAATGGTTTTCCATGCTTGTTTCCGGCATTGTGCCGTTTGCCGCAATTTCACACTATCTGCTCCTCGGATTTTTGGGCGGCGGTGCGATTATCGGCATATTCGGCTGCGTTACCTTTATCGGCAGGCACCTTAAAGTATGATTTAACCCCAAACCCGGTTTTACGGAGGTAAAAAATGAAAAACAGAAAGGTAAAGCGCAGGCTTATCTCCGCAGTTTGCTGCGGACTCTGCATTATAACCGTTGCGTTTTCCTCTCCCGCGGCATACGCAAGCGGGCTGACCAAAACCGACGGCGGCAAGAGCACCTCGTCCTCCAAGAGCACAAAGAAAACAGACTCCGCCGCAGAAGCGGAGTACAAAAACCAGCTCAAGGATCTGCAAAGCCAGCAGAAGGACATTACCGAACGCCAAAACGCTCTTAAAGCAAAAATAAAGAATGCGAAAACTCAAAAGGCTCAGCTTCAGGCGAAGATAAACAGCCTTGACGAGCAGATGAGCATCACCCGCGACCAAATGTCTCTTTGCCAAAACAAAATTAACGTTACGCAGGACTATATTTCCGCAAAGCAGGCGGAAATTGACGCCAAGGAGGAGGATATCAGCGCAAATATGCAGCTTTTTCGGGACAGAGTGCGCGCCATCTATATGACCGGCGGCTATTCCGACAGGGCAAACTCCCTTATTATGCTGCTTTCCTCCGAAAGCGTTTCGGATTTTTTGACCCGCGCAATGTACTTAAATCGCCTTAACGAGCATGACAAGGCTCTTATGGATATTCTTGAAGACGAGCTCTCCGTCCTCGGCGAAGAAAAAGCGAAGCTTGACGAAACCAAAGCCGAGCTTGAAGCCGAAAAAGAGGAACTTGCAAAGACGAGAGAGGAGCTTCAAAGCAGCATTATAGAGGCGCGCAGCAGTATTCACGATGTTGACGCCATGCAAAAAGAGTATGAGGAGAACTACGAGGAGCTTGCCGCATATTCGCAGCAGCTTCAAAACGAAATTGCGGATATTTACAGAAACCTTACCACCACCAAAACGGATTATGTCGGCGGCGAGATGATGTGGCCCGCCCCGGGATTTTCCAAAATCACCTGCGACTACGGCTGGCGCTTCGGTGGCAAGGACTTCCACACCGGAATTGATATTTCCGGCGGCGGAATCCACGGCGCAAAGGTAGTTGCCGCCAACACCGGAACGGTTGTATTCACAAAATACTGTCCTTATAACGGATATTCATATGGCTACGGCACATATGTAATCGTTGACCATGGCGGCGGCGTAACCACCCTTTATGCGCATATGAGCGCCATTACAGTAAACGTCGGCGATGTTGTGGTAATGGGTCAGCAGATAGGCAATGTCGGCAACACAGGTTGGAGCACCGGCGCGCACCTTCACTTTGAAGTGCGTAAGGACGGTAAATCGGTCAATCCCCTTCCCTATGTTACCGGCTGATTAAATTTAAGGAGAACACAATGGGCAAAAAAATCACTCTTGGCACTGCAATCACCCTGATAATCATTGCGGTTGCCATCACCGTTTCACTCACAATGGTGCTGGCGCTGCGCAACTTTAACGAAAAGGTAAGCGGCATTACCGAACGCGAGAATATGTTCGCAAAGTTTACCGAAATCGACAACTACGTTCGTCAGAACCGAAGCGATATTGACGAAGAAACTCTTATGGACGGCGTTGCAAAGGGCTATCTTTCCGGAATCAACGACCCCTATGCTCTTTATATGAGCGCCGAAACCTATTCCGCATATGTTGCGGCTTCTTCCCAAACCGTTGCAGGCGTCGGCATCACCGCAAGCATGGACAGCGATGGATATATGCTCGTGGGCAAGGTCTACGAAGGCTCCACCGCGGCAAGCGCGGGTATTCTGCCCGGCGACCTTATCATCAAAGTGGACGACATCAACCTTTCCGCAGACACCTATGCCGAAGCTGAAGCACTGCTTATCGGCGAAGCGGGCACCAAGGTTACTCTTAAGGTTCGCCGCGACGGTGAGGACACCGAAATGGAGATAACCCGCCGCGTGCTCACTCCCACAAATGTCACCGCTGTTCCTTTTGATAATTATTACTACATCCGTGTTGATGACTTTACCGAAAGCACTCCCGACCAATTCAGCAAAGCGGTAGAAAAAGCCATTTCCGCCGGTGCACAGTACCTTGTCTTTGATGTGCGTTCCGTAAATTCCGGGCTTGTTTCCTCCGCGGCGACGGTTCTTGACCGCCTTGTGGGTTCCGGAGATATGCTCTATGTGGAATATAATGACGGCAGCAAAGAAACGCTCTATACCTCCAACTCCAGAGAAACCGATATTCCCATGGTCGTTCTTGTGAACGAGAGCACTGCCGGTGCGGCAGAATTCTTTGCGGCAGGGGCAACCTCGATAGCTTTTGCAAACTGAGCATCAAATCCGGGGTCAATGGCGCTCAAATTAGAAAAATCGGGAGTATAATCAAGCGAAACCATGTGATCAGGAACAACGCCGGAGCCTAACCCCGACAACGGCACGGTTGACCTGATTTTCAACCTGCAGTCGAAAAACAACGACCAAATCGAGCTTTCGGCCGGTTGGGGACAAACGGGTATCATCGGTAAGGTGTCGCTCAAATTCACCAACTTCTCAATAAAGAACCTGTTCAAGCCAAGCTCCTACAAAGGCATCATTCCGCAGGGCGAAGGTCAGACGTTCACAATCAGCGCGCAGACCAACGCGAAATATTATCAGGCATACAGTCTGTCGTTCCTCGACCCGTGGTTTGGCGGAAAGCGACCTAACTCGCTCTCCGTTTCGGGCTACTACTCACGTCAGACAGGTGTCAACTCAAACTTCTACGATCGCAACAGCTACGTCAGCCCATACGGTTTCGGCACAAGCAGCATCTACGGAAGCTCCTACGGCTCAAGCTACAGCGACTACTACCAGCAGCAATATCAGAACGCATACGACCCCGACAAATACCTCCAGATGGCAGGTATCACGGTGGGCTTCGGAAAGCGTCTGAACTGGCCCGACAACTACTTCACGTTTACCGCATCGCTGGGCTTCAACTGGTATAAGCTGAAAAACTGGGACTACCTCTACTATATGCGCAACGGCACATCAAACGCATTCGTGCTCGGCTTGTCGCTGGCGCGCAACAGTATCGACAACCCTATCTACACACGTACAGGATCCAACTTCTCGCTCGACCTGAACATCACGCCGCCGGTATCGTTGTTCCGCAACAAGAACTGGGAACAGCTCTACAAAGACAGCGGCATCGGAACCAACGCGATGAACACCTCAAACCAGACTGCGAAAGCAACCGCTGCGACACAGGAGATGTATAAATGGATTGAATACTGGAAACTCAAATTCAAGGCCCGCACCTACACTCCGCTGTCCGACCCCAACAGCAAATGGACTCTCGTGTTGATGACACGCGCCGAAATCGGTTTGCTCGGCAGCTACAACAAATATCTGAAATCGCCGTTTGAAACATTCTACGTCGGAGGCGACGGCATGTCGGGATCATACGGCTACGCGCAGGAGACAATCGCCCTCCGCGGATATGACAACGGTGTGTTCACGCCATGGCGCTCGGGCGACGGCTACGCTTACACGCGTTTCACCGCCGAACTCCACTTCCCGTTCATGCTGCAGCCAAACACCACAATCTACGGCCTCGCCTTCCTCGAAGGCGGTAACGCATGGACCGACGTGAAAGACGTGTCGCCGTTCAACCTCAAGCGTTCTGCCGGTGCCGGCGTGCGCATCTATCTGCCGATGATCGGTATGATGGGTATCGACTGGGCATACGGTTTCGACAAGGTGTTTGGCGAGAAGGGCGGAAGCCACTTCCACTTCATCCTCGGTCAAGAATTCTAAAAAAGGCGTAAATATCCTTTCACGAATAAACCCACAGCAAATTTCATTGTCATACAAAACATACACAAAAACCAAAACGACTATGAAACGATTTTTTATCACAGCAGCAATCGTAGCGATATTCTCAATTGCCGCACACGCGCAGAAATATGCGCTCGTAGACATGGAATATATCCTCAAAAACATCCCGCAATACGAGATGGCAAACGAGCAGCTCAACCAGGTGTCGCTGCGATGGCAGAAAGAAGTGGAGGCTAAGTCGAAAGAAGCCGAGACGCTCTACAAGAACTACCAGAGCGACATGGTGTTTCTGACCGACGAGCAAAAGAAAAAGAAAGAAGAGGAAGTGGTGGCTAAAGAAAAAGAAGCCGCCGAACTGCAGGCAAAGTACTTCGGCCCGCAGGGTGAACTCTACAAAAAACGCCAGTCGCTGATGGAGCCAATCCAGAACGACATCTATGAAGCCATCAAAAAGCTCTCGGAAGAGAAGGGCTACCAGGCGATTTTCGACCGCGCGTCGTCGGCGGGCATCATTTTCGCTTCTCCACGCATCGACGTGAGCAATGATGTGCTCGCAAAGTTAGGTTATTCAAAATAATTTACTACTTTTGCATCAGCAAAAATGAATTAACAAATCAAACATTAAATACAAATGCTAAAAAAATTATTACTCGCAGTCATGGTGGCTGCCCCAATGTGCCTCTTCGCTGAGGTGAAAATCGGAACTGTCGACACTCAGGAAGTATTCACCCTTATGCCTGAACTCAAAACAGCACAGGCTTCGCTTGAAGAAGTCAACAAGAAATATCAAACAGAATACAAAGCCCTTCAGGAAGAATTCAACAAGAAACTTCAGGAATACCAAGCTTTGGCGAAAGATACCCCAGAGACTATCAAACAGCGTCGCGAACAGGAGCTGAACGAACTCGGTCAGAAAATCCAGACTTTCGAGCAGGTTGCAAACCAGGACATCCAACAGCAGCAGCAGAAACTCATGGCTCCTATCTATGAGAAAATCAACACTGCCATCAAAGCCGTTGGCGACGAGAACGGATACACATACATCCTCGAGGACTCTCAGGTGATCTACAAAAACCCGGCTGCCAACGACGTGACTCCTTTGGTTAAGGCGAAACTCAACCTCAAGGACGCTCCGGCAACTACTACAACTCCTGCAACAACAACTCCTGCCAAGAAGTAAGCAAGGACAGAACTGCATAACAGCCGTCACGACTCGCTCGTGGCGGCTGTTTTTGTGCCGCGCCTATACCGTAGTAGCGCATCTCCGAAGCGCCAGGTCTGGCGTGGCTGCCATCACCCCATGCGTCCTCGCTGCGCTCATACGAATGGGGTTACCGAGAATAGCGCATCTGCGACGCGCCAGCCATCACCCACACCATCGCCGACACCGCAGACGGCTGGCTCGCGCCAGCGGCACGCCATCCACACCATCGACGACATCCGCAGACGGCTGACTCGCGCCAGCGGCGCGTCACTCCCCATAACCCCATTCGCACGACGCGCCCAGCGGAGGGCGCATGGGGATGCCGGTCTGCTCCACAGCCATGCGCTTCGCAGATGCGCTACTGACCAGGCGCACTGGCCATCGTCGCGGAGCGACGACACTCTGCCGTAACCCGGTATGCGAACGCAGCAGAGCGTGCCGGGACTTGGCATGCCACCGGCCACTGCGTGCCGAAGATACGCCACTACCCATAGGCGTGGCGGAAGCACACTTCATAAAAACATTTTTTCTTAGGGAAAAGCCGCCCAGAGAATCCCGAGAAGCACACGGCTGTGCCGTTTCTTAGTTAGAACTGTTACTTTAAACGGCAAAGTTAAGATAAAAAACTCACAAATACAAAGGGTTTCCCGAACGAAATCTGCACAATTTGCCAAGCACTTGTCATAGAGGCTAACCGCCTGTCAGCCACGCTCTTTGTCGCTAACACATTGCTTTACAGCGACGAAAACCTCACTCCCAACCATAGCAAAAACACGCATCTGCCATCACGCATACACTCCACATACAAGCTGTGACAGTACGTTACATATTCTGCAACGTCCCAGCTAC
>OQWM01002933.1_pt1 | contig 11503 bp, 14 predicted proteins | sample 1691531 | NCBI WGS metagenome assembly OQWM01 (sample SAMN03418257, study PRJEB22391) | human gut metagenome | biome: human-gut; feature: organic feature; material: feces | host: Homo sapiens | place: Tanzania | collected 2013-01 | reverse complement strand
GAATTTTTTGAAACATACGGACCCGATTTTTATGATTTTCCGTTTTACCTCACCGGCTTGCGCCCGGCGGCGTAGGCCGCGTTGATCTCCGCCAGCTCCTTCTCGCCGTCGATATACGGCTGATAGATGCTGTCCACACGGCCGCCGCCGGTGTTGCCGCAGCCGTTACAGCCGTCGCAGCCATCGCCGCAGACGCTGAGCGCCCGGCGCACGATCTCCTCACGCTGTGCGCGGGTGGTGTCCTTGATGAGCAGAGACTGCATAGGCGTACCCCCTTTTATCCCGCCATGGCCAGCATATTCTCCATGAGAATACCGTAGCCCTGTGCGGGGTCGTTCAGCAGCACATGGGTCACAGCACCCACGATCCGTCCGTTCTGGAGGATGGGGCTGCCGCTCACGGTTGATGTCAATATGGGACAACAAATAATTTTTCAAGAACTTTGTTCGACAAATTCACTTGTAAAATCGGAAAATTTCCACTCTATTTGAATTTTTTCCCTGTGGAAAACTGAAATTCCACAAACTAATTCCCGCATAAGAGCGGGGTCTAAAGCGCTTATTTCATGGTACGAAGAGAGGACGGAGGTCTGCCGTTCTTCCTTTTTGGCGGTCTCCTCCTCCGCGCAGAGCAGTTCCCAATCGCTTTCCAACTGGGCAAGCTGCCGCTTCTTTTCGTTCTGTGCGCGGAGAAGGTTTTCCCGTTTTTCTGTAAAAGACTCTTTTGACAGTTGGCCGCTGATATGCTCCTCGTAGAGAGACATAAGCTCCTCCTGCTTGCGGCGGATATCGGCCTGCACTCTCTGCATCCTTGCATTGATGACGCGGCGCTTGGAGGCGTGGCTCTCAAATTGACGCTGGTAGGTCTCAAGGCGGGCATCCCGCAGCCGGCACTGCATGTTGATCGCGCGGATGAGAATAGCTTGCAGGTCGGCATCGGAGATACAGACTTCGGCACAGCCGCTTTCCGGTACATAGCGTGCCGACGCACAGCGCCAGTTCTTGTTGGAGGATTTGCCCTTCACCAGATGGTTTCCGCAGCAGCCGCAGACGAGATAGGGCTGCAGCAGGCTTGGCGTGTTTCCTGTCGGCGTTTTTGGTGCCGTTTTTTGCACGGTGCTGCGGGCGAGAAAATATAGCTCCCGTGACACGATGGGCTCGTGTGTATGGGGGATGATGGGGCGCTCCGCTTCGGGGAGCAGCTTCGTGCGGTTGCTGCCGACCTTGACCACATGGGATTTGAACGCCTCCGTATCGCCGGTGTAGATGCGGTTCTGGAGAATATTCCGGACGGATTCGTATGTCCAGAACTTCCGCACCTTGCAGCGGCCCCGGACTTTTGCCAGATAGGCGGAGGGCGTTTCGGTACCGGACACATTCAGCCGCTGCGCGATCTGTGTGATGCTGATGCCCTGCGAAGCCCACTGAAATATCTGTCTGACGACGTCGGCGGCAGGCGGGTCGACCACGATGGTGTTCTTCTGCTCACCCTTCTGATAGCCGTAAGGGGCAGCGCCAAAAGCATATTCGCCATTCATCTTTTTTCGGTCTGTTACGCTTTTGATCTTGCGGGACAGGTCGTGGCTGTATAGCTGGTTCAGCAGGTTGGTGATGCCCAACTCCAGACCACCGGTGGATTCACCATAGTCGGCGCTGTCAAAATGGTCGTTGATGGAGATAAAACGGACGCCATACGCCGGAAACACAAACTCCAGATAGTGGCCGCCCTCCAGAAAGCTTCTGGAAAAACGGGAGAGGTCACGCACAATGACAGTCTTGACGCTTCCAGACTTTACCAGCGATAGCAGCCGCTGCATACCGGGGCGGTTCATATTGGTACCGGTGTAGCCATCGTCTACGATCTCCTCAACGGTTCCCTCCAGATCAGGTCGGGACGCGAGGAAGTTCCGTACACAAAGGCGCTGTGCGGAGATACTGAAGCTCTCTGCGGCATTTCCGCGCGCGACGTCGCCATCCTCCGAAGAAAGGCGGTAGTAGCAGATCATAAGATCGGGCGCTACTTTATCCACAGCAAGCAGCCTCCTTTGTCAATGTGTGATCGGGACGTAAGGCGGCGAAGGGGTCAGCATAGTTGAGTTGGATCGTGATGCTGCGATCCTCGTGAATGGAGATACGCTCAATAAGCGTATCAAGAAGCTCCCTTGTTATGGCTGGGAGCCGCTGATATTCCTGCATGGCGCGTACCCATGCCTGTGCGGTGGATAAGCCCTTCTGCATCTGCTCGCTCCGCTCCTTTTGCGCGGCTTCCGCCACAAGAATGCGGTTGAGCTCTGCCCGGTATTTCTCTTTTGCGTAGAGAAATTCCTCGCGTCCGATCAGCCCGCTGGACAGGTCGTGAATCAGCATATCCAGCTTCCGGTCAAGGCTCTGCCGCTGGAGCCGCAGGCTTGTGGCGGTATTTTGCTTTTCCCGCTTTGCCTGTGTCAGCTCGACGGAATGGTCGATTTCATGGATCAGCCGCTCTACATCAACGGTCAATGTTACCTGCTGGTCTAAGACGTCGGTGACAGCGGCAAGCAGCCGTTCGTGGCGAATGTAGTGGCTGGAACAGACGGTGTGCGCGGAGTAGCGGTATCGGTTGCAGTCATAAAACAGTCGGCTGGGCGAGTGTGCACCGTGCCGGGCGCAGCCCTTACCGGCCCCCATGGGACTGCCGCACTCTGCGCAGAACAGTTTACCACGGAAAAGATCGGCCTGCACATCGCCGATATCAGCACATGCGCGATAGGCGGCACGGGACGCAAGGATCTCTTGGTTGACCTGTTGTACCGCGTCAAACAGTTCCTTGCTGATGATCGGCGGATGTGCGTTTGGAATGACCGTCCATTGTTCCGTGGGCTGACGCTTCTTTTTCTCGTTCAAATGGTTTCGTGATACTTTCCCATAGGTGCGGTTGCCGATATAGACATCGCTGCCGACGATCTTGCGGATGGTCGCCCGGCTCCACAGTGCGTCCCGATACGCAGCAGAGCTGTTCATTCCACGCAGATAACGCAGCTGAGCGGGGGACGGGATATGTTCCTGATTCAGCTGTTTTGCGATAGCGTTGAAGCTGACACCCTCGGAACGCAGGGCAAAGATACGCCGGACGACCGGAGCGGCTTCCTCATCAATATCATAAGACGCGGCAGCGGCGTTCCGGAGATAACCGTAAGGGACACTGCTGGATGAAGGCAGGTATGTGCCGCTGCGCATCTGCGCGTGGATGCTGCTGCGGATCTTGCGTGAAATGTCCTTGGCGTAATTCTCGTTCATGACCATTTTCAGCGGCATGGTGAGGGACGCGGCAGCGCCGGCGTCCTGCACGAGACTATCATAGTTGTCATTGACGCTGATAAGGCGCACGTTCATGGCGGGGAATATCTGCTCCACCAGCTCGCTGGTCTCGACGAAGTGGCGGCCCAAGCGGGAAATGTCCTTGATGATGATGCAGTTGATTTTGCCGTTCCGCACATCCGCCATCATCTGATGAAAGGCCGGACGGTTGTAGTTCATACCGGTATAGCCGTTGTCAGCGTACCGCTCAACAATTTGGATATCGGGGTACTCCGCAAGGAAAGCGTCGGCGATTTTTGCCTGATTGCCGATGGAGTTGCTCTCGGTGTCGTCGCCGTCCTCCACAGATAAGCGGCCATACTGCCCGGCCAGATAGTGAACTGAAGTCTCCGGCAGAGGTTGGGCCGACAGATATTTGCTTTTCCGCGCCATGCTTACCCCACCTCCTTCGCCGCTGCTGCGATCATCTGCCGGTAGGACGCCAGCTCGTCGGCGTAGTTGAACTGTATCGTGATCTGCTTGCCCTCGGATACCGTGATCCTGCGGATCAATCCGGCCACCATTTCACGGGTAAGCCTGTCAATTTTCCTGAATTTGGTATATTCGGCGACCCAGTTCCGGGTGTCTGCCGCCCCCTCCTCCAAGGCTTGCCGCCGCTGGTGCAGACTGGCGAGGGCCGCCTGTAATGCGTCGATCCGCTGCGTATAGCGCTGCCGCATCATGTCATACTCCGTGCGGGAGATCAGGTCATCGTGAAAAGCCTCCAGCAAACGCATACGGTATTCTTTCTGCTCGGTGATCTGCTTCTCCTTTTCCTCAATGGTCATATCCAACTGCCGGTGCTTGGCGGCTTGGATGCTCTTTTGACCGATCTCGTGAATTAACTGGTCAATATCGACTACCATCTCAATTTGCTTCTGGATGGCCCGCAGCACCACATTCTCTAAAACTGTCTGTGAAATAGAGTGGCTGCTGCACAGCTTAGAGCGCTTGTGGGTGGAGCAGACATAATAGTAAAACATGCGGTTGCCGCGCTTTACGCTGCGCCTGCACATGGCGCGGCCACAATCGGCGCAGTACAGCATTCCGGCCAAGGGCTTCACCACATCCTCATAAGGAGATGTGCGGGTATCCAGTGACAGCAGGTGCTGCACCGAAGTAAATAGCTCCTCGCTGATAATGGGTGCGTGGTTCTTCTCCACAACGCACCAATCCTCTTTGCTGCGCAGCTTCATCTGTTTGATCTTATAGTTGGGTGTTCCGCGCTTGCCCTGCACCAGCGTCCCGATATAGATGGGATTTTCCAGAATAGCCCGCACCGCGACAGGTGACCATGCGTTATTATCACCGACTGCCTGAAAGCCGGACTGATATTTCAGTCCCTGTTGCTGCTTATATGCCGCCGGCGGCAGAACGCCCTCCGAGGAGAGATAGTTGGCAATAGCCTGCTGGCTGTAACCCTCCATTTTCAGTTGAAAGATGGTGCGAACCACCATAGCGGCATATTCGTCAATAATGAGCTTATGCTTGTCGGCAGGGTCTTTCAGATAACCATAACAGGCAAAGGCGCCGAGAAATTCTCCCGCCTTGCGCTGGACACGGAACTGCGCCCGCAGCTTCTGGGAAAGGCTGCGGCAGTACGCCTCGTTCATGATGTTTTTGATGGGGATGGAAATATCATCGCACAGCGGCGTGTGTTCACTGTCCAGATCATCATTGACGGAGATAAACCGGATGCCCATATCCGGGAAAACGGTTTCCAGATACTTGCCGGTCTCGATATATTCACGGCCAAGGCGGGACAGGTCTTTTACAATGACGCAGTTCGCCTTCTTTTCACGGATGGCATCCATAACGCCCTGAAAGCCGGGGCGGTCATAGTTGGTGCCAGTATAACCGTCGTCTACCCGCTCCCCCACCAACGTGATCTCTGGGTGTCGCTGCACAAACTCGTGGATCAGCTTCCGCTGGTTGTCGATACTCTCACTCTCATAGCGTTTGCCCAGCTTTGACAGGCGGAGATAGGAGATGCCATACCAATGCTGTCCGGAGAGTTCTTCTGTTTGCGGGCAAAAAAATGCAGCCATAAAACGTACCTCCTAAAAATTCAGGAAAGCGGTTTCTGGCTGTCATTGCCGGGCGGCAACATTATTTTCACTGACGGGTCTATTATGCTTTCCCGCTTTGCTTTTGTCAACTGGGAAACGTTGGAGGATCAGGACAGGCTGCACGCATAGGCCCGCAGGCGGTCTTGCAGGCTCACATCAGTATTGGAGTACGCAAGCTTTACCACAATGCCGCTGTCCGTATAGCAATACGGGTCGCCAACCTGCTCTACATACTGTTTGATGCGTTCGGCACAGGGGGTGGAGGTGTCGATACTCACACAGGCGATGTCCTTTGGCGCTGTATGGGTGGTGTGGCTGGCGCTCGGACGGTTTGCTTCCATGAAGATTCCTCTTTTCCAATAGCGTTGTCGGTAGTATTGCCAGATCTCGGTGTTTTATGAAAATGCTGATAAAAGAGCAACGCCTCCCAGCGTGATGCCGGGAAGCGTTGCCTATGATTCTGTATTCTAAAGAATACCAGCTTCAAGATGCCCTTTCAATGTAAGACTTGGTGAACAATATCCACGCCGGCAAACTGCTTACTTTTCAGTGCCTGTTCCTCGTTCCGGAGGGCATCCTCCTTTTCCCGCAGCTTCCGGCTCTCCACCTCCGGCGAGAGCAGCGGCTCATCCAGATGGCAGTCACATCCTGCCCCGTGTTATGAAAGACAGCGGCAATGCCGAGACGCATGGAGTTCAGGAGCATCCCGTAAAAATACCAGCACACCAGCCCGACGGGGATGTAAAGGGGCAGCTTCCTTTTATGCCGCTGGAACCACACGCCCCAGCGGGCTTCAGCGGTATCCTCCAGCTTTTCCAGCAGCTTTGATAGGCGGGGCATGGATCATCTCTCCTTTTTCTGTGACATAGGGGGTGTCCGGTGGACGATAGGGCTTCGGCACTTTCCCCAGCAGATGCGCGATGGCATCCTCGGTCAAGGTAAAGACCCGTGCTTTTCCGGTGTCCCTGTAGTGCGGGCCCCACACCTCTGCCACCTGCTGCGGCAGGGCGGCCAATACGAGCTGCGAATAGCCCTGCTCCCGTGCCAGCGTATAGGCGGCATCCACGCGGCGCAGCTCCATGTCCGCCGCCAGCACGAAGGGCTGCCCCTGAAACAGCGCGTCCCAACAGGGACGGTCAGGCGGTGGAGGGCGGTAATGGCCTTTCAGAGCCAAGCGCGTCAGCCTCTGCCGGTAATCCGGCTGAGCCATGATCTGAAGCTGTGTCACACCGGTATCGTCGCAGGGCAGAAGATAAACCGGCTGCTGGAACCAGCGGGCAGCGGCGCCGTAGGTCGTGAGCTTGCTTTCCTCTCCTGGTGTGGGCTTATCCAGCTCGGTAAGCATATCCGAATAGCTTTCGCCGCAAAAAAGGAAGCCGCGCACTCCCGCTACTCCTTTTTGAACTCTGGCGAAAGCTGATAGACCTGTTCACCAATGTTGTAGATTGGCGTAGTCACCGCCCACTGGGAAAACTGCTCAGTCAGCAGCAGTTCCCGCGTAATGCCGCGCTGCATAATTTCGCCGCTCAGAGCCTCCCACAGGGACACGATCTTCTTCAGCCGTTCTATATCCAATTTTTTCATGCGATGCGGATCCCCTCCCTCATCACAGATTCATAGAAGGGAGTTCCCGTATTGACCTCCCGTATCTCAAACACATCGGCGTCCCGTCCGGTCATCTCACGTAAGTCCTCTGCCAGCGCAAAGATATTGTGAGGCACAAAGTTCTTCCCACCTATAATAACGATGTCGATGTCCGACTCGGGCGTGGCCTCGCCACGCGCATACGAACCGAACAGTAGCGCATACTCCGCATGGTAGCGTTTCAGCAGTTCTTTTACAACGCTTTTAATCTCGTCAAGCGCCAGCGCACCCATAGCGACACCTCCTTACCCTTTGTTACTATTATTATATCTGCCACTGCCCAAAAACGCAGTCGGCAATTACGCCGGCTATTTCTGCCTCCGCAATTCATGTATCCCTCCCACCATTCTATGTTGTTTTTCTGTTTTCACGATGTAAATGAGTGGTTCCGACCTGATTTTCTATTTTGTGTCGTATTCCGTTTGCTTTCGATGTTCCGGTTTTTTCACCGTCAAAATCATCAAATCTTTGAGGTGAATACACACCGCAAGAGGTGGGCGTCAACCTGAAAAACGGCTACAACGGCGACCTGACCAGCCGCGAGGCAGGCTCTGTCGGCGGCCAGATGGTCAAGAAGATGATCGAGTCTTACGAGAAGAACCTGTAACTTCTCCCGTGGAGGAGCGTCCGGCCTGTTGGTCGGGCGCTCCCTTTTATCTATCAGTTATACTTATATCCGCTGTAATGTTCCATAATTTTACTTTTCACGTTAATTATCCTACTATATAGACACAACAGCAAGACACCTCAACACACTGAATAAAAATTCATCTTCAAGGGGGAAACTATCATGAAGAACATCAATACCTACATCCTGATCGTCATCGTCTCTCTTGTCATGGTCATCGCCACCGCTTTCCTGATGACCTCCGCCGATGAGCCCGTCCGCCAGGCCGGTATGTACCTGCCCATCATCTTCGGTGCCGTAGCTACCTGGGCTGCCGCCAAGGCCAGCTTCCTGGAGATGGACTACGAAAACCGCAAGGCACAGCGCAGCGCCCGCACCGCCTGACATCAAAACTCCATTCCACTTCCTGAGCTTTTTCTCTCTCAAAGAGGAAGACCCCGCCGAAAGAGCGGGGTTTTCCTTTTCGCGCGCTCTGCAAAGCCTTACAGCCGCCCCAGCAGCAGATATACCCCCGCCAGCAGCAGCAAGGACTCCGTCTCCCAGCAGTCCCACGCCGCGGGCAGTGGGATGTCCTGCGGCTCGATGAGCGTATCGTCCAGCGCCGTCAGTTGCCGCTGGACACACAGCACCCGCCGCTGTGCCAGACTGGACAGCGTCAGGCTGCTCCTGGGCGACAAGCCGCAGGACACCACCTGACAGGCGCGCAGCGGCTCCCGCCATGCGTCCTGCGGTAGCAGCAGCGTCCGGCACAGCGGTATCCGCCCCTGCCCGGACAGACGCCGCGCCCCCTCCCGATCCAGCACCAGCAGCTCCCAGCACCGCTGCCGTACCGCGTCGCCGTCCTTGATTTTTTGCAGCTCCGGCGGCAGCGCCTGCTGCCACGCCGCGCCGCTGCCGCGATAAAAACCGCACGCCGCCATAGGCTTCACCTCCCATGTAGTCTGCCTTGAAGGGAAAAACTTATTCCGGCGATTTTTTGCTGTGCTTTTTCGCCGCGCTGTGGTATACTGGGGATACGATTCTTCAAAGGAGGCCGTCCCATGCAATTCCGCGCCCATCTTCATACCGTGACCCGGCACCGCCGGCTGGTCCGCAGCTACTGCCTGAAGCTGGGCCTCGTATGGCAGGGTCTGACCCACGACCTGTCCAAATTCAGCCCCGTTGAATTCTGGCGGGGCTGCAAATACTATCAGGGCTGGCGCAGTCCCAACGATCAGGAGCGTCTGGAAAACGGGGTCAGTCTGGCGTGGCTCCACCACAAGGGCCGCAACCGTCATCACTTTGAGTACTGGATCGACTACTGCCGCCGGGAAGATGGCACTATCTACATAGGCGGCTGCAAAATGCCGAAGAAATATGTGGCGGAGATGTTCTGCGACCGTATCGCCGCCTGCCGCGTCTATCAGGGCGACCAGTACACCGATGCCTCGCCCTACGACTACTACCAGCGCTCCAAGGATCTCAGCCGCACCGATGCCAGCCGCTTTATGCACGCGGACACGGCGGCGCTGCTGGATCGCTGGCTCCTGCTGCTGAAGGAGCAGGGCGAGAATGCCGCTTTCGCCCAGATCCGCGACGAGCTGCGGCGCTGCGGCGATTGACGCACTTCGTTAATAAGAAAACAAGACATTTCCATATGTTTTCCTTGCTTTTCCCCATTATTTGATATATACTATTGCGGTACATTTACATGAGAGGTTATCAACAACATGACCCATCCCTATAAAACACGGGAGGGCGGCGCTACTGTGACAGTTTTTGTCCCCTATGACTGTCAGAATCACTGTCCCTTCTGCATCAACAAAAAAGAATACGCAGACTGCACCGGCTTCAGTCTGGAGAAGATCATCGCCAGCATCCGCACCATGGACGCTGTCACACCCTATTGCGACTTTGTGTTCACCGGCGGCGAGCCGCTGGCCGATCTGGACGCACTCCAGCGGATGCTGGACGCCATTCCCACCACCCATAAGGTGTATATCAACACCACCTTCCCCGCGCAGGAGACCACCAGTTTCGAGGAGATGCTGGCGTTTACGGAGCGGAACAAGGGAAAGATCACCTGCATGAACATCTCCCGCCATCTGGTACACTATGTAGAGGAGAGCCCCGACGAGATCCTGGGGAAGATCGCCTGCCCCACCCGCATCAACTGCGTGCTGTACAAGAACTACCCGGCGGACAAGCTCATCGCCTATGTGGAGCGCTTCCTGCCCTACAACATCCCCATTCAGTTCCGCTACGACTACACGGAGACGACGCCGGAGAACCTGTATGAGCAGGACAATGACAAGATCCTGCGGGATCTGAAGCGGCTGTTCACCTACAAGGGGCTGGACGGCTGCCGGATGCGCAACGGCTTCCACTTCGAGTACAAGGGTCTGCACATGACGTACCACAAGACCCTTCCCTACTCCACCATTGTGGAGAAGGGGCCGGACGGCGTGACCTACGATATCCTGTACGACATCCTCATCAAGCAGAATGGCGACATCCACAGCGATTGGACCGGCGTGAAGATGGACGTGGACGCTTACCGCAAGGTGGTGTTCGAGCCCTACGACCTCCGGGTGCTGGAGGGCGTCGTGGACTTCTGAGACGACAAAAAAAGATGACCGCTTTCGCGGTCATCTTTTTTTGCGTTTATTGCAGGTTCAGCTTGAACAGGTTGCTGTCGGCAGCGAAGTTGGTGATCTCGTACAGCACCAGAATATCGTCGGCAGCATCGGCCAGCGGCTGTATCTTCTCCCGGCAGTACCGCAGATCCACCATGGTGATGGTCTCATAGTCCCCGGTGAGGAACGGTACGAAGCAGTTGGCAAAGGAGTCCTTAACGACCAGTAGGTGCTTTCCGTTCTCCGTGCCGGTGCGCAGCACCGCCTTGGCGTAGTTTCCGCCCAGAAACAGCTCGTACTTGTCCTTCTTCTCCAGCGCCGCCATGTCGTACAGGCTGTCCCGCTCCGTGCCGTCGCAGTCGGCGGAGACGATGGAGATGTCCGGGCAGTAGTCCACGGCGTCATATACGCTGTCCGGCAGCAGCACCTTGGAGTACAGCGTCCCCCGGAAGCTGTCGGTGGCCTGCACCAACACATAGTCGCGGGCGGTGTGTCCGGCGGCCGCCGCCCAGACATGGTAGGCACTCTGCGCGCCCGCTGTCGTCCAGTGGTGGTCGGTGTGGTAGTAGGGATCCTCCACCCCCGCCAGCGCCGTGCGGGTGTCGGCGAACGTCCCGCCCAGCTTGTCCGTCAACAGGGAGAATGCCTTGTCCTCGTCGTAGTAGGGGGCGTTTTTCGGCAGGTATTCGCCCAGCATCCCGGCGGGGCTGGGCGCGATCAGCGCCGTGCAGCGTTTGCCGCTGTTGGCGGCGAAGAACTGCTCTACCGCCGTCAGGTTCTTTTCGTAGTTGCTCCAGTTGAAGGTATCGTCGGTGACCTTGGCGAAGTATCGTCCCTCTGTACCCAGATAGGTGCCGCTGATGTCCTGCCGCCCCTCCGCTCTTTGCAGGGTGGAACGGGCGCCGGTCCAGAGGTCCCGCAGCAGGATCTGGTCGCTGGTGTAGTTCTCCACCTCGGTCATGAATCTGCCGGACAGCACGCTGTCCGCCGTCAGCTCCGGCGTGGTCTGGAGATAGCGGTTTTCATTCTCGGAAAAAGTCCGATCCGGCGTAAAGAAGAAGCTGCCCACGGACAGGCCCAGCAGGATCACGCAGATGGCGATCAGCGGCGCCAGCATATTTCGTTTCATCGTGCAGCCTCCTCAGAATCGGAAATACAAAAACGGGTTGTAGCTGTCGCCCACCAGAAAGGCCACGGACACCAGCAGCACCA
>OQWM01002929.1_pt1 | contig 11509 bp, 8 predicted proteins | sample 1691531 | NCBI WGS metagenome assembly OQWM01 (sample SAMN03418257, study PRJEB22391) | human gut metagenome | biome: human-gut; feature: organic feature; material: feces | host: Homo sapiens | place: Tanzania | collected 2013-01 | reverse complement strand
TAAAGATATACAAATTGTTCAAGTTACTTTTTAATGATTACATAAGAGAATACTTTTCCACGACATCACGCAGTCCGGCAATTATTTCAAGGCAACGCTTCCGAGAAATACGAATTTCCGTACCCACTGCAATCATATCCTCTTCCGTCGGATTCCCAATCCCGTTCACAGAAGTTGCGTGTTCACCGTTGTAGCCTGATTCACAGCGCGTCAGATCATAAGCCGGCGCAAGTTTCCAACGCCCTTCACGACAAATATAAGCAAAGTTCTTGGCGTGATCGTCCTTATTTTGAAAAAAAACATTGAAAACCATACGGCGGAACATCTCTTCCACCTGGGCGGAATCCTGGGTTAGATAACCGGTAAGATGAAGCAGATTCGTATAGTCAAGTTTCGGGAAATGAATGGATTCATTCAACAACGCCCCGGCTGTCGCAACGTGGAGACGTTCACCATTCTCCATGTCGAAACGACGGGATGCGAAATAACGCCCGTCAATCAACTTGAAATCCGGAACATTTATCCCCGCCTGTCGTGCAGCCTGATTGTAGAGAAACTCCATTTGCCCCATATCCTTAGGGTCGGAGACATTCCTGAATTTCACAAGCCACTCACCTTCATCATCCTTCATAAGACATTTCGGACGACATCCACCAGAATTTCCGCTATTGAAATACAGCAGTTCGGCATCCGCATCGGATTTCTCAGAGAGGAGCTCGAGGGCCATTCTCTGAAGTTCATCAAGCTGCGGAAGCGATTTGTCCTCTCCTATAAATGACTCCGGGACATAGCACAATGCGCCCATCCCCGAATTTCCAACTATACTGAGATACTGTACAGGAGAGATCTTTAGTGAATCTATACCCTTACGTTTCAATATCTTATGTATAAGATAGCGTCCATAACCATCGGGAATACTGTCGTCGAAAATGCCGAAATTCCCTGCAAACGGAGTCTGTTCCGCAATGAAAAGTTCGTCACGTAGGGGAAGATAAACCGGAGATATGGAAAAGCCATCGCGAAGCCAAGCGCTGTCATACTGAAAGACACAGCAATCACCAGAGGGATTCATCGAAAGACGTCCTACAAGTCTGTCGTGGTAAAGGACATCAAGTTTGTCTGTAATTTTCATTTTGTTGTGCCTCTTTTTCTGTTGCGGTTGTTTTTTATCTCTTCCAATTCGGACATTGTGGAATATTTGGGTTCCGCTGTCACTTCCTTCAAGTTCTGAAGATAACCGAGAGCCTTGCAGAGAGCTGCGTATGACTCCAAAGATATCTTATGCTCCGTCTCAAAGCGGGCGATTGTCGGAACGGGAACTCCGGATTGTTCCGACACCGCCTTCCGGGAAAGCCCTTTTTCCAGACGACGCGCCCTGAATGAATCAGCAATGAAAGACATCGCAGAATCAATAGGTTCAGAATATAAAGTGTAAATCATAACATAATATCTCTTATTGCCAATTTCTCACTTTAACACACATTATCATATCTCTTATACGCAAAGATAGAAAATGGCGGGGAATAAAACAAATCGGACCGGAACCTTGCGGAAGGTCCGGTCCGAAAATCTGTTTGGCGTGGGATTACTCGACAACCACGTCGTCTTGGTCGCGGAGAATGAGCTGCACACCACCCTGGTACATAGTGAGGATGCCGGTGACGGTGATTGTTTTGCTGCCCTTGAGGACCTCCGGTGCGATTTGCAGGTCAGCGAATTTTGAATAGCCGCTCGTGCGAATCTGAACAGTTCCGCCGGCTCCGGTGAAGTACTGGCTCACAGAATAGGCGTTGGCGTTGCTCTGGAGCTGGCTCTTGATTTCAGGCTTACTGAGCTCGCCGAAATTGTCGGAACCACCGCCCACGTGAGCCTTGTCCCAAATGCCGGAGTTGAGATATTCGAGGAATTTGCTCTTGGACATCGCCCAAGTTGTCACTCCCCAGTTGCCGGGTGCCTTTGCCTTGTCAGCATTATCCTTGGTGAGGAAAATTCTGTTTTTAGACTCTTCGTTTGACTCGTTTCCGTTGAGGTAGACAAGAGTGAAAGCCTCTTCTGCATACTTAAGTCCAGAGATGGTCACGAGAGCACCCACTGAAGTCGATGTTGCCTGACAGTCAGTCTTTCCAGGGAGAGAAGAGATCTTTCTCGGGGAGATGGCCTGGATGTCAGAAACGTCGCCACGGAAAATGTGACGGTCTATGATGTATTGGTCCTCTATATAGGTGGTTGAGTACTTAATATGCTGAGGATCCTTCAATCCAATCTGGATGGTTCCCTGCCCGCCATAGCTGCCACTCTTGAAGCCGTATTCTCCTACAGAAAGACCGTCAAGAGAGATGTAGACCATCTGACCGACCTTATAGTCGTTGTGAAGACTGGTGCGTCCGACCTTGATTTCTATTCCAGGACCGTTGGCATCGTCCTGAATGTAGAAAGATTTGTAGAAGTTGCCGGAACGGTCGGAAGTGGTGATGCATCCCTTAATCCAGAGATCCTCGGAAACCTCCCAGCACCAGGTCCTAAGGTTATCCGAATTTGGTTCGTCGGTTTTCGGATCTTTTTTTGCCGCTTCAGCAATGAATCTCTGAGAAAGTTCCTTGATTGTGAGCATAGTTCCGGTGACGCCTTCCTCCGGGTCAAACGGAGCATAAGCCTCCGGATTGTCATATTTTCCGGTGAAGACCGGCTGAAATTCCTCGCAGGAGGTAAGGAGAGCGGCCGCTGCCGCAAGTGCAATAATTATCCTTTTCATTGTGGGTCCTCCTTAGAATCTGAAATAAAGGTTCAACATATAGTTCACTCCCTGCATATAGAAATACTTGGAGTCGAACTTATAGTAGTTCTTGTAGTCCGCGCTCTTTATGAGACGTGTCTGCTCATAACCGCCGGTCCTTATATCCCTGTTGTTCAAGAGGTTCTTTGCCTCAAGAGAGAAACCGAAGTTGTAGGTTCTGCGGATATACCAAGACTTTCCGACGCTGAGGTTCATCACCACTGCCGGCTTGAACTTCTCCTGTGCGGTCATATAGTTGATTTCGCCCGGAGTGAGTCCGGCGTCAGTGTACTCGCTGTTGAGAATCCAGCTCTTAGCGTGCTCTGCAACCATATCGTCGTAGAGTTTGTTGTCAGGACCGGCTGCCGCCTTGATTGTCCTGTAGAGCGGGTTCATGTCGAGATAGGAGTTCGCATAGACATTGGCTCCGAGAGTGAAGAACCAGTATGAACGGGTCCTGTAGTTGAGAGCGAGGTTTGCAGCGAGCTGTGGAGTAGAAGGAACGTGGTGTTTCTGAATCTTTTCGACCACATAGTTGCCGTCCTCATCCACCTCGAAGCAGTCAGAAGGGATGACGGTTGAGTTCGCAGGTATCTCGGCGTCTGCCCTAAGCTTGTAGACAGGGCTGCTTGCCCAGTAGGTGATAGGCTTGCCGTAGGAATCTGCCACGATTTCAGAGCTGTTGTCCACTGTCTGATACATTGTCGGAGTTGAGGTGTAGATGTACTGGCCCCAGCTCAGAGCGCCCTGAAGGTTGAGTCCCTGCACTCCAAGAGGAAGTTTGAATCCGAGTTCAAGTCCGAGATGACGCTGGTCAATGCCTGTCATCGCGAAGTTGGTGAAGGAGTGCTGTGAATCATCGTAGAAAGACTTCATCACTGACTGGTCCATAATCTGAGTCACAAATCCCGTAAGACGAAGGTCGTAGCCATTGTTGCTCAACTGGTAGTTGATGTCGGCAGAGACTGTCTTGGTGGTGGTGAGATTAGGAATCAGAGAGTTACGTGTTCTCGGAGAAAGGAAGGACTGGTTGAAAGTCGGAGCATCGTTGAAGAAGCCGACATTTGCGAAGAAACGGTGTCCTCCGGTGAGAATATACTCAGCGTGAGCCTTCACGGAATAGGTGAGGAATGTGGAAACCTTTGACTTTCCCTTCGATGTGATAACCTCTTCGGTAATCGGGTCGTAGGAGGTGAGTTTCAACGGGTTGCCGTTTATGTCCTTGACGATGATTTCGTTGTACTCGTTGCGGATTGCATTTGCCCCGCCATCCCAAGCCGTAGGGAGCGACTGATCTGTGTCAAGACCTGCGAAAAGGCCCTTGCGCACCAGACCCTCTCTCCAGAATGAGGAGAATCCGAGTTTCGCACCGACATTTGCCTTGAAGTTTCCAAGGTCGAAACGTCCGTCTGCCCAGAGATTGCCATTACGCACCTGTGCGTAGTAGTCGTAGCCGTAGCGGCCGCCATTTAAGATCTTCTGGGCCTCGCCGTTAGCTATCCACCAGTCCAAGTCGTTCTGAATCATAGCGTCCGAGAATGCGAAATCACGCTCTGCGAAGTTGTCGGTGTTGAGATAGTACTCACCGCCGAGAAGGTCCTTGATTTTCTTGTAGTACTCGGAACGGTTGATTTTCGCGTTGAGACCTCCGTTGAGAGTGAACCAACTGTTGGCGTTCCATTTCACATTTGCAGCCAAGTTGAAGTCGTGCTGGTCGACACGGCGTTCTTCCTGAACATACTTTGAACGGCCGTTGGTAGCGTTGTAGTTGATGTTGTAGAGACGGTCCCAGTCAAGGTGCTGAGTGTTCACATCAGTGCGCCAAGCCTCCCTGGCGTACTCATACTTATCCATATTGTAGCGTCCCCAGTTGCTGTCTTCCATATAGAAGTAGCTCGGGAGGTTGCGGTAGTAGTCCGGACGCGGGTCTGCGGAGTCGTACCAGTCGAGGGCGGAGTAGCCGTTCTTTCCGGTCCTGTAGAGGAGAGTCACGCCGGCCTCAAGGTTCTCAAGAGGATTGGCGGTGTATTTAAGGATGAATACAGGCTCGTGGGTGCTGCGTACACGGGAGTTACGAACCTTACCGTTCTGATAACCCCAGTTAGAGTTGTACATATTGTAGCTGAACTCGCCGTTTTTCTTCATCATATCATAAACTTCCTGTGTGGAAGCGTTCTGTGCACCTCTTGAACCCGGAGTTGCGAATGCCATGAATGCAAGACGGTGTACGTCGTTGAATTTCTTCTCCGCACCGAAGTAGTAGGCGAATGAACGGTAGTAGACACCCTTCACCCAGTCGTTACCTCCAAGGCGGGCGGAAACATTGGCAGCAAATGACCATCCGTTGTCGAGCTCGCCGGAAGCGTAGTTCGCCATAAAACGAAGACGGTAGAGAGCCGAGTTGCTCAGGAGGCTGAAACGCCAACCCGGACGCACTGATGCAGGATTTGCGAGGATGTTGGTGACACCGTTGTAACCACCGAGGCTATAGTCGGAAGTCTCTGTTCCGATGGTGCTCTCCTTTGCCCTCATAGCTTCGTTGAGTCCGCTCCAAAGCGAGAATGGCGAATAGCCCGTCACAGCATCGTTCATCCTCACACCGGCGAGAAGCACATCCTGGGTTTCATTGGCATATCCCCTGTTCTTGAAGCGTACGTCGCTGAATCCATATCCCACGATGTTGTTGTAGGGGTCGTTGGCGCCGAAAAGGATTGCGGGAGCATCGGTATATCCCGAGTCTTCCATATCAAATTCGGCGAAATTGGAGTCATCGACTTCCGCAACTCTCTGTTCTGCAACGAGTGAGACAAAAATAAGGTCTTTCACATATCCCTCGACAGTGAGGTTGATGCGTGAAGAAATGAACCCTTCTGCGGAAACGGTCATCAGATAGTTTCCGTCTTCGAGGCCCTCGAAAATGAATGAACCGTCTGCGCGCGAGAAGTCATCGACAACGGCAACGGCATCTTTCACGATGGTGATGTGGGCATTTGTAATCGGAACACGTCCGGCGCGGTTGACAACTGTTCCCTTCACTCCACCAAGTCCGCCTGTCTGGGCGAAAACGGAGAGCGAGCAGAGCAGCGCCGCGAATGCCGCAAGAATTTTTTTCATCATATTTTATTGTTAGTTTATATCAATATATTGCATCCATTTTTGCATCAAATGCTTGGATGGCGATGTCGCATAAAAGGATGGAGTGCAAGGCTTGCGAAATCTTTTTAACCGGAGCAATCTGATGATTGTGAGGATTAAAAAGTTGAGCGTAACGCAGCAATCCGCCTTTTATGCGGCATCGCCTCTATTTGCCGATGACTATGTAGGTAGGATAGTGGTCGCTATATCCGCCCACAAAAGCCCCATTAGAGAAGGTTCTGAACGGATAACCCTTATACTGTCCCTTCTGGGTGGTCATCCAAGGGCGTTTGAACACAACCCCATAGTATTCCTTGCCGTGATTTTTCGTCACCGGCTGAATCTTGAGTCCTCCATTCGGAGCGTGCGCAAGGTTGTAGTTGACAAGTTCGAGGTCGTAGATGCTCCAAACTCCCTGGTAGCAGAGAGAACCGTATCCGGCCTTGAGCATCGAAATGTAAGGGGAGAAGAACTCGCCCGGTGTCACATTTTCGAGACGCTCCTGTCCGTGGAGATATTTCGCCATCGAGTCGTCGGTCGGGTTGTCGTTCATATCGCCCATTGCGACAATCTTGATTCCGGGGTATTTCGCCTCCATCCCGCGCGAGTGATTGTAGATAATCTCGGCACCGCGGCTACGCAAGTTGCCGCCCTTTCCACCGACACGAGACGGAAGATGCGCGACATAGAAAGCGAAGTGCTCACCTGCTATAAGTCCGTGAACCATAAGGATGTCACGAGTCTTGAAGTAGCTCGTATCCGTGTCGGAAAAGTCGATGTCGGAGTTGAAATCGAACGGAATGGACTCGCTGTCGAGGTAGGTGAACTGGTCCGGTTTGTAGAGCAGAGCCACGTCCACGCCACGGCGGTCAGGGCTGTCGTAGTGGACAATCTCGTAGTTGGCATCAGCAATCTCAGGCTGGCTCACGAGGTCCTCGATGACGAGGCGGTTTTCAATCTCGGAGATGCCGAGTATGGTGTGCCAGCGTTTATTGTTGTCGGCCATCGCACGAATGACTTTCGCCATATTGTGGAGTTTTTTCTCATACTTCGCCTGCGTCCACTTGTTCTTTCCTTCCGGAAGGAACTCGTTGTCGTTCTTGACCGGGTCGTCGTAGATGTCAAAGAGGTTCTCAAGGTTATAGAACCCGATGACGTAGTTCTGCTGAGTTTTCTGCGCCGATGCCGAAAGGGACATCAGAATCAGGAGAGCAGCAACTATAAATGAACGTTTCATATCCTTTGTCTGTCGTTTTTGTTTATTCTGTTATTGTTTAGAAACTTTCAAAAAATAACCTGCATCATCTTTTTCATCCTTTTCGGTCTATATTTATTTTCTCATCAGTCGTGTACCTCCAGTACACTCCTTCTTCCAAAAGAAATCTATACTCGAAAATAATTGACAAATCTGAAGCAGTTTATTTTTTTCACGTTTCTTAGTGTCTTATGTGGAAAATGCCCGCGACTACAATGGCCAGGCATTAACAGTTGGAGCCTTCGCCTCTATTTCCGCAGCCTTTGCGTCGCCTACCTTCGCCGGAAGATTTACGAACAGGTCAATGCCAAGCTTTTCCTCAAGGGCAGCGATGGACATCATGTCGCATTCATCGACAGTGCGGCGAGGATCAGTGTCGTGGTCGAGCCAGATTGCACAGGCGGAGTAACCCGAAGACCGGCTGTAGCGCAGGAGAGCCTTGTAGTAGGCAGTAGGAACGGTGACGTATGGACCGCCTCTGCCAGCCTGTCGCGAAGAAGTGCTTCCTTCAACTACACAACCGGTAACAACGTAGAGGGTGTCTGTCGCCGAATTCAGCGAGTTGGCCCACGAGCGCACAGTGCCCTCAAGCTTCGCCCAGATATTCTGATTGAACTGGCTGCGCTGGGGCGTCATATTGGTCGGGTAGAATGTCTGGACGTTGCCGTCAAGATAGAGCCTGTCGGCAGATGGCAGCTGATGACCGCGGTCATACCCGCTTCCAAATCCGCCGTTCCAAGTGTTGGCTTGTTCCGCCCGTGGAATGAGCGGGTCAAAAATGTCCCACTTGTTCGTCCTATCGCCACCCCCAATGAGTCCCTTGTTCAGCGGGTAGGCCACCCAAAGAGCCAGATGTTCCGTGCTACTCCAGTAGAATGAGTAGTTGCGAACTCTCTTGCTTCCGGTCGTCATGCTATGCCAAGCCCAAAGCAGCCCGTCACCGGATTTGGTCTCCGGGAGTTCGAGCCAACCGCAGGATGTCGCATCGGCAGTTCCACCGTCAGGCCCGGCGCCGTCCGCAGTCTGAGTAAAGCGCACTTCCGCGGCGTCGTTCTCTGTAGAGACTATGACATAGACGCTGCGCGAGGCGCCGGTCTTGTTTTCGTCGTAACGGAGCTTTATGTTGCTCTTGTAGCCTGTGCCGACGCTGTGGCTGAGCTCTGCCCAGGCCTCATCTCCACCGAAATCAAGCTCAAGGCTCCATGCTCCGTCTGCCCGCACGACCACAGAGACTTCGCCGGCTTCCTTGCCGGCACTCTCCGGGTTGAGCGTCAGGGAAAGTTCAGAATTTTTCTTTACTCCAATGGGGTCGCAGGATACAATCAGCACAGCAAACGCCACAAAAGCGAAAATTCTGCTGATTGACTTTGTCCAATTGACGTTCATCAAAATGTTTTCTATTATTGTGAGTTAAGGGAAGCCCACCTTGAGAGCGGGTTTCCCTTAATAGACAAGTATTCTGTTCTATCGAATATTACTCAATGGAAAATTTAGCCGACTTGAACTGGAAAAACTTATTTTTATCTCCAGAGACAGAAACATTATACACAAAACGATAATATTTTCCCGTCCAATCGGCATCTGAATTGAATGTGGTTTTGTCATTAGCAACAAAATCACCTTTGAGAGTGGAAACGGCATTTGCACCGGTCTTCGCATCGTCTGCACTATTATGGACTGTAAGAGTTATAGAGTTTACAGTAATATCATTAGCTGTTCCGTGCTCAACAACAATCTTCACTATCTTTGAAGCAAGCGCTGTTTTGCTATACAACACCCTATCAACCTTATCTAATGATTTGCCACCCATACGCCAAGGATTTATTGTTGAATTTCCTGTAAAATTCCACACGACCTTGTTCACTTCGATATCGCAATCCTTGGCATAGCCATTATTCGTACCCGTTACTGTCGCTGTACTTAATTCGTATCCACCTTCTACTGTAGGATCTGTTGGTTCTGGTGTCGGGCCTACAGGTTCAGTTGTTCCCTCTGCCTTAACAAGGACATTCTTGATTTCCCATGTACCACTTTCGCCATCTTTGGAGGTGTAAATAAATGCAATCTTAACCTTTGAACCAAGATAAGCCTTAAGGTCAATGCTTCCAGAAGAAACAAAGGTCCAATCCTTACCGGACGGCCAAGTCGGAATAGTGAGATTATCCCAAGTCGTTCCATCCTTAGAGATCTTTGCTGACACAAAATCAGCCACCTGTTTGTCGGCTGGGAACTTGTTTGCAGCATGCTCGAATGTAAGGAATGCTGCTTTTTCTGAAGTCAAGTCAATCTCCGGAGAAATGAGCCAACTTTCTGAAGCCAGATTTTTACCGTCAATATAAGCCGATGCTTTCATTCCATAGTTTGCACCGCCCCATGTCCAGACATAAGTTGCACCCGCAGGAAGTTTCTTGTCTTCAATGGTAAATTTGCCCTGACTTGCAGAGAATGTCTCAGAGAAAATTGCTCCTTCTGGAGTAGGCTCCGGACCAGGGGTCGGAGTTGTGCCCCCACCGAGTTCTACACCCTTTGAGAAGTCGATTGCAGTTCCTGCAGCAGCAGCTTTTGAAAGATTTACATCATCCAATGCATAAGCACTGTTCCCAGCGTAAGTCTGTGCAAAATGAATGTAAAGTTTCTGTGTGCCTGCAGGAAGGGTGAATGTAGACGAAGCCAAATCCCATCTCTTGACAGGGTTGGTTCCCTTAGCGAAAGCATAATCAAGAGCCACCCATTTCTGTCCGTCATTACTGATATAGACAGGGAACTCTTCCGGTTTAAATGTATTGTCAATCTCCTTACCAGGAGTATACTCATTGCGTTCAGCGCCAAATGAAAGAGTAAAATTCACGTCATCTGCCGGGAGAGTGATGTTGTTAATCTGAAGAGATGAAGACTTTGAAAACCAGATGTAGTTTGTACCTGAACCTGCATAATCAGAAAACTCTCCATTTGATTGACCTTTATCATTAGTCCTCGGACTTAAACCGCTCACTTTATATTCAACAGTTGCAATGCCTGAGCCTTTCTCATTTTTCCAGCAGTCTGTTTGGTCACAGTAAGGCCATTTATTATCACTGTTCTTTGCCGCAGCCGTTTTGTCGAAGTTGTTGAAGTAAACATAAGCATCTTCCTGAGCACCAGAACCTTTCTGGGAAACCTTGAAAGTCTTCTTCACACCGACCATGCGAACAGTGAACTCAACAGGCTCCCTGTCAAAGCCGGTGTTCGGCTCTACAGTCACTGTGATTTCCGTGTCTGAAGCCTTCTCTGCCTTCACCCACGCGGTCTTGTCTCCGTCGACTACAGACCACTCGCGGTTTGCCTCAACGGTAACAGTCTTGGTGCCGCCGGCGATCTCAAACGTGAGTTCGGTAGGATTAAGCGTCAATGACGGTTTGTCAGATGACGGATCCTCATTCTTGTTGCAGGCAACAGCTACTGAAGCCATCGCGAGCACTGAAAGGAATAAATGTTTGATTTTCATTGTATTTGTGTTTATTTGGTTTGACTTTATTTCACTATGTACCAACCAATCTCAGGGAAGGTCACATAGTCTTGAAAATCGCTACAAATTTAAGGCAATTAATGACATTTACAAAGACTATCTCAAAATTTGCTTAAACTTTCACATTTTCGCAACACTTTACACCTATAAAAACAAAGGAGCTGCCCAAGGACAGCTCCCGACCGGAGGGGAAACAGAGCACCCGTCACGGATGCTGTCTCAGTCTGTCACTACCGCGCGGTCCAAACACGACGATAGTGCGACCGGACTTTCTCAACCTTGCCTCTGCGGACACGGGTGTAACCCTTGACCTTGACAAGGACGGGCATTCCAATTCCTATCAGAATCAGGATGCCAAATGAAGAACAACCTTCTCTCGTCATAATAATTATACATTGGATGCAAAAGGTTTTCTTGGGGTTCCTTCATCAGTACGTCTCCGGTATGTCAAAAAAAAGACACCTCAGTTTGGACCTGAGATGCCGTTTTCCAAATGTATCTTTATGTCGAGATGCTGCAAAGGTAAAAAACTTTCTTCAAATACAAATAAAGTTTTGCAATTTTTTGCATTTTTGCATCGTATCCAAACATAAATCAAAAAACGAGTCAGGCACGATATAACCTAACTCGCTTTGCGGACTTTAACGTTCCGCGGCATCCATTCTTTCCCTGTCACCCGCTTACAACGGATTCCTATGCAAAGTTAACTCATTAGAGATAAAAAAACAAAGCCTATTTCTTAATTTGCCTAAACTTCACATTTTCTTGGCACTTCACAGCGACTTCCACCTATAAAAACAAAGGAGCTGCCCAAGGACAGCTCCCGACCGGAGGGGAAACA
>OQWM01002928.1_pt1 | contig 11510 bp, 7 predicted proteins | sample 1691531 | NCBI WGS metagenome assembly OQWM01 (sample SAMN03418257, study PRJEB22391) | human gut metagenome | biome: human-gut; feature: organic feature; material: feces | host: Homo sapiens | place: Tanzania | collected 2013-01 | reverse complement strand
GACCACATAGCGGGCCGCAAAGCTGCCGTTTGGCGTGGTCAGCTGCCAGCCGCCGTCAATCTTTTCAATGTTGGTTACAGGAGTGCTGCGGTACAGCTCTACCCCGTTGCGCACAGCCACTTCCGCCATGGCCAGCGCAAACTCCCACGGGCTGACGATGGCTGCGCTGGGGGCAAACAGCGCCCCGGCCACTGTGGGGGCAAGCTGCGGCTCCATCGCCAGGGTTTCCTCCGCCGTCAGCAGCCGGATGCCCGGCACGCCGTTTGCCACGCCGTTCGCGTACAGCTTTTGCAGGTGGGGCAGCTCTGCCTGGCTCAGCGCCAGCACCAGGCTGCCGCACTGGCGGTAGGGCACATCCAGCCGGGCGCAGATTTCCTTTGCCAGCGCCACGCCCTGCACATTCAGGCGGGCCATTTGGGTGCCCGGTTCCGGGTCATACCCGGCGTGCAGGATGGCGCTGTTTGCCTTCGTTGTTCCATCCGCCACATCGTTTTCTGCTTCCAGCACTGCCACATGCAGCGGATAGTGCGACAGTTCATACGCTGCAGCTGCACCAACCACACCACAGCCAATGATTGCTACATCCAGCATAACTACCTCCCAGTTGTATTGGTCATTCAGGATGCCAAAATCCATCCTGCCAACATGGTTTCCATTGGTTTAATCATAGCGTTAAATGCACAAAAAATCAAGTTCAAGTTGATTTATTTTGCACATTTCGTCGCCATTGTGTGGACAGCGGAATAGAGGTCCGCTGCTTTGTTTGCTGCTGCCTTTCTATGCAAAAAGCTGCCGCACCTGGCTTTCCCGGTGCAGCAGCTTTTTTTGATAGGATGATATATTATAACGACTGTCTTTTCACTTTTGCAGGCGGTGTCATGCTGCACTTCCCCGTTATGCTGCCGTGCGCTGTTTGCGCTGTTCGGCACGGTTCAGGCACATGTAAAACGCAATGTTCAGCACAACGCCCACTGTAGTAGATACCGGGGCGGCAAGACCGATCTTGGTCAGGCTGGCGTTCGGCTGAATGCTCATGAAATATGCCATCGGCAAACGCACCAGCAGCGTCTGGACCAGGCCCTGAATCATAACCCAGAGGGTTTTATTGTTGCCATTAAAGTAACCCACCATGCTGAACAGAATCGCCGTCACAATAGTTTCGGGTGCAAAGCCTTTCAGGTACTCAAAGCCTTTCTGCACAACCTCTGCATCGGTGGAGAAAACGCCCGCCAACAGGTCGCCCCTGAACATAACAAGGGCAAACACCGCGCAGCCAAACATCAGCCCCACCCCAATACCGGTCAGCATCGCCTTTTTGGCGCGCTTGGGGTTGCCCGCACCCACGTTCTGTGCCACAAACGAAGCCATCGACTGCATCAACGAGCTGGGGATCAGCATGGCAAAGTTAACGATCTTGCAGGCAACGCCATAGCCGGAGGATGCAGCCAGGCCCAGGCGGTTGACAAAGGCGCAGAGCGCCAGGAAAGAAAGCTGGGTCAAAAATTCCTGCAAGGCCAGCGGCAGACCGATCTCCAGGAATTTCCGGCACTGTACGTCGAGACGAAAATCCGACTTTTTGATGGTAAACGGGAGATCTTTCTTCACCAGCATTACAATGGCGAACACCACGCTGACAGCCTGTGCCAGCACCGTTGCCGCCGCGGCACCGGCAGCATCCATCTTGAGCCCGGCCACCAGCAGCAGGTCGCCCGCAATGTTGACAATGCAGGCCACCAGCACGAACAACAACGGAGACTTGCTGTCGCCCAGACCGCGGAAGATGGCGGCCATCAGGTTGTATGCCACAATAAAGAAAATACCGCTGCCGCAGATGCGGATGTAGCTTGCGGTAAGGCCAATGGCTTCCTCCGGAGCCTGCATCAGCACCGCAATGGGCCGTGCAAACGCGACCAGCAAAATAAACAGAACCACGGACATAATGGCAAACACCACCGCGGCACCGCCAAGCACCGCCCCAATCTGCTGGGGTTTCTTCTCGCCAATATAGCGGGCGATCAAAACCGTAACGCCCATGGCAAGTTGCGTTACCACAAAGGTGACCAGGTTCAGCAGCTGGCTGCCGGTAGAAACCGCCGAAAGCCCCGCCGTGGAGCCAAAGTGCCCCACCACCAGCAGGTCAACCGCGCCATATGCCGCCTGCAGCACCAGCGCGCCAAGCACCGGCAGCATAAAAAGGGAGAGTTTTTTCAAAATGCTCCCTTGCGTAAAATCTGTTTTATCTGTGTTCAAGTGAAATTTTCCTTTCCGACATGATTTTGTATATCTTTTCAATCGTCTGGATCGTGCAGGCTGCATCCGCATCCGAAATGTCAGCCACAAGCGGCGCCAGCTGCGCAAAGAACTCGGTGTTGTGCACCTGCGAAAGCTGGCGGCCGCTTTCCGTAATAGAAAGGTAGATCACGCGGCCATCCTGCTCCGATGCGATTTTTTCCAGGTAGCCTTTATCCTCCATCTCTTTGACCGTGCGCGTAACGCCGGGGCGCGGCAGGTTCAGCGCATCACTGATGTCCGACACTTTTATCCGAACGCCGCGGCGCTCCAGTTCCTCGATGGTATCCAGATAGTGAATGTAAGAAGGGCTGACCCCTTTAGGCAGCGCCGGCAGCAGCTCCCGCACCCGCTTTGCCTGGTAACAGGCATCCAGCAGCGCCTTCATGTTCTCTGTTGTCATATTTCCTCCTTGTAATTACCCTTGATAATTATCGCAGTTAATTATAGTGAGAATGTACGGGTTTGTCAACAGGGTTGTAGGGGAAATTTTGCGACAGGTTACAGATATAGAAAAAGCCCGTTGAAGTGTGGTAGCTTCAATGGGCTATGGGATATTGGAAAGAGTATTGAGATCGCATATAAAATCCGAGACATATATACCTTTTGAATGCTTGACCACGAGAGTTTTTCTCCCGTCCGCTCGCATATAATGTCGCGCATCTCGTTAATCAGGTGGAGCTGTATAATATCGCTGCTGAGTTCTGCTACCTTATACCCACCTATCATAGGAATGATGTAGGTATTCGCAGTGCTCACTGTTCTAATATATGTAGCTTCCTTTTGCTCGTTACGCTTGACATTCTCTAACCAGCGCGTGATGTAGTCAGCAAACGACATATTCGCACCTGATTCAAGAGATAAATCTCCATACTCCCGACGATACGAATTTAGCCTTGCTATTACATCCGCTTTTCTTTTTCCTTTGAATTCCTTATAACGGGGTTTGCCGTTTCTATACCGGCCAACTGTCAACTTTGCGTGCCATACACGATTCTTATCCTGGTATACGGAGCCTTCTCCGCTTCCCCGACGAGCTTTTCCTGACATAAAAATAACCTCCTAAAAAGTCGCTCACTTGGTCGCTCAAAGCATTAGGAAAAGTATGTAAAAATCGGGAAAATTCGGGAAAACGGAGTTTTAGCATATTCAAGGGAAAAGAAAAACCGCTCACAGATTCAACGCTTTCACGTTAAATCTATGAGCAATTTTGGTTGGGTCGGCCGGATTTGGCAAGCCGCGCCCTAAAAACAGTCCGCTGGACTGTTTTTACCCGGCGGGACGTGGGACGCCGGGCACGGGCTGTTCAAATTCGGCCTATGTTCTCCCACCGCCGTTTATTACAAATAAAAAGATGCAACCCCCTGCGAGGTTGCATCTTGGTTGGGCCGGCCGGATTTGAACCGACGCAATGGAGGAGTCAAAGTCCTCTGCCTTACCGCTTGGCGACGGCCCAGCAAAAGAAAAGACCGCGCAGCATAATCACTGTGCGGTCTTTGGTGGGGTGCCTAGAGAGATTCGAACTCTCGGCCTCCAGAGCCACAATCTGGCGCGCTAACCAACTGCGCCATAGGCACCATAGAATGCGCCCGAAGGGACTTGAACCCCTGGCCCACTGCTTAGAAGGCAGTTGCTCTATCCACCTGAGCTACGGGCGCGCACGGGTCAGTTCCTGTTGTCTGGGAACATGCTGCGTGAATTATAATATCACATGGGGCGCATTGTGTCAATAGTAAAGTCCAATTTTTTTGAACTTTTTTATTTGTGTTTTTATCGGGGCTTTCTGCCCGGCTTTTAATAGATTCCTGCCGGGGCCTGGGTGTTTACGAAATACAGCTCGTACCACAAAATAAAGGAATAGAAGCTCCAAATCTTGGTCATGTTCTTGGCCTTGCCCGCCTTATGATCATCCAGCAGGCGCATGATTTCGTCCACATTAAAGAACTTTTCGGCAACGGGGCCAGTGAACTTTTCCTTTACCATATTATAGTACTTATCTTCCCGCAGCCAGTCGTTCAGCGGCACGGGGAAGCCCAGCTTTTTGCGATGGGCAACGCTTTCCGGCAGCTGCTTCATGGCGGCACCGCGCAGAGCGATCTTGGTGGACTCTTTGCCGGAGCGGTATTTCTGCGGGATGGACAGCGCCACATCCAGCATGTTGCGGTCCAGGAAGGGCACACGCAGTTCCAGGCTGTTTGCCATGCTCATACGGTCGGCTTTCAGCAGGATATCATACAGCATCCAGGTGTGCATATCCACCCACTGCAGCTGGGTGGGCTCATCCAAGCCCTGCACTTTATCAAAATAAGGCTTAAAGAACTGTTCCGGGCGGGGGCTGTGGTAGTTCTTTTTCAGGCAGCGGTCACGTTCAGCCGGGTCCAGGAAAACATAGTTGGCGCGCATATAGCGCTGCCAGGGTTCCTCGGCACCGCGCACCAGGAAGTGTTTGCCCTTAAAGTCCGGCAGTTTGGATGCCACTGCGCCTGCGGCCTTCCGCAGCGCTTTGGGCACCTTATGCTCGTAATCCATAAAGTGAACCGCCTGGCAGTACATGGGGTAGCCGCCAAACAGTTCATCGGCACCTTCGCCGGAAAGCACGACCTTGACGTACTTGCGGGCGTTCTGGGCCAAAAAGTAAAGCGGAACTTCCGCCGGGTTGGGCATGGGTTCATCCAGGTACCACTGGATCAGGCGGTTGGCTTCAAAGAACTGTTCGGCATCCACCTTATTGGCAATGCTGGGCACGCCGATTTCCTTACTGAACTCCTGGGCATACGGCAGCTCGGAGTATTTTTCCTCCGCATAGCCGACCGAGAAGCTCTTGACATGCGGGGTACCCTTAGCAACCTCGTTGACCACAAAGCTGGAATCCACACCGGAAGAAAGGAAGCAGCCAACCTCAACATCGGCAATCTGGTGGGCGGCAACGCTTTCGGCAAAGGTATCGGTGATGATTTTTTCCCACTCTTCCAGGCTCTTGGAATCGTCCACATGGTACTTGATCTCATAGTAGCGTTCCACTGTCAGCTCGCCATTTTCCCAGGTGAACATACATCCGCTGGGCAGCTTGTAGACATTTTTGAACATGGTTTCCTCATTGGGGATATACTCAATGCTCAAATATTCCGGCAGGCGTTCCTCGTTCAGTTCCTTTTTGAAACCGGGATGAGCCAGAAAGCTTTTGATCTCACTGCCAAACAGGAACAGACCATCCTGATTATAATAATAGAACGGTTTGATACCGAAGATATCCCGCGCACCAAACATGGTTTTGGTTTTCTGGTCCCAGATCACGAAGGTGAACATGCCGCGCAGTTTGCCGGGCAGCTGATTGCCCCACTGCTCATAGCCATGCAGCAGCACCTCGGTATCGGACCGGGTGGCAAAGGTATGGCCTGCGGCGATCAGTTCCTCGCGCAAGGTCTGGAAGTTATAGATCTCGCCGTTAAAAATGCAGACGAGACTGCCATCCTCATTGAACATAGGCTGCTTGCCGCCCTCCAGGTCAATGATGGAAAGGCGGCGGTGGCCCAGGGCTACCTGGTCGTCCACATAGTAGCCTTCGCCGTCCGGGCCGCGGTAGGTGATCAGGTCCGCCATTCCTTTTACAATGCGGCGGGCGGTTTCCGCTTTATGGTTGCGCTCAGCAAAGCCGGTAATGCCACACATAGGTGCTTTCCCCTCTCTATCGTTAGAATTTCAGTGTTCTGATTGTTTTTGTTTTAGGCTGGCGGCCATAGTTGCCTGATTGCCAAAAGGGCGGCGGGCGCACAATGTGCACCCCTACGGGGCCAGTAATTCTATTAAGAGTAACTTTCTATCAATCCCGCAGGCCCTTATTGCCATAGTAGCGGGCGGTTTTGCGGTAGTAGTTCAGCTGGCTGCGGATGTACCAGAGCCAGCGCTTCAGGTTCCAATCCTCTTTGCAGAACAGCTGGTGGGCACATTTGCCCTCTTTTTTCAGCTTATCCGCACGGGCCAGCAGATCCGGGTCTTTCAGGTACTTTTTGATCACGCCGTAGGGGGCAATCATCCACAGGCTCTTGGTATCGGCAATGGTCAGGCCAAGTTCCTTGTGCTCCAGCACATCCTCCACCAGCCACTTGGACAGGTTATACCCTGCCGCGGTGACAAAGTAGCTGGAACGGCCCTGACGGGGGTTCATCTCAAACATCTTGTACTCGCCGGTGCGGGCATCGTACTTGATGTCCATATTGGCAAAGCCTTCCCACTGCATATCTTCCAAAAAGTTTTTCAGCTTTTCCAGCAGGGCAGCATCATTGTATTCGGGGTCAGACAAGATGGCCGCATAGTTGCCGATGCCCTCGGGGGTCTGCTCTTCCAGCAGTGGGCGGCCCAAAGCCATCAGCTTAACTTTGTGGTCCAGGCCGCAGTAGGCGTTCAGCACGCGCATGCAGTTGTCATCGCCGGGGATATACTCCTGCAGAATTAGTTCGTCCTGGTAGCTGCTGCCGTAAATGGCGGCGGTGATGGCGTCAAATTCTTCGCGGTTATTGGCAAGGAACACCTTTTTCTTGTGGGGGAAGGTGCAGTTCCAATATGCCGGGGAATTGCTCGCCTTGATGATAACGGGGAACGCAAACGGCAGTTCTATATTTTTATAGTTCTGCGCATTGCAGGTTGCCGTTTTGGGGTAGCTCAGGCCGTGTGCTTCGCAGGCACGGTAAAAGTTTTCCTTAATATCCAGGTCCAGCACGGTTTGCAGTTCCGGGCAGGCAAAGTGGTAATAGGGTTTCAGGGCATCGCGGTGGCGGCCCATCAACACGGTGTAGCCGTCCGCGCAGGAAACCAGCACCAGCGGCTTGTCCGCATGGGCTTTTGCGTAATCGGTCAACGTTTTTACAAACGTTTCATCGTTTTCCAAATCAGGTTCCAGCACCGCAATTTTAACAAGATTGGTGTTGGAAGTTGCCACCAGCGCACCCTTGCAGATGGCCACGCTGCGCACGCCATACTGCTGGTAAAAGCTGCGTGCCATACCATAAACATTGGCATCGCTGCCAAGAAGTACCGGTAAAAAATCAGACATAATACCAAACCTTTCCCATTTTGGTTATCCTTTATTTTACCGCCATTGCCACCACATGTCAAACGGCAATATCGCCTGCTTTGGGGGTGCGGGCACGGCGTTTTTTGTCTGCGCGGGCGAAAATTCCAGCAGCATTCGCCGCAAAATGCTTTTCTTTACGGCGCGAACCGTGTATAATAGGGCATATCGTACAAACAGTACCGGTTCCCGCCGGGGCAAGAAAGTAATAACCTGCGGTTTGTTTTTAGCGCCGCAGCCAGTTGAGGATTATAACCATGTGTGGAATTGTTGGCTTTGTCGGCGCACGCGCCGACATGCAGGAAATTTTGCAGGGCATGATGGATGCCATCGCCCACCGCGGCCCCGATGGCCAGGGCCAGTTTATTGAAGGCCCGGCAGCCCTTGGCCAGCGCCGCCTTTCCATCATTGACCTGGAGGGCGGCAAACAGCCCATGTTCAATGAGGACCAGAACCTCGCCGTCATCTTTAACGGCGAGATCTACAACTTCCAGGAGCTGACCGCCGAATTGATGCGCGCCGGGCACACCTTTGCCACCCGGTCCGACACCGAAGTTTTGCTGCACGGGTACGAGCAGTGGGGTAAGGAGATGCTGCAAAAGCTGCGCGGTATGTTCACCTTTGCCATCTGGGACCGCAAGAACGAAACGCTGTTCTGCGCGCGCGACCATTTTGGCATCAAGCCGTTCTATTATTACCAGAACGAAGCCGGCGAGCTGCTGTTTGGCAGCGAGATCAAAAGCTTTTTGGCCCACCCCGGCTTCAAGAAAGAGCTGAACGAAGAGCAGCTGCCGCTGTATCTTTCCTACCAGTATTCCCCCGGGGAGGATACCTTCTTCAAGGGCGTCAAAAAACTGATGCCCGCCCACTGGCTGGAATGGAAAGCCGGGCAGCTGACGGTGCAGCGCTACTGGCAGCCCAAGTTTGACCCCGATGATTCCCGCACACTGGAAGAGTGGGAGGACGAGATCAGCGCGGCGATGAAAGAGAGCGTGCAGGCACACAAGATCGCCGATGTTGAGGTTGGCAGCTTCCTTTCTTCCGGCGTGGATTCCAGCTACATGGCCGCGCTGGCCCATGTGGACAAAACGTTTACCGTCGGCTTTGCCAACAAGCAGTATGACGAAACCGACTATGCACAGGAGTTTTCCAAGCACATCGGGGTCAAGAATTACGCTTACCGCATTACGCCGGAGGAATACTGGGCCAACCTGGGCAAGATCCAGTACCATATGGATGAACCTTTGGCGGATGCTGCCTCTGTCGCGCTGTACTTTGTCAACCGCGAGGCTTCCAAACAGGTCAAAGTCTGCCTGTCCGGCGAAGGCGCCGATGAATTTTTCGGCGGGTACAACATTTATAAAGAGCCGTTTACCGTAACCTGGTATGACAAGATTCCCCTGCCCATCCGCCGGGCCATCGGTGCAGTGGCGGACCTGCTGCCGCCGGTGCATGGCATCAACTTTTTGGTGCGCCGCGGCAAGCCGCTGGCGGAGCGTTACATCGGCAACACCAACCTGATGGATGAGCACCGCAAGAAAAAGCTGCTGAAAAACTACCGCCCCGGCAAGCTGCCCACCGACCTTTCCCGCCCGTACTTTGAGCTTTCCAAAGGGCAGGACGCTGTGACCCAGATGGAAACCTGCGACCTGAACCTGTGGATGGTGGGCGATATTCTGCTGAAAGCCGACAAAATGAGCATGGCCAACAGCCTGGAGCTGCGCGTGCCGTTCCTGGACCGCAAAGTATTTGAACTGGCAAGTCATATTCCGACCAAGTGCAAGGTGAACGCCAACCAGACCAAGATTGCGATGCGCGGTGCGGCAGAAAAGACCATCCCCGCCAAAACGGCAGACAAAAAGAAGCTCGGCTTCCCTGTTCCGGTACGCGCCTGGCTGCGAGATGAGCAGTATGCGGGCATTGTGCGCAAGGCGTTCAACACCCCCGCCGCGGAGCAGTTTTTCCGCACAAAAGAGCTGAATGCCATGCTGGACCAGCATATTTCCGGCAAGCGGGATAACTGGCGGCAGATCTGGTGCATTTTTATGTTCTTAGTCTGGTACGATGAATACTTTGTAAAACGCTGAGGTGATAACAACATGCTGTTAAAACAACTGCTGAAAAATCTGGACTATACACTTGTTCAGGGCAGCCTGAATACCGAAGTGACCGACATTTACTATGATTCCCGCAAGGTAACGCCGGGCGGCCTGTTTGTCTGCATCGTTGGCACCCAGCGGGATAGCCACGATTACGCCGCGGACGTTGCCGCCAAGGGCGCTGCCGTGCTGGCCATCCAGCACGACCTGCCTGCCGAGGTGCTGGCCGCTTTGCCGGATGTGACCGTGGTCAAGTTCGAGAGCACCCGTTACGCCATGGCGCTGCTTTCCACCGCCTATTTTGGCCGTCCCGCGCTGGAAATGACGATGGTTGGCGTGACCGGCACCAAGGGCAAAACCACCACCACCCACATGATCAAGGCTGTGCTGGAAGCCGCAGGTCACAAGGTCGGCATGGTCGGCACCAACGGCGTGTATTACCCCGGCCACCACTATGACCTGAACAACACCACCCCCGAAAGCTATGAGCTGCAAAAGATCCTGCGCCAGCTGGCGGATGCGGGGTGCGATGCCTGCGTGATGGAAGTTTCCAGCCAGGGCATTATGATGGACCGCGTGGCGGGCATCCATTATAAAGTCGGCGTGTTCACCAACCTGTACCCGGACCACATCGGCCCCGGCGAGCATTCCAGCTTTGAGGAATACCGCAGCTGGAAAGGCAAGCTGTTCCAGCGCTGTGATATCGGCGTGGTGAACGCTGACGACCCCAACACCGAAGCATTGCTGGAAGGCCACACCTGCAAGCTGGTTACCTATGGCATCCATGCCCCCAAGGTGGACTACCGTGCCAGCGAGCAGTACCGCCTGCTGCGCAACAAGGAGATGCTGGGCGTTGAATTCACCCTGACCGAGCCGGACAGCCACACGCTGGACGTACAGGTGGGCATGCCGGGGCTGTTCAGTATTTACAACGCCCTGGCCACCATCGGCGTGGGCAAGGTGCTGGGCCTGCCGGATCAGGCGATCCACGACGGCCTTGGCAAATGCGTGGTCAAGGGCCGGGTGGAGCTGGTGCCCATCAGCCACAAGTTCACCATCCTGATCGACTATGCCCACAACGAAGCCGCCACCGAAAGCCTGATTGAAACCCTGCGGGAGTATAAGCCCAACCGTCTGGTCGTAGTGTTCGGCTGCGGCGGCAACCGCAGCAAGCTGCGCCGTTACGGCATGGGCGAAGTGTGCGCCAAGTTGGCGGATTTCAGCATCCTGACCGAAGACAACAACCGCTTTGAAAAAGTGGAAGATATTATCGCGGATATCAAGATCGGCATGGCCAAGGGCAACCCGGACGCCAAGTATGTGGAAATCCCCGACCGGTTGGATGCCCTGCATTACGCCATTGATCACGCGCAGGAGGGCGACCTGATTGCCGTAATTGGCAAAGGCCACGAAGCCTACCGCGACCGCGAGGGTGTTAAAACGCCGTTCCTGGAACGCGAGCTGATTGAAGAGTACGCCGCTGAGACAGGGGTAGAGTAAATATTTTTGCGGGGCTGTGCTTTGCCTTTTGCTGCTTTGCGGCAAAAGCGGCACGGCCCTGCTTTTCTTTTGCGCAAAATTGTGGTATACTGTCTGTGTATGCTAAAAAGTATACACAAAATTCAAACCGAACCAATGTGGAAAGGAGGCCGGTTTGATGACCACACAACCATCTGACCGGCTTTTCCGCCCGGTCAGCCCGGCAGCACAGGCCAAGGGCGAGCGCGTGTTCTGCGCTGCCGTGGCGCTGCTGCTGGTTTTATCAGAAGTTTTCAGCTCCAACATTCAAAACACACTGCCCACATTCAGCCATGTGTGCCGCATTGCCTTAACCGTTACGGCGGCGGTGCTGCTGGTTGCCAAAAGCCTGCTGCTGACCCAGTGGCAGACCAAACAGCAGGCGCTGACGGCTGCCGCGTTGGCCGCTTTTGCGGTGTTTACCACCGCATACGGGCGCGACCAATGGTTTTTGTTTGCCGTTTTGCTTGGCATTGGTGCCAAGGATGTTGATTTGCGCCGGGTGCTGGCGGGCAGGGCACGCTGCAGCAAAAACA
>OQWM01002920.1_pt1 | contig 11523 bp, 10 predicted proteins | sample 1691531 | NCBI WGS metagenome assembly OQWM01 (sample SAMN03418257, study PRJEB22391) | human gut metagenome | biome: human-gut; feature: organic feature; material: feces | host: Homo sapiens | place: Tanzania | collected 2013-01 | reverse complement strand
GAGTTGTACATTCACGTGCATGGCGCAAGGTTACGCCTTTTTATATTATCGTTTGGTCCAATTCATGGGAGAGACGGGGAACAATGTGATGATGAGGCTCATGGGGCTGATTCTGATGGTAATTGCAGTCGAGTGCTTTGTGAGCGGTGCTAAACCTATCTTTGTCGATATTATACGTGTGGCTTTAGGTTAAAGATGGCTCGATAGGCCTAGAGCCCGTCTTGTTTACGTTGGTTTCTGTTTTTTTCACTACCTTTGTGCGAGTAAATTGAATTTGTGTGGAAGAATACTTATCAGAATTGAATGAGAGCCAGCGTAAAGCTGTCCTGTATTGTGATGGACCTGCTTTGGTCGTTGCGGGAGCGGGATCGGGCAAGACGCGTGTGCTCACTTATAAAATAGCTTGGCTAATAAAGCAAGGACTGCCTCCCTATTCTATTCTATCATTGACATTTACGAATTAACATAGTAACATATTTTTATACATAAAATATGGGGTGTTTTTAAAATGAAAAAGCGGAAACTTTTAAGTTCTGTGCTTTCTGTCGCTATGGCAACGATTATTGCCGCAAGCTCGCCGACAGTTGGAGTTAAACTCGCAAAAGAAGCACAGCTTCCGGCCGAACCGACGGTTCAAAGCGTTTCAAATTCCAAATCTGTTGAAGCGAATAAAGCAAAGAGCGTCTCTGCGGAAAAAGAGACTGCAAAAACGGTTAAAATCGATGCAAATAATATTGCTCAGTTTGAAGATAAAGACGATGTTTTCTATGAGCCTGAAGAGGAAAGCATATCGACACTTGAAGATTCAACAACATACATAAATGACGCAATAACGGTTTTTTTCAGTGACGATGCAACGCTGCTTGACAAGAAAAAGGTTGTCAAAGCCCTTGACGGTGAAATAGTCGGCAAGGTTGATTTCATGAATGAATACGAAATCAAAATCGAGCGTTCGGATTTTTACGAAATCAATAACTTGTGCGATGAGCTTATGGAGAACGATAAGGTTGAATTCGCAAGCTGCTCTCTGACAGAAAAAATTACTCCGGATTATGTTCCGAATGATCCGTGGAACCTTACCGATTGGGATGATGACGCACTTGACAGGCGTTCACTGTATTCAAATTGGTGGATAAAAGCGACGGATACAGACAAAGCATGGGATTATGACGAATATTTCAGCGATATCGATGTTGGAATTGTAGATTCGGGATTCGACCCGACTCATGAAGACCTTGAGGGAAAGATCGTTTTCCCGAATGAATTCTTTGAAAAAAATAATGCTCCCTCGTATCACGGCAATCATGTTGCCGGAATCATCGGAGCAACTCAGGATAACGAAAAGGGATTGACCGGAATTGTCCGTGACGGCAAGCTTATTTGCATTGACTGGCAGGCTAACGAAGAACAGGGGCAAAAATGGAACAACAGTGCAAGAATAATGACCGGCTTTGTCAACGCTGTTCGTGCTGGAGCAAAAGTAGTCAATTTTTCTCTCGGAAGTTCCGGCACAATAAAAAACGGAATTGACAGGCTGCAAATCGTTAAGGATACTCAGGGCAAGTTCAATTCATATTACATTGCCAAAATGCTCCAACGCGGATATGATTTTATCTGCTGTCAATCGGCAGGCAATGGCGTTTACAAAAACGATAAGTTTGCCTATGCCGTTGACGCAAGCAATAACGGCACATTTTGTCCGATAACGGTCGACAATGCAGTTAAAACAGTCAAAGGCGTTACTCCGCAGGAAATTGTTGACAGAATAATTATTGTTGCGGCGGCAAAGTTTACCGGATTCAACACATATGAGCAGGCCGACTTTTCAAACGGCGGCAGTCAGGTTTCAATCTGTGCTCCGGGATATGATATTTACAGCACATACTACAAAGGCGACGGAAAAGACTATAATTATTGCTCTTACGCTTATCTTAACGGAACATCAATGGCTGCGCCTATTGTAACCGGTATTGCCTCTCTTGTTTGGAGCGTTAATCCGTCGTTCACGGGTGCACAGGTCAAGCACTTCGTCTGTGACGAAGAAAATACAAAATATGAGGTTGCCGACAGCTCCTCCAAGCTTCATCTGCCGACAGGCACAATGCGAATGGTAAACGCTCAGCTTGCCGTCGAAGCAGCAATAAAGGAGTGCGAAAACTACGGCATGGTAACAGGCCGTCTCGAATGGGCAAAGATTACTCCGAGCAAGGTTATCGATTTCACCATAACAAGCAAGGAAACCGGCATGGTATACAGGCTCATGACCGACACCGCCGGCAATTTCAATGCGAAGCTCACGGCAGGCAGCTATACCCTTGATCTTTCAGGAAAAAAGCGTAATTTTACTGTAACCGAGGGCGAGAATACAGACTTCGGTCATATGCGCACAGGCAACGCAACAATCGATTTTGACGAATTCAGAGACAGCATGAAGGACAATATGCAGGAGCTTCTGTCAAAATTGCAGGTTTACTAATCAATATAAAATTACATTGCAAAAAATCGGCAGTAACGATTATGTTACTGCCGATAATTTTTTATCTGATTTATTTTGTTGTCACAACATCAGCCGGCTTTGTTCCCTGAACCTCACCTGACTGAACAACAGTAATATTGCCGGAATTTCCGTCAACAACCGCCGTGAATCCGATTCCTCTCATTTTAAGGCTGACAACAAGAAGAATCAGCAGACAGAGAATCGTAACACCTATCATTGAAAGTGCCGTAATCTTGCCTTTTTTTTCTTTGTCGCAAGCTTTAACATATTGGTCCATGCGTTTCTGAGCGTCATTAAGGTCAATATTCGTTGCCTGTTCTGCCTTTTTCTTTGCCATTGTCATCAACTCCGATTTAAGCGATTGATATATTATACAACAATAATTTTATTTTGTCAATTACGGCTGCACGGTTATCGGATGTGCCTCACTCTCATGTTCAAAGGAAATAAAATTATTTCTCTCGGCATAAGACCATCTCATATCGAAAAGCTCACACGCCGGTGCAGGCATATAAAGCTGGTCATGAATTCTGAGCACCTTTGCACATATCGTCTTTTCTTCACCGTTAACGATTGCCTTGTCACTGTTTTCAAAGAACTCTACCCTCTTGCCGTAAACATCAAGAGTAATTTTGCCTTTCTCCTTGAGGACATAACCGCCGATATAACCGATAAGTGTACCAAAGCAGGCGTACCACATTCCGTCAACATTTTCGCATTTGACGCCTGACTGACAAAGACCCATGAGCGCACCCTTAAAGGTCATTCTTGTCTGATTGAATTTCGGTGCAATGGCATAAGGTGTAATCTCATCCTTGCCCTTATCAATCGTACATTTGTCAACAATTCTTCCGTCCTCAACAATCTTTGACGTGAGGGTCATCTTATCGCCGTCCACCTCAACGATTGCAACAACGGAAACAGGCTCCTCCTCGCAGTAAAAAGCAGAATGCCAAACCTTTGAAATTGCCCTTGTTCCCGGAGGGTTCTGATTGGAGTTGCCGAGCATATAGTGAACTGTACCCTGAGACGGACGCTCAAAAAGCTCCTCGTTTCTTCTTGGGAAGCTTCGTGAAAAGTTATGCTCATGGCCCGAGAATACGAGATCAAGCATCTCGAAGCCCTCTGTCATCATGGGATATGCGTCGTAATTGGCACAGTTTGAGCCTGAATAGCAAATCGGGAAATGATATGTACCGATATTCCACTGTCTGCTGTTCTTCTTCATATCATCTATCATCCACTCGTTAACGTCCTCGGGGCCGTTTATGCCGATCATTTGGAAATGGACGTTACCGTAATTAAATGTATAGTTTTCGGTTTTCCAGTCCTTCGGACCGTCATAGGCATATGAGCCTTTAAACTGATTGTCGAAGAACTCGGCAGGCTCTGCATAATATCTGCCCTGCTCATGCTCCGGATCTCTGAAGCCACGATTATCATGGTTGCCGAGAGCCATCTGAAGAGGAATGCTCTCAACAACGCCCTGCATTCCCTCAAATGTGCCGTTCCACTGAATTTCATGCTGGCCGCAGTTTGTGTTGTCGCCACCGGTGAGAATAAATCTTGCATCGGGATTTTCGGCAAGAACCTTTTTGAGAATTCCCGTAAAATACGAATAATCGGGATTTGTCAGGTCTCCCTTCTGCTGGTCGGAAACGCAGATAAACTTAAACTTCGTGAGATTCTCCGGCTCTGTTGTGAAGCTGAATTCATCACTTCTGTGCTCATCATCACCGCAGGTGTAAAAATACTTTGTATCGGGTTTAAGCCCCGTGAGCTTTGCCCAAAACATATTGCTGATGTCAATATCGCTCTTGAAAACATCGGTGTCGGCGTTGGTGCGCTTAACCTCGTCCGAGCCGTCCTCATGATAAAGAACGTAGCCGTTTTTTACGTCAATACTTGTTCTCCAGGTTACATTCATTGTTGTTTTCGCATCGTCTGCGATGCTGATGAAAATATGATCGGGTTGGGGCTTAGAGCCTCTTAACGGTTTTGTTGACATAAATTTGCCTCCTTATGATATACTCGAATCGTTTATAACAATCGTTGACTGCTGTCTGTTAGGTGAATCGCAGAAAGCTTTCACTGTCGCCATGGCTTCCGCCGCTTCAAAAAATGAAATATCGCTGTTTGAGTCAAGGTTTGCAAGCAGCTTTTGATAAATCTTTGAACCGTTTGCAGCATTCTCGTCGGTTATATAGCTGTCAAGCATTGCACAAATCAGCTTGCCCTGAATTCTCATTCCGTCCGAACCGAGAGTTTTGCAATATCTGAAATATTTTATAAGCGTTTCGCCCTTGATCGTTTGATTGCCCTTTGTCAGAATCAATGTATAATTATTGCTTCTGTATTCAATTCGATTATCGACCGTGTATTCAAGTCCGTCCATATAGTTAATGGCAAGTGCAAAGGTCTCGGCATTTGAACCGACATATTTATTGATTTTCACATTCTCTTTCTGCTCAATAACCGAAACAAGCTTGCCGGCACCGCCCTCCTTAAGGGTCTGCACATAGCTTTTGCCGTCGGCAGCCTTACCGTCGGGATTCAGCGGACGGTCCTTGAGAATACAGTTATCCATATCCGCTTCGATTATGTGAATAAAATACATTTCCGAATAGTCATTTGCCGAACAATATACAAGAAAATTTGTTTTTCCGCTCAACTTGGTCGGCGAAACAGGCTGACCATCAGTTGTAGTTTCGCTCAAGTCGGTTGTTGCCTCCTTGGAGAAAATGCTTTTTAGCGAAATTTCATTGTGCTTAAGTATAACAACTGCCGAAACAGAGCCGAACACAACGGCGAAAGCGAGAAAAGCCAAAAAGAATCTCAAAAGATCGCCTTTCTTGTCCTGCTTGCTTGTTTTAAATTTGTGGCCTCTTAATGCCATTATATCACTTTCTTTTCAAAATTACTGTTGATTTTTCTTCAATATCCACCATATTGGCAGCAACTCTGCCGTTGCCGAGAAGGTCATATGCGTCGCACCATTCGGACTTAACGTGATAGGTTATCGGGTGCGGATTGCTGCTTGAAATAACAAGTATTGCTTCATCATCATTCTTCCTCGAGAAAGCAACACAACCGGCAACTGCGGAAAGAATTTCAAACTTTCCGTCCTTGAAAACGGAATTTTTGCTTCTTATCTCTCCGAGCTTTTTGTACCATTCTACAAGCTCTTCATTTTCTTTGCCCCAAGGGTAGCAGCGGCGGTTAAACGGGTCTTTATAGCCCTGCATACCTGCCTCATCACCGTAATAAATCGTCGGCACACCCGGCAAAGCGAACTGCATTGCCGAGGCAGCCATAAGAAGCCTCATGCCGTAACGGTATTCCTTTTCGTCAAGGGAATGAGTGCTCTGCCACCTTCTGTCACGGTAAGCACAGCTCTCCCCTGCAAGCGCCGTAATCGCTCTCATTGTGTCGTGGGTCGAAATATGATTCATCAGCACGTCAAGCACTTCTTTCGGATAGTTCTCAACTATGCTCATAACTCTTGAAGCAAAAAGCTCTGCGTTGGCGTCACGGATAAAATCAATGACTGCTCCTGCGAACGGATAGTTCATTACACTGTCAAGCTGTTCGCCGAGAAGATAACGACGAAGTTTGCCATAGCTCGATTTGTTTGAAGCATCCTCCCAGACCTCGCCGAGAACAAGACAGTCGTTTTTTTCTTCCTTGACCGCCTTACGGAACTCATCAAGGAATTCGTCGGGAAGCTCATCGGCAACGTCAAGCCGCCAGCCCGATGCACCGAGCCTGAGCCACTTGCGAGCGATCCCGTTTTTTCCTGTTATATATTCGATGAAATCGGGATTATCCTCGTTGACCTCGGGCAAAATCTTAATGCCCCACCAGCTCTCATAATCGTCCGGCCATTTATTGAACCTGTACCAGTTATAATAAGGCGAGTTTTCCGACTGATATGCACCGACGCTGTCATAGCGTGAATAGCGATTGAAATATTTGCTGTCATCGCCCGTATGGCTGAAAACGCCGTCAAGCATGATTTTTATGCCAAGCTTTTCCGCCGATTGGCAAAGTGATTTAAAATCCCTCTCCGTGCCGAGCATCGGGTCGATTTTTTCATAATCACCCGTATCATAACGATGATTGCTCTGTGCCTCAAAAATAGGGTTAAGATAGATACATGTCACGCCGAGCGATTTGAGATATCCGAGCTTCTGCTCAATTCCTTTCAGGTCGCCGCCGAAATAGTCATTGTTGAGCACCTTGCCCTCGGCGGTCGGGATCCAGTATGGGTCGCCGTCCCTGTCGGTTTGCAAAACTCTGTCCGAGGGAACATTCTGCTTCTTTGTACCCGAAAAAGCGAAGCGGTCGGGAAAAATCTGATAAATTATTCCGCCCTTAAGCCATTCGGGAGTGTGAAAATTCTTATCGTAAACCGTGAGCTGCCAGTCGTCGCCCTCGCCCTTGATTGCGGCAAGCCCGTTACCGACGTGGTAAATTCGGCTTGTACCCCACGATGTGTCATATTCAAAATGGTACTTGTAAAGTGCAGCGTCTTCGGCGGTAAAATCAATCTTCCACCATTCCTCGCCGACGCCCTCCATGCAGTCCCATTGCATGTTAATATAGCTGTACTGCGCATCCTCTGCTTTTTTAATGACCAGCTTTGCGGCATGGCAGCAAAAATCACGGGGCAGAATTATGCGAAATGTGACCGTTTGACCGGTTTTCACTGCCCCGAAAATGCTTTTGTGATATTCTAATCTTGAGTTATACGGAATGTACATCAATTTGCGGTTCCCTTGCTGCCCGTCGTAATTTCATCGGGCGTTTTTGTAACAATATTTTCAAAATATTTCTTGTCGATTTCCGTTTTATCCTCGGAAACGGTCGTCTTTTCCTCAACGTACGGTGCTTCGGAAATTTCAAGCAAAGCGTCCGTTATAAGGAAACCCGCAACAACGAACACAACAAAGAAAACAGCAATAACAATATACTTCACCACAGGCATCCAGGAGCTTTTTCTGTCCGTGCTGATGAAATATTTCTTATTGTCGCTGTAAGAGGAGCGGAACTCCGTTATGCTGCGGCGACGTTTATTATATTTTTGGTATTTTTCCATGCTTTTACTCCCGAGAGCGGCATATAATATAATGTCGGCTCTTAAATTGGATTTACCATATTTTGATGGTTGAATACCGATTTTAACGGTCATATACTTTAATTAACGAGTTTATGAGGAGATGCGAAAATGGATATTCAACCGATAAGCAACAATAAATTTATAGTCGGTTTAACCTATGACGAGATGAAGGACCTCGATATTACATATGACGATATGGACTATTCAAACATTGAAACAAGGCGTGTAATCTGGACGATTCTCGACACCGTTCGCCGTGATACGGGGCGTGATGTTGACCCCTCGGGCAACCTGATGATTGAGGCTGCGCCGGATACCGACGGCGGTTGTCTTCTGATGTTCACCGTTGCAAGCGGTTTGAACAAAAAGAGAGAAACCGTTATCTCAAAGGCAAACCCTACACGAATTTATGAGTTTGAAAATCTTGATAATCTACTCGATTTTATGCGATTTCTGCCCGACAATTCCCGACGGATATTTACAAAAGAAAGCAAATATCGACTTGAGATTCCGACAGAAACAGCGAACGGGCTTCAGCGCATACTCAATGAATACGCAAAATTCGTCGGCAAAAGCAAACTTGCCGCCGCTCACACTTATGAGCATTGGAGAGAGCTTTAACATCTCAACGCTTCGATTGTTTTCGCAGGGTCGGATGAGCCGAAAATCGCACTGCCGGCAACAAGAACGTTTGCACCTGCTTCAATGGCGATCGGTGCGGTCGCTTCGGAAATTCCGCCGTCAACCTGGATATCAATATCGATTCCACGCTCTGCACATTCCTTGCGCAGGGCGACAATTTTGTCCATCATGTCTCCCATGAATTTCTGACCGCCAAAGCCGGGTTCGACAGTCATGATAAGAACCATGCTCAGCTTGTCAAGATAAGGGAAAACGGTCTCAACAGGCGTGTTCGGCTTGACGGCAAGACCTGCCTTACAGCCGCCCGAAATAATTTTATCTATCGTCTTGTCAATCGGCGAATCGGATTCAACGTGAAAATCAATTATATCCGCACCCGCCTTGACAAAATCGTCAACATATTTAAGCGGCTCGCTTATCATCAAGTGACAGTCGAATACCTTGTCGCTGCACTTTCTTATGCACTTTACAACAGGTGCACCGAAGGTAAGGTTCGGTACAAAATGGCCGTCCATAACATCAATATGAATCCAGTCTGCACCGCAGGCATCCATGCGAGCGGTTTCCTCCCCCATTTTTGAAAAATCGCATGAGAGAATCGAAGGAGCGATAAGTATCATAAGAAGCACCCTTTACTATACATAATTAAATATATTATATTATTAAATGCGCCCGAGGTCAAGAAAAATCGGACGCATTTTTATAATGTAATCGCTAATTAAAGATATTTTTTAATTTCCGAAAGTGAACGCACGGTGAAATCGGGCAAATCGGAGCTTTCATTCGTCAAATTGTGGTCATACCAGCAGGTTTTCATCCCGAAGCTTGCACCGCCCTCAATATCGGCGGTCAGCGAATCGCCTATCATCACCGTTTCCGACGGAGCAACCGGGCTGATTTTTTCAAAGCACCGCTCAAAGAATTCCTTTTTCGGCTTTGAAAAGCCTATCTGCTCCGATATAAAAATCCGGTCGAGATATCCGGTCATTCCTGCATTGTTGAGCCGCTTAATCTGCTGCGCAGACGAAGCGTTGCTTGCTGCACAGACGAGATATTTGCCGTGAAGATATTTGAGAAGGTCAAGCGCACCGTCAACAGGCTCGGCACTCTCGGTCAAATGAGAATAAAACGCATTTTCAAACTCAATGCCGTCAACGTCAATCCCGAGCAGTGCAAAAATCATATTCCAACGGCAGGAATAAAGCTCCTCTTTTGTCAATTCGCCCTTTTCGATTCTGAGCCAAAGGCGGTTATTTATCATATTAAAAGTGTCGAACATTGATTTTTCAAAGTTCAGTTTGTAATCTTCAAACGCCTTTTGCATCGACCAAAGGGCACATTTATTAAAATCAAGAAGAGTATTGTCAATGTCAATAAAAACAGCTTTGATATTATCCATAAAATCACCTTATTTATTGTAGCATATTTTACAGCCGTTTTCAAATAAATAAATTTTGCAAAGCAATGTTTACAGACCCCAAAAATGCACAATCAGTATTGAATTTTCAACACCTTTTTTCTACTTGACAATTATAAATTTCAGTGTTACAATGCGAAGCATAAACGCAATGACATGGAATATTAAGCGCAAAACTCCTCACAGAGAGATGCCATAGGCTGAAAGGCATCAGGAAAGTTAAACGCCGAACTCGCCATCGAGCGGCTGTGCCGAACACAACAAGTAGGTTCAGACGGAAGTAACCGTTACATTGCAGGAATATGTAGTATTCCATGAGTGCATTCCGATAGGAATGAAAAAGAGTGGTACCACGGAAGTTTGTCCTTTCGTCTCTTATGTTCAAAACAGGAGACGGGAGGACTTTTGTTTATAACAAACTCAGAAAGGCGGCTTGATGTTATGTCAGAATACAATTCAAATTACAGTCTTTATCTTCCGAGCTATTCAATCGGCCCCGATTGCTACAAGGAGATACCGTATGTTACACGTTTCTTCGGCAAGACTGCCGCAGTCATCGGCGGCAAGACGGCAATGTCGAAGGCTAAAAATGCCCTGATTGAAGGTGTTAAAGACTCAGATGTCAAGCTTCTTGATTTTATCGAATATGGCGGCAATTCAACATACGAAAACGGCGATGTACTTATCGCAAATCCGACCGTACAAAAAGCCGATATGCTTTTCGCTGTAGGCGGCGGACGTGCCTGCGACACGGTTAAATATGTTGCCGACAAGCTTGACAAGCCGCTGTTCACCTTCCCGACGGTCGGTTCAAACTGTGCCTCGGTTACGGCAATTTCCGTCATCTACAATCCCGACGGTTCATTCAGGGATTATTATTATCCGAAGCTTGCAAATCATTGCTTTATCAATTCCGCAGTCATTGCCGATTCACCCGAAAGGCTTTTATGGGCAGGCATCGGCGACGCTACAGAAGCTAATCCTCCACCTATATCCTCACCATTCATCTCTGGTGCCAAAGTCACTTCACTTTTATAATAACGAGGCTGTGGAAATATCCAAATGCATGATAATACAAAGACAATAGGAAGCACAATTAAGAATGTCCTTGTATGAGCTTTCAATTGTCTAAATATTTCTGTAATATCTATTATATCTTTATTTTTTTCCATCTTCAATTTATATTTGTTAATATACTATAACACAAAGAAATTACAATTCATTCATAGCACACCATATACCTATCAACAAAACGCTTATACACAAGTTTTATTGTAATATTACGATTCTCATTTAACCAATATAAATCATATATTCCCTTGCTTTCCCTTGCGCCAATCATTACTTTTGCAATGCCCCAGCGTTCTTTGGCTTGTTTACATACTTTTTGTTGCATGCTTCATAAGTGAAGAAACATCAATCCTCCTAGTATGAGGTACGCAAATGTTCGGTTCTCATTGCTTCGAGTTTTTCTTCACTACATAAGCCAGAATCCCATAACTTGTCCATTTCCCTTTGCATACGCTCATTCATTGTATTCAATTTCTCTACCGACATAATAATGCAATTTTTATGGTTACTATAGAAACAAGAAACTATAGAGTTCTTTCTTCCTCATCTTATTTCCTCCTCCCTATCAAGCAAATAGTTGAATTTTTCGAATTGATAATCATAAGATTTCAACTCATCCTGCATATTCTTGCGTAACGTGAATATCTTGACATCACTCTGACATTCCGGCATTTCGTCTTCAAGCAAAGTGTTCAATGCATTTAGGGAGTCTACACTATGAGTAGAAAGGAACACCTGTATATCATATTCTTGCGACATCTTTAGTATTGATTTCCA
>OQWM01002919.1_pt1 | contig 11525 bp, 4 predicted proteins | sample 1691531 | NCBI WGS metagenome assembly OQWM01 (sample SAMN03418257, study PRJEB22391) | human gut metagenome | biome: human-gut; feature: organic feature; material: feces | host: Homo sapiens | place: Tanzania | collected 2013-01 | reverse complement strand
GAATATAAGCCGGTGCCTGTAAGTATCACCGAGGTCATAGATACGGTTGTTGCTGTTGCCCATGGCTTTATGGAAAACAGGAATATTGAGCTGGTTATCAATAGAAATTGCCCGTCCAACCCCTATGTCATGGCAGACGCATTGCGCATTCGCGATGTGCTGATAAATATTCTCAGCAATGCCGTTAAGTTTACCAAGGACGGCGGCAAAATCACCTTCACTACTTTTACCAAGCCGGGCAAGGACGAGCGCCATTTCTTTGGCTGCTATCGCATTGCCGATACAGGCGTGGGCATGAGCGAGGAGTTCCAAAGCAAGCTCTTTGATGAATTTACGCAGGAAAGCGCTGATGCGCGGACGAACTACAAGGGCACGGGCCTGGGCATGGCGATTACCAAGCGCTATGTGGAGCTGATGGGCGGCACGATTACCGTCGAAAGCAAGCAGGGCGTGGGCACTACGGTTACAGTGGAGCTGCCGCTGGTCTGGACGGAGGCAGTGCCTGCTTCGCCGAAGGCGAAGCAGCAGCCTAAAGCGATTTCCTTAAAGGGCGTGCCTGTTCTGCTGGCCGAGGATAACGATTTGAACGCCGAGATTACGACTATGCTGCTGGAGAAGGAGGGCATGGTTGTTACGCGAGCTGCCGACGGTGAGCAGGTTGTAGAAATATTCAAGAACGCACCTGCCGGAGCCTTTGCTGTTATCCTGATGGATATCATGATGCCGAAGCTGAACGGCTATGGTGCGGCGCAGGCCATCCGCACGCTCGCAGGCAGAGCGGATGGCAGGACGATACCGATTATCGCGCTCTCTGCCAACGTTTTTGCCGAGGATATCGAGGCGTCTAAGAAAGCAGGCATGGACGCGCATCTGTCCAAGCCGCTGGAGGTCGGCAAGCTTATCGCGGCCATCAGCCAGCTGTATGGGCGCAGGGAGTAGAGAGGGTTAGACTATGCTTTCTATAATTTTAGCAAAGAAGATTTTTTCGCTTTTTATCATCATGCTGATGAGCATGGCGCTGGTACGCCTGAGAATTGTCAAGGCGTCGGACAGCAAAATCATGTCGATTCTGCTGTTATATTTGTTCTTCCCCTGCGTGATTCTGGAAGCCTTTCAGATAGATTTTACGCCGGAGATTCAGCACGGCATGCTGCTGAGCACGGGTGCCGCCGTGGTGGTGCAGGCGCTGCTGCTGGCGATGGGGACATTTTTGAAAAATACGCTGCACTTGAACGCGGTGGAGCAGTGCTCGGTTATTTATTCCAACGCCGGCAACCTGATTATTCCGCTCGTGGTGGCGGTGCTGGGGCCGGAGTGGGTGATTTATTCCAGCAGCTTTCTGGCTGTGCAGCTCGTGCTCTTTTGGACGCATATGAAGTCGACGATGGCGCGTGAGACGCACATTGATTTAAAGGCTGTCTTTAAAAATGCCAATATGATTGCTATTTTAATCGGTCTGGTGCTGCTTTTTACCGGCCTGCGCTTTCCTGCGCCGGTGAATGACGCGCTGCATTCCCTGGGCCTAGTCATCGGGCCGTCGGCAATGATTATTGCCGGTATGCTTTTGGGTGACATGAGCTGGGAAAAAATCAAATCATATAAGCGTGTGCCGCTGGTGGCCTTCCTGCGCCTGCTTGTTATGCCGCTGGTTGTGCTGCTCTTTTTGAAGTACAGCGGTATCGCAAGCTTTTCGCCGCAGGGCGAAACTATCCTGCTGATTACGCTGCTGGCGACGGCCACGCCCTCAGCGACGACGTGCGTGAGCATGGCCTCGCTTTTTGATAACGAGCCGGAATACGCGAGTGTTATCAACGTGGTGACGGCCACGCTGTGTACGGTGACAATGCCGCTGATTATATGGCTGTACCAGCTGTAAGCATAAAGCTGTATATTATGCAGCGAGCAAGCTGAAAACGCATAGCTTCTGTTCACTTATGCAAAACGCTGATTGACAGAAGCTATTTTCTTTAGTAGAATAAAAAGGTATTGTCATTATTATTCTCTTTTTACTTTTGTACTTTAATGATGTAAAGTGATGAATTTTTATGAAGCGAGGTTATTATGCAGGCACCAATAGAAGAATTACGCAATTTTGTAGATAAAAACAGACAGGAAATGCTTTCCCTCTGGGAAACCCTTGTAAATATGCAGGGCTACTCTCGTGAGTTCGAGAAGATTGAACAGGTCTTGGATTTTCTGTACAAAAAATTTGAGTCTGAGGGCATTGCTTGTCACTATCTCGACAGCAAGGGCGGCGTGCCTGTGCTGGTGGCAGAGCTGAACAAGGACGTGCCGGGCAAGCCGGTGCTGCTGTGCGGCCACTGCGACACTGTTTTCCCCTCCGACAGCTTTCCGGAGAATCCCTTCTATATAGATGAGGAAGGCTTTGCACATGGCCCCGGCGTGCATGATATGAAGGACGGCATTGCGCAGATTGTTTATATCATGGCAGCGCTGAAGCGCCTTGGCTATACGGACAGACCTGTGAAGGCTGTCATCGTAGGCGACGAGGAAATTGCTCACGCCTATGGCATTACTGACGAGCTGCTGATGCAGGAGGCGAAGGGCAGCCTGTGCGCCTTCAATATGGAGAGCGGCCGTCTGGACAATTGCGTTACCGTAGGCCGTAAGGGCGGCATGGACTGCCATATCACGGTGCATGGCGTGGCTGCACATGCCGGCAACGATTATATGAAGGGCCGCAACGCGATTATCGAGATGTCGAAGAAGCTGCCGCTGCTGCAGGACCTTTCTATTTTTGACGAAGGCCTGACGGTCAGCGTGGGCGTTATCAAGGGCGGCATGGTGTCGAACGCTGTGCCTGATTACTGCTATGCAGAGCTGGATGTGCGCTATAAAAAGCTGGAGCATATGGATTATATTAAGGAAAAAATCCGCGAGGTTTGCGCACAGACCTATATTGAAGGCACGACGACTGAGGTTGAGTTTGTGGCGCCGATGCCTGCCTTCGAGGAGACGCAGGCGAACCATGACCTTTTGGCTTATGTCAACAGCGTAGCGACGAAGCTTGGCTATGAGGCTATGCAGCCTGTTTATGTCGGCGGTATGTCGGATGCGGCGTACTTCGGCAGCGTGGGCGTACCGACGCTGTGCTCTATGGGCGCGATGGGCAGCGGTGCGCATACGCGTGAGGAAAAGGCGCTGGTTTCCAGCTTCTACGAGCGTTGGCTCATTGTGATGGCTTGCATTATGGAGGTGCAGGCTTTCGCGGATAAATATGCAAAATAATTGAATCAGAGAGGTGTTTAGATGTCTGAAAAACAGGTGAAGGGCTTTAAGGCCCCCAGTCCTATCTTAATTTTGGTCTGCGTTATTATTTTCTGTGCTATCGCCAGCTATGTTATCCCTGCCGGCGTGTATGAGCGCGTGAAGGATGTGCATACGGGCAAAATGGTCGTTGACCCGGCAACCTTCCATTATGTTGCACAAAAGCCGACAGGATTTTTGGATTTCTTTACGTCCATCAATAAGGGCTTCAAGGGCGGCATTACGATTATCGCCTTCCTCTTCATGGTGGGCGGCTCGCTGAACATTTTGGCAAAGACAGGCGCGATCGTGGCAGGCCTGAGCACACTGGTAAAGAAGATGCGCAACCACAGCATTCTGCTGATTCCGGTGCTCATGACGACGCTGGCAACGTTCTCTACGCTGGCCGGCTGCAACGAGGAATATCTGGCATTTACGCCGCTCGTGGTGAGCGTGGCGCTGGCGCTGGGCTTTGACTCGCTGACAGCACTCGGTATGCTGTTCTGCTCTGTAGCCGCAGGCTATGGCGCAGGCTGCACGCAGCCGTTTTCCGTCGGCGTGGCACAGGGCATTGCCGGTGTGCCGATTTTCTCCGGCCTGCCGTACCGCGTGGGCATCTTCTTTGTGCTGCTGGCGATTAACATTGCCTACGTCATGTATCACGCGCACAAGGTGAAGAAGAATCCGGAAAGCAGCCCTGTGTACGAAATCGACAGAGCCAAGACGGATACGATGAACCTTGAGGAGACAGATGAGCTGAGCACGCGTCAGGCTATCTGCCTCGCGCTGCTCGGCCTGAACTTCGTCGGCATTATCGTCGGCGTGCTGAAGTTTGACTTCTATATGAATGAGATTTCTGCGCTCTTCATCATCATGGGCGTGCTCTCCGGCGTTATCTGCGGCCTGAAGCCGAACGATATCTGCGACGCCTTCCTCGACGGCTGCAAGGGCATGATGCTGCCCTGCCTGGCTGTGGCAATGTGTAAGGCAGCAACGATTCTGCTGGAGAACGCGAAGGTTATGGATACGATTATCCATGCGCTGGCAGGCATGCTGGACGTGTTTCCGTCCTCCATTATCGCCTTCGGCATGTTCATCATTCAGGACTGCTTCAACCTGCTGGTTCCCTCCAGCTCCGGTCAGGCAGCGATTTCTATGCCGATTATGGCACCGCTGGCCGACATTGTGGGCGTAACGCGTCAGACTGCCGTGTTCGCCTTCACCTTTGGCGACGCCTTCACGAACTGCATCACGCCTGCCTCCGGTGCGACGATGTCGTATCTGGCGATGGCGAATGTGCCGTATAAAAAATGGGCACGCTTCGTGCTGCCGCTGATTGGCATCTGGTGGATTGTTGCGTTCTGCTTCCTGACCTATGCGACGGCGATTAACCTCGGTCCGGTATAAACAATAAATTGTGCTTTGACTCCTAAGGTATATTCTGCAAAGGATATGCTTTAGGAGTTTTTGTTGCTTTTATTACAGTTCAGACAGAGAAAAGTGAGCTTCAGACAAAAGTGTTGGAGAAATGCTTTCATTAGTAGTATAATTGAAAGGAAAAAATGGCTTATGTTATTTGGAAAAAGCTTAGAGAAGGGCATTACTTTATAAACTAGAATCAGCAATTTTAGTGACAAAGGAGCGGATAAGCATGGGCATATATAGAAAAGCGTTACGCTATGGGTTGAAAAAGCGGGCGGAGGCTAGTCAGGGCAGCTTGGCAAGGACTGCTGACAGACTGAAAATTTTAAGTTCAGTGCTGGCAGCAGGCTTTGTTGTGCTACCTTTTTTTTGTGGTGAAGCGTTCGCTGCAGGCAGCATTGTGCGTGTGGATAGCGACAAGAATCTTATGCAGTCCGGCAGAGCAGATATTTATGCAGAGTCGGTGCATGGCGACGTAGGCTTGAACCGTTTTCAGGAGTTCAAGGTGGGGAATCAGGAGCTGGCGAATCTGTATTTTCGGCAGGAGAAGGACAGCACTGCCTTGAATACCCTGGTCAATACGGTGGCGAGCAGGATTGATATTAATGGTACGGTAAACGCCATCCGTGATAACAAGGTCGGCGGCAACCTGTACTTTTTGAGCAAGGACGGCATGGTTGTGGGCGCGAACGGCGTGGTTAACGCCGGTTCGCTGACGGTGCTGGCTGCAGAAAACAAATTTAAGGATGCGGAGGCTGCCAGTGAAGCGTTGAAGAAGCAGGCTTGGGAGCTGAGCTCTAAGGGCACTATCGACGTAAGCGGCACGCTCAATACTGCCACCGGCATCGACCTGCGTGCGGCTTATATCAACGTGGCGAAGGGCAATGGCTCGAGCTTTGCACCGCAGCTGCGTACAGGCATGCTTTTTTATACGACGGTGAATACAGCTGGTCTGGTCAGCGATGCGGCCGTGAAGGACGGCAGGCTGACGGCAACGGTGGACAGCAGCGGCAATGTTGTGATTGCTGACCCGAACGATAAGGATAATGCTGCGCTTAAGGGCGATGGCAGCATCAAGCTGCAGGCCTTGGCGACGAAGAAGAATGCAGCGCATTTAGATTCGGTTACCTTGCAAAATGCAGTGGAGGCGAAGGTGAACATCGCCGAGGGTGCCAAGCTGGACGCTGCCGGTGATGTGCTGGTGAGCGCGGATGCGACGCATGACAGCGACCGCTATGTGGTCGAGATTCTCGATATTGCGGCCTTCGCCAAGGCCGACGTACAGGTTGACGGCGAGCTGAAGGGACGCAATGTTACCGTTACGGCCAACGCTGTGAACAGTCTGGACAGCAAGAATCTGAAGAGCATTTACGACGGTCTTGACAGAACGGCGGAGGAGATTACCGACGCTATGGGCTATAAGATTACGGTCAACGATGCGCTGGCAGATGCGATTGGCTCGACGCTGGAGGACAGAGGCGTTTTTGGCAAGGGCGGCAAGTATTTTGATACGGTGAATAATGTTATCGAGCAGCTGTATATGCCCTTTGGCTTTTCTGACGCCGAAGCGACGATTAGCGTGGGCAGTACAGGCAAGCTCACTGCATCCGAGAATATCAATGTGGCAGCGAACAGCACGGCGAGCAACAATTTTAAGGTTGAGATTCAGCCGAAGCTGCAGCAGGGTGATAGCAATAAGCTGAAGTATTTTACCGGCGGCTTTGTTTATGTAGATACGGACAGCACGGCGACGGTGGATATCGACGGCAAGCTGGAGGCAAAAAAGAATCTGGCAGTAACCGCCAAGGCTGTGGATACAAGCATCGGCACGATGGTGGTGAAGCCGCCGCGCATTCTGGATAACGGTCAGGGCGGCGACAGCAAGGACGATGGCTCGTTCTATACCGGCCTGGCGATGGCGATGAACTTCCAGGATAGCGCTGCCGTGGTTAACCTTGGTGCAGCAGGCTCAGCAGCTAAGGATAAAAACAATCCGCTGCTCAAGGCGGGCGGTGCGCTGACGGTTAATGCAGTGAATGTAAACACCCTCGCCAGCACTGCTTCCATAACGGTTAAAGAAAATACGCCAATCAATACGGCTATCAACATCTCCAGCACGCAGGGCAAGGCTGTTATCAATGACAATGCGGCGCTTGAGGGCGCGCAGGTGCAGCTGAACAGCAAGCATACGCTCAACAAGCTGAGCGTGACGGCAGACTCTTCGATAGGACCGGAGCTGTCGGGCAGTCAGTGGGTGGTCAACACGCCGCAGGTGAAGCATGGTCTGGATGTGCTGCGTAATTTCCTCTCCGGTGTCAACGAAGGACCGAAGGTCAGCGCAGCAGCCGGTCCCAATATCAAGAAGGATAAAAAGACCTGGGACCAATATTTTAATTTTGGTATGAGCTTGGGCTTGGCGCTGGTGGATAACGAGGCGCGGACGAATATCGCTGCAGGTGTGCCGATTACGGCTACAGGCGGCAATCTGGCGCTTACGGCCGCAGTCAGCATTGCTGACTCGCAATTTGCAACGAAGAACCTGCTCAATGCGGCGAACCGCGATGAGCCCTTAGGCGTTAGTGCGGCTATAGGCGTGGAGGATATGCAAAATACGGCAGAGGTGAATGTTGCGGAGGATAGCGGCTCGGAGCTGACAGCCAGGGGCAATATCAATATTACTGCCAATGTAGATAATTCCTACCAGCGCGTCAATAAGCTGGTGGATGCTGTCAAGTCAGGCTGGGAAAGCTTCTATGACTATTGGTCGAAGGGCAAGCTTGAGGATGATGCTGCTGATGATGCCAAGGCGAAGGTGCAGCAAATCGAGACGATTGTTGCTGATATCCTGACGATAGCCAGCAAAAACTCGGCGGAAAGCTTTACTAGAGATAAGCAGTTTGCGATGAAATCGAAGGCTGCCATGGAAATACTGACGGAGCTGACAGGCTCGACAGAGCTGAAGAACGCGCTCGAGAATCTGCTAAACGCGTCTAACTATGCCAATATGTATGTTTCTGCTTCGACGGACAAGCCCCTCATGAGCAAGCCCGATATCACGACGATGATTACAGGCACGGTCGGCGTGCAGAATCTGGCGAACAACGCCAGGGTGAATATCGGTGCGCACAAAAAGCTGACGGCCGGGGCAGACGTGGCGCTGGCTGCGTCCGTAACGGAGCAGAACGCCCTGCTGGCAGGCAAATGGCAGTTCATTCCCGATATTTACACGAATGATGCAGGCCAAAACGGTCTGGGTGCGTCTGTAGGTGTGCAGAACGCTGCCAATAAGAGCGAGGTGCGCGTCAATAATGGCGTAGGCATCAGCGCCGGCAGCGGCGCTATCGCTATGCAGACGGCCAACGATATTATCAACACCTCGCTCGTCATGGGCGGTGCGAGAACCAGCTCGCTGGGCATCACGGGTATGGTGAACTATGTAGGCGGCTCTTCGGCGGCGGAAACGCTGCTCGATGACGACGTCAGCTTAAGTGCGGCCAAAAAGCTGCGGCTGGCGGCAGCCAACGACACTGTGCTGACAGCAGTAACAGGTGACTTTGGCTATTCGAAGGACAGCTCTGTCGGCGTGAGCACGAGCGTTATTGATTATAATGTCAAGACGCTGGCACAGCTGCGCAATCTGGAGGGCACGGACAGCGCAGGCAAGGGCAGCATCACTGCGAGTGCGCTGGAGGTGAACGCGCACACTGACGGCATTATCAACAACTTTGCTTTGGCAGGCGTGGCGAGCAAGAGCAGCAACGTGAATAAGGATGCCGGCGGCGTGAGCACGTCGACCTCGGACGGCAAGGCCAAGGAAGGCGTAGAGAAGGCCGAGGTGAAGGCCGAAGAGAAAAAGGACGACAGCAAGAAGCTGCAAGAAAGCGTTATCAAGGTTGATGCCGCAGGCAGCGTAGCGTGGAACTACGTGAAGGATGAAACGGACGCTTATATAGATAATGTTCAGATTGAGCTGCAGCGTCCCGCAGGCGCAAACAAGACTACGGGCGTAGATATTATGGCGGAGGACAGCTCCTACATTGGCGCGTACAGCGGCGCTGCTGCCTTGAGCAAGTTTGGCTTTGCAGCAGAGGAAGGCAGCTCGACGAAGTTCCAAGGCATGCTGAGCGGTGCGATAGCGGTCAACGATGTCTATAAGTCGACCACGAGCGCTTTGCGCCGTGCCGAGCTGAATAATGCGGACAACGTGACGAATCTGGCGCAGAACAGCGGCGCCCAGGCAGCGGCAGGCTTAGCCATGGGCGTAGAGCTGGGCAAGCGTGCAGGCAGCGTAGATATCAATCTTGGCGGCTCCGGCTCGGCCAACTATGTGGACAGCACGGTGCAGGCCGACATGACGGGCAATGTCATGAAGAACGGTAAGAACGGTGCGCTGAATGTGAGCAACGTTGCCTATGACAAGGATGTGCAGGCCGGCGGCGGCATTAATTTTGAGTTCTCGCGCGGCAACGCGGCGGCAGGCGCTGCCATCAGCATCAGTGATGTGGATAACAAAATCAGTGCTATAATGAAGGACAACACTATCGGCACGCAGGATAAATTAGCCGGCAGCATCAGCAATCTGGCCTTGAGCAATCTGGTGCAGGTTGGCACAGCAACGTCCATCGGCGTGCTGGTGGGCAATAAGTCTTACTTCATGGGCGATGTGGCGATTGCCGTAAATATGGTGGACAATGATGTGCAGGCGCAGGCCGGCAGCAATACTATTTATGCACAGTCCGTGGCGAACGAAGCACGCGATGGCAAGCTGCAGGTCAACGAAAAGCAGAACCAGTATATTGACGTTATCAATTCCACTGCGGATAACGGCATCACTGTCGAGAAGGAAACAGGCAAATTCTATAAGCTCGCTGCCGATGGCAGCAAGCAGTACATCGTGGGCGAGGGCGCAAGCTATGTCTATGAGGACAATGGCGCGGCAGCAGACCTTTACGATGCCAATAATAAAATCACTTATGATGAAGCGACAGGCAAGCTTACGGACAGCCACGGCAGAACGCTGGTGTTCAACAGCAAGCGCAGCTTTGTCGATGAAAAGACCAGGGCCGGCGTAGATGTTACGGCAGCGGCGGCAGCGGATATCCTCGACCTCGATGCTTCCGCGGCGCTGGCGCAGGCCAACGGCTCGCAGGGCGTGGCGCTGGGTGCAGAGGCGAATGAGGACGGCTCGCTGACCTATACGAGCAAAACGCTGACGGCGGAGAACGCAGGCAATGTCATTGTTGGCAGCGCAATTGCCGTAGCTGCGAAGGTCAGCGAAGGCAGCTACGGCGGCAGCGCCGCCGTAGCGACGAACATCAATCATATCAAGAACAGCTTTAATGCTGCGGCTAGTGATAATACTATTGCTGCCTCCGGCAAGGACGGCGTGAAGATTACTGCTGCCTCCGACACGCTCATGGTGGCAGTGGCGGCCGGTGCTGCTGCTTCCGCGGGCACGGATAAGGTGTCCGTCGATATAGCAGGCTCGGGCGTAGATAATACGCTGAACAATAATACGCTGGCAAGCCTGACAGGCGGCAATATCAAGGCCGACAATGTGGAGGTTGCGAGCAACACGAAGTCGTTGCTGGTCGGCGTTGCCGGACAGCTTAGTGCGGCGATTACGGGCCAATATGGCGGCGCAGCAGGTCTGACGTGGGCGCAAAGCGACCTTGATAATACGACCGGTGCTTATGTAAGCAAGGTGAAGCTGACCGGCTACAACGGCAAGAATAAGCTGTTCAAGGCTAAGGCCAGCAATGATGGCAGCATCGTGACGGTGGGCGCAGGCGTGAGCGCGGCGATTGCCAGTGGCGCGGCGTCCGGCGCTTATGCAGGCAGCTATGGCAAGAATGATACCAAGGCCGTTGTCGATGGTGACAGCAGCATCGAGAGCGAGGGCAGCATTGAGGTCAGCGCAGCGGACAACAGCAGCATCAATACGGCGTCTGGCAGCATAGAGGTTGCCGGCAGCAAGGATGTGGCAGTAACGGTTGGCGGTGCTGTGGCCAACACGCAGCTGGGCAGACATGTACAGGCACAGCTCAATGATACGACGCTCAACCTGACGAACGCTAAAAATATAAACGTACTGGCTAACGATAAGTCGTCGACGCTGAACCTCGCCTTGGGCGGCGGTGTAGCTATTGGCGGCGAGATGGCCGGCGTTGCGGCGCAGGGCAGCGTGGCTGTGCTCTCTGCTGACGGCGTGACGCAGGCGGACTTTGACAATGTGCAGATGACGGCGAGCGGAAATGATACTGCCGTAAGCGTCAAGGCCTACAGTGATAACAGGCTGACGAATAGTGCGGATGCTGTGGTTATTGGCGGCGGTTTTGTAGGCATTGAGGTGGCCGAAAATCTCAGGGAGCGCGGGTTAGAGGTTGCCTTGGTGGAGGCTGCCCCGCATATCCTGGCTCCTTTTGATGATGATATGGTGGTGCTGGCTGAACAGGAACTTAGAAAGCATGGCATTAAGCTGATATTAGGCAATGGGGTAAAGGAATTTGTCTCTTTGGATGATAAGCATCAGGAGGTGCGGCTGGCTGATGGTCAGGCAGTAACGGCAAATCTGGTGGTACTGGCTATGGGTGTTAGACCTGATACCGGATTTCTAGCAGATAGTGATATTAAGCTGGGAGATAGGGGACATATTCTTGTTAATGAATTTATGGAAACTAATGCCAAGGATGTTTATGCTGTAGGTGATGCAGTAATGACCTATGACAGTCAGACTGGCAAAAAAACAGGGTAAAACCGTGATCTATCAGAATACAGGATCATCAGAACAGTCTCCACTGGTCACTGCGGCAGTATCTCCGCAGATATCTGTACCA
>OQWM01002915.1_pt1 | contig 11537 bp, 7 predicted proteins | sample 1691531 | NCBI WGS metagenome assembly OQWM01 (sample SAMN03418257, study PRJEB22391) | human gut metagenome | biome: human-gut; feature: organic feature; material: feces | host: Homo sapiens | place: Tanzania | collected 2013-01 | reverse complement strand
GGGATGAAGAAATCGGATAAAAAGAAGCAGGAAACGCCCCGGTCACTGCGGCGGAGCCGGTCCAGCCCTTGTCCGCGGTGGTGCTGTCGTAAGCCAGCTTGCCGTAGTTCCAGGAGTAGGTGGTCTTGCCGCCGTTATAGGCCAGGTCTCCGGTCTGCTCCCAGCTCAGGGTCAGGGCATAGACCTTGCCCACGGAGCCGGTGTTGTCGGAGCCGGCGTTGTAGTCGGCGGTGATGCCCACCTGGCCGGAGCCGTTGCCGCTAAAGGTCTGGTCCGCAAACGCAGGCACCGCCAGGGCCAGCGCCAGAGCCAGCGCCAGCAAAACGCTCATGCACTTTTTCATGTCGTAAAACCTCTCTAATGGTGTGGGTTACTTAGTCGCCAGAGAAACAGTGATAGTTCCGATGGTTGTGTTATCCTCAGTAATCGAACCTACCACATTGGTAATAGCGTAATTAGCAGTTAGAACTACTGGCTTACCTGCGCCATTTTCGCCCTGGCTATTATCTGCCGTACCCAGATTCAGAACGGAAGTGCTCTGATTTTCAGCATAGGAGCCCTCGATCTGCGTTACACCACTCGAAACAGTAGGCGCACCGCAGGTCGCCGTGACCTCCCTGTTGGAGTAATTGGTGACAGTGATATTCACCGCCGCGTTACTCGAAACATCCCACTTGGCGTCTGTAGACTTATCGTTTTTGTCATAAACCAAGGTTCCAGTATTCCAATCATAGACTTCCTTAGCGCCGGTATACTTGATCGTACCGACCTGCTCCCAAGCCACATTGACTTTATAAACGGGGGGTTTCGATACAGAGCCTGACTCATAGCCCGCCGTAATAGACGCATTCTCTTCGGCGGGGACAGCATTCTTATCGTTGGAAGTAGGTGCCGCAAACGCGGTCACGCTCAACCCCATGACCATAACCAAAGCCAGGAGCAGGCTAATGATCTTCTTCATAGTCGTTGTTTCCTTTCGTATTTTAGTTAAGGTGCAGCAGGAGTCACCTTGTCAACGGTGATGTTGATGTTACCGACAGTTACGCCCTTTGCGTCTTTATCACCTGTGATGGCAGTAGATGTCCCGGTCACGCCCTTGAATGTATAGACAACGCTTGCGCTCTTAACACCGCCTTGGTTGGTAGTAGTATAATCAATACCTTCATCAGCTCTTGCCACAGTTACATCCGTCTTGCCGTCAGAAGTTGTTGCGGAAAGTTTGTAGTCGCTGGTAGCCTTCGTCACAATGCTAAGAACTGCATTGGAGCTATTAGCCACTGTAACCGTATACTTGGCTTCGCCAGTCCATCCGGCAGCTTTCGTAACTTCCTCGCTGTACACAAGGCCAGTCGTGTCCCATTTGTAGGTTGCCTGCTTACCATTGTAGGCAAGATTGTTGTTTGCGTCAGGGGCCCAGGTAACGGTAAAGTTATAAACCGTAGGCACAGTATCTTTACCCGCCTCGTAGTCCGCAGTCACAGTCTGATTCTCAGACTGGCTCACGCTATCATACGCAAACGCGGTCACGCTCAGAGCCAGTACCATGACCAGAGCCAAAACAAAGCTCAATACTTTTTTCATTGGTTTATTCCTTTCTTGTCAACTTAGGCATGGGTAACGGTCACAGTGATCGTACCAACGGTGACGGTAGTTGCATCCTTGACAGCATCGTCAGGAGCCAAAGCAGTGCCATTAGCTGCATAAGTATATTCGAAAGACGCAGGCTGAGCAGTACCAGTCTCGTTAATGTTACCATTCTCAGCTTTAATATCCTGGCCATTCTTAATTGCAGCAGTTGTCAGCGTTGCAGTCTTGACTTCGGGTGTCGTCAGGGTCAAGTTATACTTTACCGTAGCGTCCGTCGAAACATTCACAGTATCGTTGGACTGGTTGGCCACATTCACCGTATAGCTTGCCGTTCCGGTCCAGCCGATTTTGGACTGGTCGGCGTTGTTAATTGTCTCCGTATACTTCATGGTTTCGCCATTCCATGTATAGGTAGCATTCTTACCCTCATAGGCCAGGTCACGAGTGCCCGGCGCCCATGCAACAGTGAAATAATAGACTTTTTGGCTGTAATCGTTTATGGGCGCGGTGTACTTCGCGGTGACATCCTGCGTCTTGTTCCCGCTCACTTCCTTGTCAGTCAGTTCCACCGCGAATGCCGGGACCGCCAAGGCCAGCGCCATGACCAGTGCCAGGAGCAAACTTGTAACTTTCTTCATAGTTTTTCTTCCTTTCCTGTGTGTAGATTTTTTTATTTTCAATGCGGCCCCCGCCGCTATTGAACAAAGGCTTTTCCGTCACTTCTCCACCGTGACGGTGCAGGGAATATCCGTGTCCACAATGGCCCGCTCCCCGGTCTCCGGGTCGTAGAACAGCAGCTTCAGCTTGCCGTTGTAGCCGCCCTCCGACAGCGCGGGCAGGTCCTTCTCCGCCTGCAGGCTGGTCACCTGATAGCCCGGCTCCAGGATGCCCGACTGCGCCAGCAGATACTCGTCCTCCCCGCTGGTGAGGATCACCTGCACCACCACATTGTGGGTAGACGCGTTGGGGTTCTGATAATACAGCGATACCTCGCCCGAGGCCAGGCTGTATTTCACATTGTCCGTAAACGAGATGGTCACCGATCCGCCCCCCTGGGACACATCGGCCTTGGTAGATTCGTCGTCGGGTATCTTGTCGGCATTTTTATCCACATCCATCGACGGATAATCCGGCGCCAGAACCTTGTTCGGCCCCTCCGGCTGCTTCTGACAGCTCCGCGTCAGCAGCAAAATGATAATCCCGACCAAAACCACCAGGACCCCAATCAGAATCTGAATCTGTTTCTTAGACTTCATAGCTCTCTCCCTCCCTTCCTTGAAAATGAATTCCGCGCCGCAAAGCCCCGCCCGGGGGATTCCGCCCCCGCCGGGGGAAATCAGTCCGCGGTTGTCAGTGTCAGCGCCACCCGACCGATTTTAATATTCGTGCCGGATGCCATGCCGGTGGGCAAATCGCCGATCAGCTTCATCTGCGCCGTAACATTACTGCCCGGAATCAGCTTATCCGCCAGTGTCGCCGCATTCTTCAAAGTGTTTGAGCCAAAGACAAAGTTCATGTCAAAATCGTCGTAGCCGGTATTCTTGGTGTAGCCAATGTCTACCTTCACCGTGCCAAACTGGGTGTTGTTCGCTTCGCCCGCGTTGGTAATGGTAACACTGTGGTCGCCCTTCCAATACGCCGGGGTCCTCAGCACATAGCACAGATTCGTCGCATCCCACTCATACACATTGGGCTTGTAATTATACACCAGATCGCCGCTCCAGCCCACCGTAACTGTGTAGGTCTTGTTCGGCTTCCAGATAGCGTAGAGGGTGACGGTGTCGCCGGCACCGGGGTTGCCCAGTTCGGCCAGTGTCACGGTCTGACTTCCTGTCAGCAGCTTCTCCACATTCCCAGCACCAGTATTCGCATCCAGCGCCCAACCAACGAATGTCCAGTTGCTGCGGGTGAAGGGCTGGTTGGCCGTTATCACCACATTTGTAGTCGGAAGCGTCACGGTTTGGCTAAACTCTTTACCACTGACAGGCTCGCTGGCACTGCCGTTGCCGCGATAATAGATGGTGAATTTATTCTCCGCAATGTAGTAGTACCCGTCGTCATTGGGCTTGTAGCTCAGGGTGTAACCCCCCTCGGGATAGGTCTGCCGTTTAGCCGTGTCCGCGTCGTAGATAGCATAGCTCCGGCTATCCGTGCCGCCCAAGAATGTAGGCCCAACGCTGATAGCAATAGCCGCAGAGGTGTTGTTGTTCTTCAGTGCATAGGTGTCGGTAGAAGTAGCCGTAAAGGTGCCGCCGGTGATCGTCGCAATGGAACCCTTTGTGTTGTTCACTACGCAGTCCTTGCCACTCTTGAACATATTCCCCGTACCCAATTCACTAATAGCGACGGCATTATAATTGCTGTTACCATCACTGTTTACCAATGCGTTAACGGTTGCCGTGACTTCCGTGTTGACAATAGTCCCGATGGTAGCGCTGTTGTAGGTATATGTCCCACTCCCGGCCACAACTTTTTCCGTGGCGTATGTTCCCTGGTAGTTGTTGATACCTACGCCGGTGCTTCCCGTAGCAGATACAATGTTCTTACTCGTCCCGCCATTGATCTCGGTAATGATACCAGAATTGTAAATTGTGTTATTCGTGGAAGACAGTGTATTGTCCTCACCAACAAGGTCGATCACGCAGGGCGTGCAGGTCGCGGTATAGCTTTTCGTGCTGCTGAGTGCTGTCGCAAACACATATCTAGTTTTTGAACTGTCCCACACGATGTACGGGCTTATGCCTTCAACGCCGTTATTGTAGTCCATCTGGTAGGTCAGATTTGTCTTTCCGGTGTTCCGAATCGCAGATGAGTATGCTGTAGAAATATTTGTGTTTTTGATCGTACCAATGTGCCCACTATTGCTGATACCATAATAGTTCGTCCCGGTCGTTTCGATAGTCGCGCCATCGATCAGCGTGACCTCTGCAGGTATTGTTTTGTAAGAACAATTGCTCTCACCAACACAGCTACCCTCAGAATATAGCGTCGTTCCAGTAGTCAATCGCACAGTGCTTTGCTCTGTGTACGACCCGCTGCCGTTATAAACAGCATGGCAATAAGCCGAAATACTTGTGCCCTGTCCAATGCTGCCAATTTTACCACAGTTTGAAATTCCATAGCCGTAATCGTTGGAAATTGTCACGCCGGAGATAGCTCCAATTTCAGCACGGACACCGTCCGTGTAAGTATAGGAAAACTCATCCTGTCGATAATAATTGCCGCTAACCGGTGTCCCAAGCGATTGTATGGCACTCGTGACATCTTTGTATACTGTTCGTCTGGCTGTGTAGCAGTTATCTCTTACACGAATGGCATACAGTCTGTCTTTATATGTAGCCGAATTACCAGATGCTCCATTGAGGTTGATCGTAGTTCCTGCACCTATGGTTCCAATATAGCCAGTGTTGTCCAGCACAGCCGCCCATTCACCAGTGATTTTCGTGGAACTGAGCTTCGTATTTGTAATACTTCCAATTTGGCCACGGGTATACTCACTGGTAGAATCCGTAGCACGGAACACATAACTTGATCCTTCCGATATGAACGCCTTGTACTGTTCATATTCACTGGCATGGTCACCCAAATAGTACCCGGTTACGCACAGGCTATTGCTCAACGCATTATGTGTCTGCGCAGTAAGGGTGCAACCGTCAATGGTATTGATAATGCCGGTATTGTTCAGTGCGCCTGTGGTGGAAGTCGTTGTTGCCGTTACCCCGGTGAGCTTGTCTATTTCGGGCTGTTTTCGCGTATACGAAATACTTTGCTCACCTATATATGCTAAACTTACACCATAGGCTTTCGCATCATGTTTCAAAGCAAATGTCTTCCGCTGTATAAAGTGACCATTAGAATTGCTGACTGCATTGCTCGATGCTGTGGCGTTAGCATCCTTTACTTCATCAATCGTACCTTGATTGTTAATTCCGTTGCCGCCCGCGCTAACCACAGTGATACCATCGATAGTGCCAATATAGGACCCCTGTTCATTGTAGGTGCGTTCATATTCGCACAGTGTCAAATAATGATCCGCAGTCGCCTTGTCTATCTGGCCCAAATTGGTGCGGGTTTCTACCTGCGTCAGCACTCGTCCGCCCTCACCATTAAGGAGCGCATACACCCCATTCGCCTGGATCTTCACGCCCGAGCCAGTAATTGCATCGATGGTACCGTAATTAATCATACCATAATTGCCAATTGCCTTGCCATCTTTATCATAACCAGTTGCGCTGATTTCCACATTGCCGGTAATAGTGCCAATGCTGGAAGCGCGGCCATAGGTGGTCTCCAACTTAATCGGTGTGTCGCCGACAGCGTTTAAATATGTGATGACAGTCTTAGCCGTTTTCTGCCCACTGACACTCACGCCTCGCTCACCGGCAGTGGCTTTTATCGTGATCCCATCGCCGTTGATGCTGTTGATCTTACCACCCTCGTATACACCCAGCGCATATCTTTTTGCAGCGATTTGGACATTCCCGCTGATCGTTCCGATGTTGCCGTAGTTGCTCAGCCCATAGCCGCAAGTATCGGAGGAAATCACCACATTCCCCGTGATTGTCCCAATGGTGGGAATACACGCATCGTCGGTAATGTAGGTGTCCGTTCTGACATAACCGTTGCTTGTACTGTCAGTCCGGCTGGCAATATAGTGGTCATAAAACCAACTATTGGAGTTATAGACAATATGGTTGTCGCTCCCGGTATTGTGGAACTCTGCGTTGCCGCAGATCGTGCCGATAGTCCCGCCGTTCCACAGCGCATACTGCGTCGTAGCGGTTACATTCGTGTTCTGAATGGTTCCAATCCTTGCCACAGCGCCAATCTGCGGGGCAACACCGTTGGACACACTAACCGTCCGATAGTTGCGGTTAAAGATGCCATACTTGCCCGTAATGCTGCCGCCGTCAATGGTATCAATGGTCCCACCATAGTTGAACACGCCATACCCTCTCTGAACGCTGACATTGCAGTCCTTCATGGACACGATTTCCCCGCCGGTGTAGTTCATCACACCGGCAAAATAATCATTCGTTGTCTGCGTACCCACCAGGGTCACGCCGTCCATGGTCAGTGTGCCGTTGTTGCGCACGACGCTGGCGTAGTTTTGCAAGGAGCCATTGGTGCTGACAGCCTCGGTGATGATCTTGCCGCCCTTGGCATCCACCAGCGTCAGCGTCCCGTTATTCACCAGCGAGCCCCAAGCCTCCTTGCCGTTGACATCGAAAGTGATGTTGGCGCTGAGGGAGTAGGAGGCAGTCTTGCTCTCTTCCTCGAAGGTGCCGCAGTTGGCATACATGGTCAAAGTCGCGCTGCCGGTGACAGGCAGGTCCACGATGGCGTCCTTGAGGTTGGTATAATACTCGTTCGTGTAGCTATTGTGCGCCACGGCGCCGTTGTAGATGCCGTAGATGTACACCGGCCCGCCCTTGGTCGTGCCGCTGGGCACGGTGTTCATAAACTGCTGCGCGCCGGTGGTCACATCCTCCAAAAACCAGGTAATGCTGTTGTGGTTGGCATCCGAAACGCCCATAGTATCCGCACTCGGAGCACTCAACTCCGCGCCGAATTCCATGGTCCCGTGAGACTCCACCACATAGTAGGTCTTATCGTTATTGTTTTTATCTTTGATCGAAACCGTATCCGTGATCTCCGTCCCGCCGTAGGACAAATAAACGCTATACTGGTGCTCGTTGAGCACGAAATAAGGCGTATAAGACGCCGCCACACCCTCAATGTTAATGGTGCAGTCAGAACGAACGCCCGTCACCGTCAAAGTGCCGCCGCTGATCGTGGGCGTATTGGCCGTACCACTCGTAACCGTGCCCACCAGGCTGCTGTTATCGCTGACATAGTTGCTCACATCCCGCGTAGCGGTATCGGTAGTGATCAGGTCGTAGCCAATGTTCTTTCCGTTGAACTGATAATCCACCCGGAACCGATACCACCGCTGCTGCACGGTGTCGTACTTGTAAGTCCATCCAGCCTGCGCCCCGGCAGTCTCGGTGTAAGTCCCGTCACCGTTCCGCAACCAGGCGGGGTTACAAGCAATTGCAGCAAATTTTTCATTAGCCTGCTGGTACTGATGTGTAGTCGGAATTGTATCGGGGTACTTATTATTAAAGACAACTACACCATTTCCTCCCGTGCTAAAAATGTACGCACCACAAGATACCTGACCCTTAGCTGTATCAGGCACACCCGGCACATTATTGTCGCACGATGTTGTATAAATGTTCCCTTTGATCGTCATTGTGCCGTTTACATCAATAACGGCATCTTTCAGGCACCCTTCTTTATCCGCACTTCTTATAACACTTGTGCCGTTGGTAGTAGAGTATCCTACAGGTGCGAGGTCGCATGCACCATACCCATAAAATCCATACGCATATTTCTGTCCGGCCCACTGGTCATGGTCATATACATACATATTGGAGGCCGCCACAAACTCCGCCCCCTCTGACACGGTAAACTCCGCGCCGGGCAGCAGTGCAATGTCCTGATCCTTCGCAATAGTGGTCGTACCCGAGTAAATATTTACAGAGAAGCCGCTGTTAATAGGTAGAACATAGCTTCCTGTAGCCAGTTTCACCGCAAACGCAGAAAAGCTCACGCTTCCCAGCTTTGGTACCAGGTCCAGTGTCATTGTATTAATGGTCATGTCCCCTTTTACCTCAAATTCAGTGCGATCAGTGGCTGGGACATACTTTTTAGTCAATACACTCCCTTCTTTATCAGGTCGGAACATCCCCTTGTCTTTTCCAATATACACCTCTGTAGTTGATGCGTATGCTGTTGCAACTTTTACATTAACCGTTACAGATGCAAAGACATATTCAGAGGCCCCATAATTAAATTCAAGCCTTGCCTCAACATTTTGAACATAATACTGGTTTACCGGGAATACCTTTTGACTGTTATTATTCATATTGAGGGAATCAGAACCCCCGCGCCAGCCCGCTAATTGGAAACATTCATAAACTGCGGAATTTGCATTGGCGCTCACAACTCCATCGCCGTTGATATAGCCCCAGCAATAGAGTTTACCTCCGTCGTTCAGCACAATAGCAGATCCCCTGTGCAAGGTAATCAGTCCATAAGGCCCTGTCGGAATGCTACCATTCGACAATACCTGCCCGTCCACATTGATGGCACCGTTCACAGTCAAAGTCGCTCCGCTCGGTATCGTTAGCGTTCTAAACGCCGTACGATTGCTATTGGCAGAGTCCACAGTGGCCGGAGTAGCTTCATGTGTTGTTTCATTTTCCATCCCCGACTGGTCATAGGGAATCAATAGTGTAACGCCCTTTGAAATTTCATAGTTTTCCGCAAGCAGTGGCCCGCTTTGCAGTAGAACAATTTTTGACTTGTCATTGGCCACTGCATACTTATTGGCCACATTTAAGTTGTAGAATCTCTGGCTCCCCACACCAAACTGTGCACTACCCTCCGGCACAAACACAGGCTGGATTCGAGAATTCTCTGTAAATGCTCTGGAAATACTTGCATCGCCAGAAAAATACGCCCCCGTGTCTGCGTTTTTCCACCCGGCAAATACATAGCCTGTAGCGGGTGTGGCGGCAAGGCTATAGACATAGTTTGACTTGTTTGGAATGATTTTCTCGCTGGTAATAGCCGTCCCATCTACGCTATAGCTTCCCCCCTGTTCCGGCGGAAGAAATGTTGTGTTTACATTAAAAACCTGTTCAACCAGTTGTATGTTAGTAATGTTCATCACAACGCCGTTCTTTGCCCCGGTTTTTTTCCTCTGTGATTCAATTGTTATCGTAAGAGAAGAATGCCCATCAAGCGTCACCAAAAAGCCCGTCCTGCTCATGACGCCTGATTCCGCACCCACGCTCCAAGTGCCATAAGTTTTTGAAACAGTATAATCAAACGATAGCTCTGCCTTACTGTCATAGTTATTGGTTAAAGTTAGCGTTAAACTTCCAGGCGTGCAATTGTTCTCAATCAACGCCGGGTAACTTTTAACAGTAAGTCCAATTGTTTTAAATGATGGATTTGGGGTAAAACTTGCAGCACCCATAAATGTATCAGTTTTCCCGTTATCAAACGAGTAAGCTACTCCCAGGTTATTTACGCCCACTTTACTACTAATATCATCAGTTGATACAGCTGCTTGAATAATCAGCACACACACACCAATCATCAGCGCTATTGCCAGCAAGCGCGCAATGGTCTTTCTATGTGTAGAGTTGTGTTTCATCGTTTTTCCCCTTATCGCGGAGTTTTTCATATCGCACCTTCAATAATTTACCTTTCCACACAAATCCATAGCCGATGATGCCCTGCGAATATGGCTTCGTCAGCCATCCTTCCGCTTTGTCGGCGCTGCGGTAAAGTCATAGTCCATGGGTGTCAGAGCCACACTGCTGGCAAACTGCAGGTTCACCCCGCCATTCAGGGACAGTCCCTGGGTGGCTGAGAACACGGTGGAGTCCACCGCGTCGCCGGAGAGATACACCACCGCCGTCATGTCCAGCTCTGTGTCCGCCACCAGAGCGGTGATCACATTGTCCCCCACCTTGCTGCCCAGGGAGAGGCTGCCGTCCGCCCCAAAGTCCGGCTCATACAGGGCCAGAGTCCCCGTGGCCGTCACCGGCATGGCCGCCCAGTTCACAGTGATGCTGGCCGGGTCCAGGGCCGCCACCTTATAGATGGTCCCGTTGCCGGAGTGCATGAACACGATGTAAAGCCCCTGCAGCATGCCCCGGATCTGCTCCTCAACCACTGGCACTCGCCGAGCGAAATGGTTGTGTTCACGGACCTCCCGGGTCAGCTCCGTAAGTTTTTCATCCGTTACCGCTTGGGCCGCCCGGTTGCTCAGAAGCACTCCCAACAGCGTCACACAACCGGTAATCGCAGCAGTTATGATCTCACTCATGTCTCAGTCCTCCGGCGGCACTGCCAGTTGAAAACTTTCCCAGGTATGCTGTGCCGCCTCCACCTTATCCCATGTATATTCCGCTGCCTCGCACTCTGCCCAGGTCAGATAGCGGAAGTAGAACTCCACCTCTAAATGACAGGGCAGAATATCCAGGATGATCTTCCGGATCTGCTCAAACTCCACCGGCACCCCGGCAGTTTTGGGAAATATGACGCGCAGCCCGCCGTCCGCCTTTTCCTCTGCTCTGGCCCGGATACCGCAGCCGGTCAGGGTATCGTTCATAGCCGCTGGCGTCAGGCTGTCCTCGCTGATCCGCAACAGTGCGGCAATGGCCTCCCGGCGTTCCTCTGTGGTCACAGCCGCAGGCTTATGGGCAAACAAGGCCTCCCGGCGGTCAAGGCCCTCACCCTCCGCCGTAACCAGTAGACTCTCCCGCTCTACCTGTTCCACCAGCTCACTAACGCTGTCCAAAGCCCCGCCCAACGCCGCCAATTCGCCACCGTTATAGGGCGCGCGGAGATCGTAGAGTCCCAGAGGGGCCAGCAGACGGATCAAATACTGGTCATACACACTCCTCACGCCTCCTCCGTCACCGTTACCGTCCCCAGCACCGGCAGCACCTTGTCATTCGCTGCCAGATCCACCACGGGGGCCGTTATGTGGCAATTTTCCACGCCCGGTAGCGCGTAGATTCTGCTGTTCAATTCTGCCAGTTTCACACCTTGGCCCAACAGTTTTCCATTGAACCGCTCCGCCAATTCAGTCTCCACCGCTGCCTTCACCTTGGAAAAGTCCGTTCCTTCCGCCGCTTTTACCGTCATCGCCACGTTCACTGTCTCGGCCGTTGGCGCCTTCACCTGTACATTCACCGCAATCTCCCGGCTTTTCTGAAAAACGATCTGAAGCTCCGACAACAATGCCTTTGAGGGTATCCCATCCGGTGCCGATACATACACATCCACAGTTCCTGTACCTCGGGCTTTTCCAACCGCCTTGGCCGCCGCCACCCCCTCATGGCGGCAGGCGGTCCTCTCATACC
>OQWM01002911.1_pt1 | contig 11548 bp, 13 predicted proteins | sample 1691531 | NCBI WGS metagenome assembly OQWM01 (sample SAMN03418257, study PRJEB22391) | human gut metagenome | biome: human-gut; feature: organic feature; material: feces | host: Homo sapiens | place: Tanzania | collected 2013-01 | reverse complement strand
GTCGCCATGTCATGCTCCACCACGGCCAGATCGTGCTGGACAAGGCAGGGGAGGAGAAGGCCAAGGTGACAACGGAGGGACTGCTGGAGGTCTTTAACCGGTATAGTATTTTATAAGCCTTTCCCCCACAACGGACGACAAAAACCCCGCGGCCGATTAGGTCGCGGGGTTTGTTCACAGATTCAATGAGAAGGATCTCAGGCCAGCTTAGCCTTGGAAACCTCGGTCAGAGCGGTGAAAGCGGCCTTGTCGTTGACGGCCATCTCAGCCAGCATCTTGCGGTTGATCTCCACGCCGGCCAGCTTCAGGCCGTGCATAAAGGTGGAGTAGTTCATGCCGTTGAGCTTGCAGGCGGCGGAAATGCGGGTGATCCACAGGCGGCGGAAATCACGCTTCTTCTGCTTACGGCCGATGTAAGCATAGTTGCCGGACTTCATAACAGCCTGTTTCGCCATCTTAAAGCGCTTGCTCTTTGCGCCAAAATAGCCCTTTGCCATCTTCAGGGTCTTTTTTCTTCTTTTGCGGGTCATCATCGCTCTTTTAATACGAGCCATATCTTTTTACCTCCGTATCATATCTACTGTAAATGTTAAATTGAAAATCAGGTGTTGGGCATCAGCAGCTTCAGTGCGCCAACGTTGGTCTTATCGGCATAGGTGCCCTTGCGCAGGTTTCTCTTGCGCTTGGTGGACTTCTTATTCAGGATATGAGACTTGTAGGCTTTGGCTCTCTTGACCTTACCGTTTTTGGTCAGCTTAAAGCGCTTTTTTGCACCGGTGTGGGTTTTCAGCTTGGGCATTTTATTTTCCTCCTAAATGTTATTACTGCTTATTGGCGGGGGCAGGCTTCGCATTCATAAACATGATCATACTGCGGCCCTCCAGCTTGGCGGGCTTCTCCACGTTGCCTGCGTCGGCGCACGCCTCGGCAAAGCGCTGCATGATACCGTACCCCAGCTGGGAATGTGCCATCTCACGGCCGCGGAAGCGAATCGAAACCTTCACGCGGTTGCCGGAGGCAAGGAACTTCTTGGTCTGGTTTACCTTGGTATCAAAGTCGTGGGTATCAATGTTCAGGGAAAGCCGGGTCTCCTTCACCTCTATGGTCTTCTGGTTCTTCCGGGATTCCTTTTCACGCTTGGCCTGCTCAAACCGGTATTTGCCGTAATCCTTTTGAAGGAATAGGAAAACCTGAACCTCTCAAAGAAAATTTAAGTGGTTTTTGGAGCAGAAGAATTGATGATAACGGTAACAGAGTTGTATATTTTATCAAGGACGATACTGTTTGTATAATCGCCTGCAAAGGACACTACGAGTAACAGCTTATATTTCAAAATAAAATACTTCAAATCCTCCGATTTATGTCGGGGGATTTTTTTTGCCCTTTTGACATATGACTGTGCTTGTCTGCATAGTATTTATTGTACAAACTCTTTTGGGAGGAATTTAAAATATGCTTGCTGAACAAAACGAAAAGAGATTTACGGCGGCACTCAACTGCCTTTGCAAGAATATTTCACGCAGACTTTTACCGCTTGCACCTAAATTAGCCGATTCGGTTCAGGAAATCAGACTACGGCTTTCACGACCGCTTGCACTTGTCTGTCCCGACAATACATACTACTTAACGCAAAACGGCGGACTTAGCAATACAATCCTTGACGGTGCAATGCTTGTTGTGTCAAAAGCCGATATTGTCGATACCTTCAACAACATTTGCAACTACTCCGTGTATAACAGACAGAACGAAATTGTAAACGGCTTTGTCACAATGTGCGGCGGTCACAGGGCAGGAATCTGCGGAACAGCGGTCGTAAACAACGGAAAAATTGTGAATATCCGTGATATAACTTCAATCAATGTACGAATTGCAAGGGAGCATAAAGGTTGTGCGGATTCTCTTTATAATAAGATAATTGCCGTTTCGGGAGGTGTTCTCATATGCGGAGCTCCTTGCAGCGGAAAAACAACCGTACTTCGTGACCTTGCAAGACTTCTGTCAACCAAGGGTAAGAAGAATGTTGCCCTGATTGATGAAAGAGGAGAGCTTGCGGGCACGGCATCGGGTAAATTTCAGAATGATATCGGAATGTGCGATGTCTATGATTCTTACAACAAGAGCGAGGCAATGCTTCACGCAATCCGCAGTATGGCACCCGAAATTGTCATCTGCGATGAAATCGGCTCAAAAGAAGATATCTATGCCGTTGAAAAGTCGGTCAACTGCGGAGTTCGGATAATTTCATCAACGCATTGTGCAAATGAATACGAACTGAAACAGAAAGCAAACATGGTTTCTCTTATGAAAACAGGGGCATTTCAAACGCTTGTGTTTCTGTCAAATCGAACCCACGCAGGTGAAATTGTAAAAATATCGCAGGTAGGTGACAGCTTTGCCGTTTAAACTCATAGGATGTTTGCTTGTTGTCTGCACGGGTACAATGATAGGTTTTGTTTTGTCGGGTAGGTTATACAAACGCAGAGATTTTCTGAAATCATTCACGGAATTTATATCATTGCTTGCAACAAATCTTCGCTACAGCGGTGATGATATCTTCACTCTGGTTAATTCCTGTGCGGAAAATTCAAGCCTTGATTTATTGCTTTTTTCAGAATGTGACAGACCTTTTGACGAATTGTGGCTTGAAAGGGTAAAACAATTATCTTCTGAAATACCGCTTTCAAAATCCGACATTTCAATGCTGAACGATTTCGGAGGTCAGCTCGGAAAAACCGATACAGAGGGGCAGTTAAAACATCTTGAACTCTACGAGGTGTCATTTTCAAAGCAGCTTTCATCAGCCCGTGATGCCATAACAAAAAAATCAAAGCTATATAAAACAATGGGATTTTTTGCAGGAAGTGCAATCGCCCTTATGATGATTTAGAGGTAGTAATGGATGTTGAGCTTATTTTCAAAATTGCCGCTGTCGGCATAATTGTTGCGGTTCTTACCCAACTTCTCATACGAAGCGGTCGAGAGGAGCAGGCAATGCTGACCTCGCTTGCCGGACTTATAGTTGTGTTGACGCTGATAATAACGCAAATCAGCACTCTGTTCAACACAATAAAACAGCTTTTCGGTTTTTAATATGAATATTCTGTCAATTTCCGTGCTTGCCGTTGTGACCGTAATAATCTGCGTAATGCTCAAACCGAAAAATGCGGAAATTTCCGTAATGCTCGGTATAAGCTGTTCCGTTATTATTTTAATCGGCGTGCTTACTCAGGTTTCGGCTATCGTTACAACAATCAATCAAATCATAGCGTCATCGGGAATAAGCATTGACTACATAGTAATTCTGCTGAAATCAATCGGAATATGCCTTGTCACCGAGTTCGCCGTGAATACATGCAAGGATTCGGGCAGTCAGTCGCTTGCGTCAAATGTTTCGCTTGCCGGAAAAATTATGGTCACGGTAACGGCACTTCCGCTTTATTCGGATATTTTAAAAACCGTGTTGTCACTTGCAGGCAATTGAGGTGAAGAAGTGAAAAAAAGTGTTGTAATAATTACTGTTGTGTTTGTGCTTATCGCCCTTTCATGTGTCTGTGCAAACGCTGAAGAAGGTGAAATGATTTATGATATGTCAAATGTTTTTGATTCGCTGTCCGACGATATAAAGCAAAGTCTTCAGAATATGGGCGTTGATTTGGGGGATTTTTCAAAGCTTGCCAGCCTGTCTTTTGAAAATGTAATGGGCGAAATCCTCTCGCTTGCACTCGGCAACATTTCTTCACCGCTCAAAGGTCTTGTCAATATAACCGCCCTGCTTTTGCTCTGTTCCGTAATCAGCGCCTACAACGGTTCGCTCTCCTGTGATATTTCAAACTCGCTGAACATAACCGCAACGCTCTGTATAACCTGTGCCGCAGTAGTTCCCAGTGTCGGAGTCATCGCATCAACGGGTTCGGTAATCTGCACCGCATCAAATATAATGCTCGCCTATGTTCCTGTTATGGCTGTAATTATGGCAAGCTCAGGTTCTGTGGCAGGTTCGGCATCATACTATGCAGTGATGATAGGGGCAGGAGAGGGTGTGTCACAGCTTTCATCAAAAATAATCGTTCCTCTGCTCAATATGTTCCTCGGTCTGTCAATAACATCATCCGTATCGCCGTCCGTAAATCTCAGCGGTTTTATGTCAATGATTTCAAAGAGCGTAAAGTGGCTTTTGGGCTTTGCTATGACAATCTTCACAGCCGTGCTTACATTCAGACAGCTTATAAGCGTTTCGGTTGACAATGTTTCAACCCGTGCTGTAAGGTTTACCCTCAATTCATTTATCCCGATAGTCGGTTCAGCACTTTCGGATGCCTACAAGGTAGTTCAGGGCAGTATCGGACTTTTAAAATCGGGAATAGGAATAATAGTGATTTTGTCCGTTACAATTGTGTTTATGCCAGTGATTTTACAGGGGGTAATGTGGATGTTCACCCTTTGGATCGGCAAATCAACGGCAGAGGTTCTCAATCTAAACGGTCCGGCAAAACTGCTTGAAAACATATCGTCTGTCTTTTCAACTCTCATAGCTGTTTTGCTGTGCATTATGTCAATTTACATTCTTTCAACGGCGGCGGTAATTATGCTTGGCGGAGGTTCATCATGAGCGGACTTTTTACGGTTGTTGTTGTAATGTGTGCGTCTGCGTTAATATGCTCGCTTGTTCAGACCTTTGTTACAGACGGCAGTACAAAGAAAATCATCAGCCTTGTTTTAGGCGCTTTTATTATCTGCTGTATGGTTGTTCCCGTAAAAAATGCCGTATCGTCATTTAATACCGATATTGAGGAAAAGCAAAATTCTGTTAAAGAAATATCAACAGATGATGAGGCATACAGCAATGCCGTTATAAAGCAGACGGAGATAAATCTTGAAACTGCATTAAAAAATCTTCTTTTACAGAATAATATAACAATCAAATCGTGTGACATAATTTTGAGCAGAGTTGAAAACAACGGCATAATCATAGCGTCAATCAGCATATATATAGACAAAGAATTTGTTCGGTACACAAATCTTGTATCGTCAATTGTTTATGACAATTTCGGAATTACACCAAACGTTATGACGGAGTGAATTATGGAAGACAAAACAAGTTCAAAGCTGAAATCAATGCTCGACAGTAAAAAAATAAGAAATATCATAATCGTTGTCGGTCTTATCGGCATAGGTTTAATATTTCTTTCAAACTGGGTTGATTTCGGTTCTTTGACATCAGGAAAAGGAGATGAAGCATTTTCCGTAAAAACATACAGCACAAAAATAGAAAATGATTTGCAGACGGTGATTTCAAAAATTGAGGGAGCAGGCAAGACGGAAGTTTTGCTCACAATGGAAAATTCCGTTGAATATGTTTATCTTGACAACAGCACCACCAAAACAAAGGAAATTGAACCTTTGATAAGAGGAGTGCTTGTTGTGTGTGAAGGCGGTGACAATCCTGTTGTGGTTGAGCGTGTCACCGAAGCAGTCACAAAAGCGCTTGATATTTCAACAGCAAAAGTATGTATTACAAAATTATCAGAATAAAGGTCGGGAGTAATATGAAATCTAAGAAAAAATATATCGTTTTTGCATCACTTGTGCTTGCACTTTCAGCGGCTGTGTACATAAACTGGCAGCTTTCGGGGGCAAAAACTCCCAAAAGTGCCAAAGAACTCGGTGCGGCATCATATGTCAGTGCAACCGCTTCGGCGTCGGATGATGAGGTACAGCAGACGGCGGCACTTTCAAACGAGAGCAAAAGCTATTTTTCAGCCGAAAGGACAAAGCGGCAGGCAACTCAGGATAAAATAATTGATGATGCAAAAGAAATTTTCAATCTTGAAAGCTCGTCTGATGCCGACAAAAGCGAGGCTGAAAAGAATGTTGAAGAGCTTCTCAAAACCTTTACAATTCAGGACAGCATTGAAAGCATTGTCAAAGCAAAAGGATTTTCAGAATGCCTTTGCTATATAAGCGATCAGGGTGTGTCGGTAATTGTTCCGAAATCTCAGCTTGACGATACATCTGTTTTGATTATTGACGATGCCGTGGTTACTCATTATGAGGTTGATTATGACGATATATCGGTAATAGGGGCATAAAATTAGCAGAGGGCATAGTGTCCTCTGCTTTTTTGTGCATAAAATCAACCTCATTCGGTTGCGAGGAAAGTTAAAAAAGTAAATGATTTTTAACGGACATCTTTGTTAATTATTGTTTACATTCATTTTCAGTTATGGTATAATCTTGTAAGTAAATTAGGGAGTTACTCTGATTTGAATCTTAATGATATGATTTTAGTGATATTGTAATTTAACGAAAAGTTGGGTTTATTATGAATAACGAAATTAACAATGAATTAAATGAAATTGAAGTCAATGACGCTGAAACAAGTGACATCTTTGAAGAAGAGGTTAATCTCACAAGAAGTGAGTCAAGAGAGCAGGCTTTTATGCTTTTGTTTTCAAAGTCTTTTGACGATGAGCCTCTTGAAGAAACAATAGACGATAATTCCGAAATGTTTGTAGGCGGTGTTTGCGCATATGCTCAGGCTGTAGTTTCCGGCATTGAGGACAAGCATGAGGAGATTGACGAAATCATTGCAAGCCACCTGAAAAAGGGCTGGACTCTTTCAAGAATTTCAAAGCCGTCGCTTGCTATTCTTCGCCTTGCAATCTATGAGATGAAGTATCTCGACAATGTTCCACAGAGCGTTTCAATCAACGAGGCTGTTGAACTTGCCAAGAAATATACAATCGACGAGAGCAAATTTGTAAACGGTATTCTCGGCACATATTCCCGTGAATTTTCGGGAAAGTCGGAGAAGTGATATGAGCCTTTTTCTCGGAATTGACACTTCAAATTACACAACATCAACCGCCCTTTATGACAGCAAAACGGGCGAAATGGTTCAGCAGAAAAAACTTCTTCCCGTAAAAGAAGGTCAGCTCGGACTTCGTCAGAGTGACGCTGTGTTTCACCACACAGCACAGCTGCACACGCTTATTGAAGAACTTTTGAAAGATGTTGATACAAGCAAAATAGCCGCAATTGCGGCGTCAAGCCGTCCAAGACCTGTTGACGGCTCATATATGCCGTGTTTCACCGTTGGAGAGAACACGGCAAAAATTTTATCTTCCGCAATGAAAATCCCTCTTTACACATTTTCACATCAGGAGGGACATATCTCGGCGGCATTGTTCGGCTCGCAGAGAACAGATTTGTTTGATAAGCAGTTTATCGCTTTCCATGTCAGCGGAGGTACAACCGAGGCAGTATTTGCCAAAGGATTCGGCACGGGCTTTTCCGTTGAACTTGCGGCACACACACTCGATCTCAATGCAGGACAGGCGATTGACCGCACAGGACTTATGCTCGGTTTAAAATTTCCGTGCGGTCCTCAGGTTGAACAGCTTGCCCTTAAAAATACAGAAAAAATCAAGGTGAAACCAACTCTCAAGGGTTGCGATTGTTGCTTGAGCGGAGTTGAAAATCTTTCTAAAAAGCTGATTGACGAAGGCAAATCTCCCGAATATGTTTCGGCATTCTGTCTTAAATATATTGAACAGACCTTGTCAGAAATGACCGAAGGACTGCTTGAAAAATACGGAGAAATTCCATTGCTCTTTGCAGGCGGAGTAATGTCAAATCAAATAATAAAAAATTCTTTTGAAGAAAAATATAATGCAATATTCGCACCGCCGCAGTTTTCGGCAGATAACTCGGCAGGAATTGCATATTTAGGATACAGGAAGTATAACGATGTACACACCCGAGTTTAGCAAACCACGAGTTTTAAGTGTTTCACAACTGAATTTCTATATAAAGTCAATTATTGAAAGTGATGCAAGACTGAATTTTGTCTTTGTTACGGGTGAAATTTCAAACCTTACCGACCACTACAGAAGCGGACACATCTATCTTTCAATCAAAGACGAAAAATCCGTTATAAGAGCCGTAATGTTTGCCGGCAATGCCCGTAATTTAAAGTTCAGACCGACCGACGGAATGAAAGTAATCTGCCGTGGCAGAGTTGCAGTCTATGAACCCACAGGTCAGTATCAGCTTTATATTGAAGATATGCAGCCCGACGGCATAGGTGCGCTTTCGCTTGCATATGAACAACTTAAAAAGTCGCTTGCCGAAAAAGGACTTTTTGCTCCTGAACATAAGAAGAAAATTCCGCCGTTTCCGAATTCAATCGGTGTAATTACTTCTCCCACAGGTGCGGCAGTTCAGGATATCCGCAACATTCTTTCAAGAAGATTTCCGTCTGCCGACATAATTATGTGTCCCGTACTTGTTCAAGGCGAGAATGCTCCCGCCCAACTTATTGACGCCGTACAGAAACTTGATAAATACAACGCCTGTGATGTTATCATAATCGGCAGAGGCGGCGGTTCAATTGAAGATTTGTGGGCGTTCAATGATGAAAACCTTGCTTATGCAATCTACAACTGTAAAATTCCCGTAATTTCCGCTGTCGGTCATGAAACCGATTTTACAATCTGTGACTTTGTATCCGATCTCAGAGCGCCGACTCCGTCTGCGGCGGCAGAGCTTGCAGTTCCCGATACTGCGGAGCTTGTTGATTACTATAAATCGCAAAAGCAGTATGTTTCGTCAATGGCAACATTGAAATTAAGACAGGAATATAATGCTCTTACGGAATTAAAAACAAGACTGTCCGTTGTATCACCACAACAGAGAATTTTTGAATATGAAAAATCTCTTGAACTTTGCAAAACGAAAATACAGCATTTTGTTCAGGAAACAATAAATAAAAAGACTGCCGACATCACAAAGACAGCCGCAAAACTTGAAGGACTCAACCCCGTTAAAATTCTTTCAAGAGGTTATTCGATTGTCGAAAAAGACGGTAAGGCGGTAAATTCCGCAAAAATGCTGAAAAGCGGAGATGAATTTAAACTCCGTTTTTCAGACGGTGAAATAAAGGCAAAAGCAACAGGTGAGTAAAATGGCATTTACACATTTACATCTTCATACAGAATACAGTCTGCTTGACGGTGCCTGCCGTCTGAGCAGACTTGCAAAAGCCGCAAAAGAAAAAGGAATGACTGCACTCGCAATCACCGACCACGGTGTAATGTACGGTGCAGTCGATTTTTATAAGGAATGCAAAAAACAGGGTATAAAGCCGATAATCGGCTGTGAAGTGTATGTTGCACCGCAAAGCCGTTTTGACAAGACCTCATCCTACGGAAAATACTATCATATGGTTCTGCTCTGCAAAAATCATACAGGCTATCAGAATCTTATCAAGCTTGTGTCAAAGGGTTTTACGGAGGGATTCTATACAAAGCCGAGAATTGATGATGAACTCCTTACCGAGTATCATGATGGATTAGTCTGCCTCTCTGCCTGTCTGGCGGGTGAAATTCCTCAAAAGCTCCTTGACGGTGATTATGCCGGTGCAAAGTCAAAGGCAGAATTTTACCGTGATATATTCGGGAGTGAGAACTTTTTTATAGAGCTTCAAGACCACGGAATTGAGGAACAGAAAAGGATACTTCCAAGCCTTATAAAGCTTGCCCGTGAAATCGGTGTTGACATTGTTGCAACAAACGATTGTCACTATATCGAAAAACAGGACAGCACGGTTCACAATATTCTTCTCTGTATTCAGACCAACCGAACAGTCAATGACAGCGACAGAATGGAGTTCAAAACTTCGGAATTTTATCTTAAAACAGAAGATGAAATGCGTGAGGTGTTTGCAAGTTACCCCGAAGCAATCGACAATACACAGAAAATTGCCGATATGTGCAATGTGGATTTTGAATTCGGTGTACGCAAACTTCCGAGATTTTATGTTCCTAATAACGAAGATCATCTGCATTATTTCAGAAGAAAATGCTATGAGGGGCTTTATAAACACTATGGCGAGAATCCCGACCAATCTCTGATTGACCGACTTGAATATGAAATCAACACGGTGTCGCAAATGGGTTTTGTAGATTACTACCTCATTGTAAATGACTTTGTAAGCTACGCAAAATCATGCCAAATTCCTGTCGGACCCGGCAGAGGCTCGGGTGCAGGCTCACTTTGTGCCTACTGCATAGGCATAACCGCAATTGATCCGATAAAGTACAATCTTCTTTTTGAAAGATTTCTCAATCCCAAAAGAGTCAGTATGCCCGATTTTGATGTCGATTTTTGTAAGGAACGCAGGGGAGAGGTTATCGATTATGTTGTGCGTAAATACGGCGAAGATCATGTTGCACAGATAATTTCGTTCGGTACAATGGCGGCAAGAGGTGCAATCCGAGATGTCGGAAGGGTGCTTGAAATTCCGTATGCGACAGTAGATTCTGTTGCAAAACTTGTTCCTATGGAACATGATATGACAATCGAGGAAGCGCTGAAACTGAGTCCCAATCTGAGAAGTCGCTGCAATAACGATCCGCAGATAAAAAAACTGCTTGATGTTGCAATGAGCATTGAGGGAATGCCTCGCCACGCAACAATGCACGCCGCAGGTGTTGTAATCACCGACAAGCCCGTCAGCGACTATGTTCCGCTGTCAAAAAATGACGATAATGTTGTAACACAGTTTACAATGACGGCACTTGAAGAACTCGGCCTTTTAAAAATGGACTTCCTCGGGCTCAGAAACTTAACTGTAATCAATGATGCAGAAAAGCAGATAAAACATAAAAATCCCGACTATAATCCTGATATGGTCGATGAGAACGATAAAAAAGTTTTTGAAATGTTTTCAAAAGGATACACGGAGGGTGTGTTTCAGTTTGAAAGCCAAGGAATGAAAAATGTTCTCACTCAGCTAAAACCGGAGCGAATTGAGGATCTTATAGCCGTTACGGCACTCTATCGTCCCGGACCTATGGACAGCATTCCCGTTTATATTGACTGTCGTCACAATCCGTCGCATATTCGTTACAAACATCCACTTTTAAAGGAAATTCTCGGAGTTACAAGTGGTTGTATAATTTATCAGGAACAGGTTATGCAGATTTTCAGAACGCTTGCAGGCTACAGTCTCGGCAGAGCAGACATAGTGCGCCGTGCAATGAGCAAGAAAAAACTTGCCGTAATGGAGTCGGAGCGTGAAATATTCATTCACGGTCTTACTGATGATGACGGAAATATTATAGTTGAAGGATGCATTCGCCGTGGGGTTGATGAAAAAACGGCAATTTCCGTTTACGATGAAATGGAAAGCTTTGCACACTACGCATTTAACAAATCCCATGCAGCGGCATATGCCAACATTTCCTACAAAACTGCATGGCTCAAATGCCACTATCCCCGTGAATATATGGCGGCTCTGCTTTCAAGTGTTCTTGATAATCAAAATAAACTTGCGTCATATATCACTGAGTGCAAACGGCTCGGAATCCGTGTGTTGCCGCCTAATGTCAACGAAAGCAATCTTCATTTTACGGTCAGCGGAAACGATATCCGTTACGGACTTCTTGCCGTTAAAAATCTCGGCAGAAATTTCATAGATGAAATCATCTCGGAGCGCATAAACAATCCTTATGAAGATTTCCTGATCACCATGAGACCAGCCTAG
>OQWM01002910.1_pt1 | contig 11549 bp, 9 predicted proteins | sample 1691531 | NCBI WGS metagenome assembly OQWM01 (sample SAMN03418257, study PRJEB22391) | human gut metagenome | biome: human-gut; feature: organic feature; material: feces | host: Homo sapiens | place: Tanzania | collected 2013-01 | reverse complement strand
AATCATAAAGAGAAAATAAATCCGTAGCTGCTGTCAAATTATCTTTTTCTGTAAACCATATCTGATCTCTACGAAGAATATCTAAATCAAGCAGATTAGTATTATGAGAAGTAAAAATAAGCTGTGCCCCATTAGGATTAGTATCGCTATTATTAAACAGCATTACCAGATGTTTGGTTAGCAGCGGATGCAGATGAGCATCTATTTCATCAGCCACTAGCAATGTCCCCTGCTCCAAAGCTTTCTTGATAACCCCTATAAGCTTAAAATAGCTGTTTGTCCCATCAGACTCCTCAGCCATATTAAGCACATACGTATTCGTTTCGCCAGCATCATCTTGAACTGTATGCACCGTTTCTACATTCAGATAACTCATTGCTCCTTTAGACAGTTTCAACAACGGATCTACATCTCTGACCTGCAATGACTGAATACCAAAATCAGCTACCTTCAGCATAGAAGCTATCGCACTGCGATAATCACTATCCTTGAGCTGCTCTGCATTAACACCATACGCATCTGCTACTGAATTTTTAGTAATAATCTGGCACGAAGCAAACCACTCCAAAACAGGTATTACCTTGCTATAGCTCCAATTGGAGGCAACAGAAAGATATAACTTATTAGCTGATGTACGCTCTTTCAGCACCGTCTGCTCCTCTACATCGCTCGTAAAACGGTACTCAGAGCAGTTGTTCCGCTCAAATATAAGTGCTTGCCTGCCGTTAGGATAATAATATAAGTATTCTTCTACTACTTCCTTATCCGTAACAGCAAAACCATAGGTATACCTTATACCTTGAGTAATAAAGATAACCTCAAATCTAGTCGGCTGGCTTGGGGTAAGCTTGTCAAATTTAAAAGGAATACGCTCAATGCTCTTATGCAGCTGTTTTTCATGCGAAGTCAGAACGTAATTAACCATAAACCAAAATGCATTAAGGACATTTGACTTACCAGACGCATTAGCTCCATAAATAACAGAGGATTTTAGATACCGTTTGCCTTTATCCTCAATCAAAGCTTCTTCATGCTCATTATCCTTGCTTGCTAGCATAGACAAGACTATTTCTTTTTTTATGGACAGATAATTCTCCACGCTAAACTGAATAAGCACAATTCTCACCTCCAAAACACTCTATACTATAATTATAGAGCTATTTTTGTGAGATTTCAACGAAAGCAGTATATAAATCCGTAAATTTCCCTTTATCATCTTGATTAATGCATCACTGTAACATTTCGCAAGGAACAATTTTACAAAACGAAAAGCGGTTTTCCAGAATCTGGAAAACCGTATGGTTACTGGTGATCCCGGCCACGCGTACCCGCAAGGGTGGAATCGAACTGGCGACTTTTCCTCTCGGGTAAGCATGTATGGCGATCTTATTTTTTTGGTGATCCCGGCCAGAATCGAACTGGCGACCTACCGCTTAGGAGGCGGTTGCTCTATCCTACTGAGCTACGGAACCATATAAACAGCTCAGGCAGAACTCAAGCCTTTCCACCCAAGCTGTACTAATTATTATACCGCAAAAAGCTCTCGCTGGCAATGAGTAACTACCAACTTATGCCTTAGCATTGTCTTCCTCTTTTTCCTTTGCTAAAAATTCTGCTACAGCAGGCAAATTATCAAAAATAAACTGCTGCACTGCCTGAGGATAATAATTGACATAGTAGCCCTCACTAGAATATTGACTTTCACGTTGCTCTGTAACAATGCCAAGCGCAACACCTTTTTCACTAGCCACTTTATTTTTACCGTTATCTGCCATTTGCAAATAGCCCACGCTCATAAGCCAGCGCCCAAGCCCAGGTGCTGTTAGCTTACGCATTTGCTCATTAACAATAGCAGGAATGCTTTCATTAATGTTTTTAACAACAAAAGAAATCGACAAAGGCATTTCTGCCGGCTTTAACTGTGCAATCTCCTCTGGAGTTACCGAAAAATCCTGTTTTTGGCTTTTACCTGCTACACTAAAGTTTGTACTTTGCGATACCAGATTCATAATTTTTCCGTACACAGCAATCACCTCTGCTGCATCTTTCAAAGCTGCCTGAACCTCCGCACTCTGCACAATCTCCAGCGTCAGTTCTCCCTCTGCAAAGGGATTCTTGTTCTGACTAAGTTGATTAATAACTTTGTAGGCATTACGTAACTTGTTAATATCCAGCATTTTATTCCTCCTTAATTATAAACAAAAGGCAGACTCTCAACTACTACATCAAGAGTCTGCCCAAAATAATCAGCAGTCAGTGTGGCCCTCTGCCAGCACTTCTTTAGCAATATCATCCGCCATGCCCACAGGAATGCTCCATTCCACACGCACGCCGGTATTGCCCCACAAACGTGTCAGCGCCACCTTGAAGCTTTCCACATCAGCCAGCGGCTCCAGCGTCTTCGTCACAAAGTCGCGGATAGTTTCGCCCTGCGGCACGTCCAGCGTCAGCGGCGCAGCCAGGAATTTCTCCACAGCAGCCTTCGCCTCTGCCACAGCCAATTTAACACTGGCAGTTTTTGTTGCTTCATTATATTCAACATAACCGTAGTTACATTTGTAATTTAAAGTCACAGCATAATTACTCATCTTAATCCCCCTCTGTCTATATCATTATAATTATAGCAAGTTGCTCTGCTAATAGCAACAAGTGTTATTAATCGGGTATTTAAGATGTTTATCTTCTGCTGAACACAGGCTGCAGGCGTTTTTCCATCGGCAGCTTATCCCCCGCCGCCGCCAGCTGCGCCATTTCATATAAGGTGCTCTGTACGCTCACCGGCTCCAGCTTGTTGCGCACGCGGCGATATGTACCGTTCGACTGCATCATATGCGCACCGACGTTATCGCGCAGATACAAATCCAGCAGGCCTTTTATGCGCTGAATATGCTCCTCCGTTTCAATCGGGAAAAACAGCTCTACGCGGTCGTTCAGGTTACGCGGCATCCAGTCGGCACTCGACAAATACAGCTGCTCCTCGCCGCCGTTGGCAAACCAGAAAATACGGCTGTGCTCCAGCTGACGTCCGACAATGCTGCGCACCGTAATATTCTCGCTGATGCCCTCGATGCCTGTACGCAGACCGCAGATGCCGCGCACTATCAGGTCTATATGCACGCCTGCCGCCGATGCTTCGTACAGCTTCTGGATTACCGGCTGGTCAATCAGCGAGTTCATCTTCGCGATAATATGTCCCTGCTTGCCTGCCTTCACCATTTCAATCTCATTATCAATCAGCGCATAAATCTTCTCGCGCAGTCCCAACGGCGCCATGACGAGCTTGTTCCAAACCGGCGGCTCGCTATAGCCGCTGAGCAGATTGAAGAACGCCGAAGCATCGCTGCCAAATTCATCGTTCGCCGTCATCAGGCCAAGGTCAGTATAAAGCTTAGCGGTGCTGTCGTTATAGTTGCCTGTGCCCAGATGCAGATAGCGCTTGATGCCGTTATCCTCTCGACGCACAATCAGAATAATCTTTGCGTGTGTCTTTAAGCCTACAAGGCCATAGATAACATGGCAGCCAGCCTTCTCCAGACGACGCGCCCAAAGAATATTATTCTCCTCATCAAAACGGGCCTTCAATTCTACAAGCACCGTAACCTGCTTGCCATTCTCCGCTGCCCTCGCCAGCGCCGCGACAATCGGACTGTTGCCGCTCACACGGTACAGCGTCTGCTTAATCGCCAGCACCTGCGGGTCGTCAGCCGCATCGCTTACCAGCTTCACTACAGGGTCAAAGCTTTCATACGGATGGTGCAGCAGAATATCCTTCTCGCGAATCGCTGCAAAAAGGTCGCCGTCCTCAGGCAGCTCCAGCGGACGTTGCGGCACAAAGGGCTCATACAGCCACGGCCACATTCCCTTCATGCCGGTAAATTTGAAGAAGCAGGTCGGGTCCAGCGCTCCGTTGATTTCATAAACCTCCATATCCGTAACGTCAAGGTTCTCCTCCAGGAATTTTTTAATACGCGTATTATTCGTCTTAAAAAGCTCCAGTCTTACCGTAACGCCACGTTTACGCTTGCGCAGCGACTCCTCGACCTCCTTCATGAGGTCCACGCTGTCCTCTTCCTCAATATCCAGATCGCTGTCACGCGTAACGCGGAACGGCACCAAATCGAGGATATGGCAGCCCTTGAACAAATCGTTACAGTGGCTGGCGATAATATCCTCCAAAAATACGAAGGTACGGCGTCCTTCCGGCACTACCTCTGTGATGCGATCCAATACGGAAGGCACCTGAATCAGGCCCATGCTGTGCTCGCCGTCCGCCTTCACCAGCTCCACCGCCAGATTCAGCGTCTTATTCGCCAGGAAGGGGAACGGACGCGAAGCATCGACAGCCATCGGCGTCAGTACAGGATAAACAACCTCGCGGTAATATTCCTCCAACCAATCGCGGCCCATTTCGCTCAAATCGCCTACGCGGCGGAAGTGCAGGCCAACAGCATCCATCTCCGCCATCAGCGCCATCAGATATTTGGTCTGCGTGCGCACCTGCGCATGTGCAGCCTCAGAGATAGCATCCAGCTGCTCCTTCACCGACAGACCGGAGGCGTCACGCTTTTCGATCCCGTTATCATAATTGCTCCACAGGCCTGCCACGCGCACCATAAAGAACTCGTCCAGGTTGGAAGCAGAAATTGCTACAAACTTCAAGCGCTCCAGAAGCGGCACTTCCTTCACCATTGCTTCCTTCAAAACACGCAGATTAAATTTCAGCCAGCTCAGCTCTCTGTTATAAAAGTATTCCGGCTTCGTCAAGTCTAATTTTTTCATTACTTATTCACCCGCTCCAAAACTGGTTCCATACCATATACTTCTTCAAAAAACGCTGCCTTATCTGTAAAGGTCCAGATTTCCAGCGCCAAATCATCCTTGCTCACAGCCTGCACCTTGAGCCTGTTATCACGCACCGTAACCGTGCAGCTATGAATCTTCTGCATATAGCTGCGGTCCAGCGCATCCGCCAGACGCACGATTGCCGCCAGCTTAGCAACAACAGCAATCATATTCTCCGGCACCAGCGGTGCGTTAGGATTAGTTTTATCAAATAATCTGTTAGCATGATAATAGGAGGCCAGCGCCACAATGCGCTTATCATTGTTGCTCAGGCCGATGATATCTGTCGACATAATCAGCTGATAGCTATAAATCGAATGGCTGCGCATGCAGATATATTTGCCTATATCATGCAGAATGCACGCTGCCCTGAGCAGCAGGCGCTCATGCTCGCCCATGCCGTAGCTTTTGGCGATTTTATCAAAAATAATCAGCGACAGACGCTCCACCTGCTGAGCATGCTTTCTGTCATATAAGTAGCGCTTGCCAATCGTATGGAACAGACTGATAAGCTCCTGCTCCCACGCCTTGCGCATTGCCTCATTAGTCTTTCGGCCGATATGCAAAAGCTGCATACCGTCGATAAAGCGGTCCGCCGTAATAATAATCTCCTGCGCCGGAATCAGGTGCAGCAGCTGCTCATACAGCAGCACTGTCGGCAGTACCAGCTCGGCCGTGGTCTCCGGAATATTATAGGCCTGAATAAGCTGCGGCAGATTCATCTGACGCATATTATCGAAGAAGGCATGGAATTTTTCCGCCTTAATGCGATGCACCAGCTGCTCCTCATCGAGGCCCAGCATACGCAACAGCAGCTCCGTTTCTGTGCCGGAGAGGACAAGGTACTGCACCCGCTCATCGCCCAGCTCATTACGCACAGGCCCGATGGTGCTGCTCAAAAACTCGGTCAGTGCCTTGTTGAAGTGCATGCTCTCGCGGCGGTTGCGCTCAAAGCTTTCCTTCGTGCGGATAATGCCGATATGGAAGTTCTCCTGATAAGCGATTTTCTCGTCGCGCACCAGCGTCACGCCAAGGCCGCCGGAGGAAATATCCATCATCAGCATGCCCTCACGCTCGCAGGAAAGCTTTTCGTTTTTCAGCGTATTGCGGATAGCGACATACTTCGTGTAGATTTCCATCGGCATATCAACAACGTCGACAATGAGCCCTGTCTTGTTATAAATCTGGTCCAGCAGGAAAATCTGGTTGCTGGCCTCACGCACAGCAGTCGTAGCCTGCATCTTGTACTCTTCTACGCCATATTCCTCCATCAGCAGCTTGAAGCCCTGCAAAATCTCGCAGATTTCGGAAACAAGCTTGAAGGGAATGATTTTGTTTTTGAAGGTTGCCTCACCTAAGCGGATGCGCCGATTGCAGCGCTCGATAACTTTATATCTATCAGTATTGCGATACTCGGTAATCTGCATACTAATCATCTCAGAGCCTAGATGGATGGCAGCAAAGGTTGTGTAATTTTTACGCTTCATTAGATTTTGCCCCCATAATAATACTATGATAAGTATAACTTCTTGCTTGCGCAAAAAAATCCTGCGTCTTTTCCTACGATTATACAGGAATTTAACAATTTAACGAGAAATTTACGCTGGCACGCAGGAATTTAAGCATTTATGGGTAATATAACTATTATGAAGATTTTGTTAGGCACATCAGCGCGTGGCAGAAGCATATTGTCCACTTGCTGTGTGCTCGGTTAAGAGGAGAATAAGCATGCAAAGGATAGCAATCATCGATATCGGCTCTAACTCTGCGCGTCTAGTTATCAGCCATCTCTATAAAAACGGCGCGTATAATATGGTCTATAATCAGAAGGAGGCACTGCGCCTCAGCCAGAAGGTCAACGACAAAAACCTGCTGACCGAGGAAGCCTTCAGCAGCACCATCGAAACAATGAAAAGCTTTGCCTATATGTGCAAAATCTATCAGGCAGACAAAACCATCGCCGTAGCCACCGCCGCTATCCGCAACTCGCAGAACGGCGCAGAGCTCGTTGCGCGTGTAGCCGAGGAAACCGGCATCCAGCTGCACATCATCTCCGGCAATACTGAGGCCTACTTCAGCTACCTTGGCGTTATCAACACCCTGAACGTCAAGGACGGCATCATCTTTGACCTTGGCGGCGGCAGCACCGAGCTGATTTTATTCAAAGACCGCAAGATTTTGGAAAGCGTTTCCCTGCCCATCGGCGCAGTAAACACCACCGCGATGTTCAACACGCGCAATGTCATGCCGCCGAACGTCTACAGTGACGTCAGCTTCTTCATCATGAGCAGGCTCGACCAATATCCGTGGATAAAGCAGGCAGGCCTGCCCCTTATCGGCGTCGGCGGCACAGCACGTACTGTTGCCAAGATAATTCAGCGCAGCAAAAAATATCCTGCGACGAAAATCCACAACTATGCCTATACCATGCAGGTTTATCGCGACTTCTTCAACAAGCTGCGCAGCACAAATCTGGAGCAGCGCAAAAAAATCTCTGGTCTGAGCAGCGAGCGCAGCGATATTATACTTGCAGGCAGCAGCATTATCCGCTGCCTGCTCGAAGCGACAGGCGCACCCAAGCTCATCACCTCCGGCTGCGGTCTGCGTGAAGGCCTTTTCTACGATTATTATGCTAAATCATTTAAGGTGCCGCTGATTGCACCGGATATTCTGGCACGCAGCCGCGAGAACATGCTCAAGCTGTACGAAAAAACTGATTCCACCCACGCGCGTCACATCGCGCATCTGGCCCTGTCTATGTTTGACAGCTGGAAGGAGCTGCACGGTCTGCGCCAAAGCTATCGCCGCCTGCTCGAAACAGCCGCCCTGCTGCATGACATCGGCATCACTATCAACTTCTACAGCCATGCGCGCCACAGTGCCTATATGATTCAAAACGCCAAGCTCTTCGGCCTCACGCACAAGGAGCAGCTTATCACCGCTGCTATCGCCGGCTGGCACAACGGCATTTCCAAAAGCTATTTCAAAGACCGCTTCTACAAGGATATGCTGACCGAGGAAAACTGGACCACCATCAATAAGCTTGCTCTGCTGCTGGCGCTGGCAGAAAGCCTCGACTATACAGAAACAACGCAGATTCACATCATCCAGCCGACAATTAGCAAAAAATCGGCTCTGCTCAAGCTTTACGCTCAGGGCATCCCCAGCATCGAAATGCATCAGATAAAAGGACATCTCGCCTGGTTCAAGAAGGCCTTCGGTGTAGACCTGCAGATTGAGCTGGCAACAGCAAAATAAGCAAAAAATTAGCAGCTTCTCTTATGTACAAGCACGAGAGAAGCTGCTTTTAATTATCATACCTTCACTTTTTACTTACCAAACTTTTCGACTTCTTCCTGCACGTAATGCGTTTTAAAAGCAGGTATTCACCTGCCAGTTCCGGATGCTTGGCTTCCAATTCAGCTAAAAATTCCTCAGCAGACATTGTTCTCCCAGCCTCAATATCATCTAAACCTTGCTTCAACGCACCATACAATTCAAAACTTGCTGTAAGCTGTTCGTAAGCTTCAATACTCATCACCGCCAAATCTCCCTTGCCGTTTTTGGTAATGAAAACAGGCTCGTCATACTCATGGCAAAAGGAAGATATTTCATTATAGTTATTGCGCAGTTCCGCGCTTGAAGTAATTTTAGGCATTATCGCACCTCCTTGTATAGTAAAATTATAACTGAATTTATGTATATCGTCAAATTTTTACAAGAAAAAAGTCTGCACATCAGCTGACATGCAGACTATCAATTATTTTATTTGCTTATTTTGCTGCGGCCTTCAAAATACCGTGTACCATGAGCGCGCTGTTATACAAATCCTCTTCCTTAATGAATTCGTCAACAGTATGGACATTGCTCATGCCCGTGCCCAAGATTACGCTCGGCAGACCATAAGCATTGAAGAAGTTGGCATCACTGCCGCCGCCGGTGACGGTGATTGCCGGTGCAAAGCCATGCTCTGCGCAGGAAGCCTTCGCCAGACGTACCACCTCGCTGTCCTCAGCAACGGAGAAGGAGGAATACTTATGCTCCACAGCAGCCTCAGCCTTCGCGCCATACTTTTGCGCACTGGTTACAATCGTATCCACAATCTCGGAGCAGATAGCTTCGAGCTTTTCTTTATTACGGCTGCGTGCATCGCCCTCAATCGTTACGAGGTCAGGCACGATATTCGTTGCCTTGCCGCCGCCGATAATGCCGATGTTGCAGGTTGTTTCCTCATCAATACGGCCATAACGCTGCACGTCAGCCAAAGCCTTCGCAGCAATCATGATGGAGTTGATGCCCTTTTCCGGCTCCAGACCGCCATGCGCAGTTTTGCCGATGATCTCAATTTTATATTTTTTCTGTCCCGGTGCGCCAATAATAATCTCGCCCGGTGCGCCTTCACCATCCAGCGCATAGCCAACGTCTGCACGCAGCCTGGACTTATCCATGCAGCGAGAGCCGTTTACGCCGCCCTCTTCGCAGATAGTGAAGAGAATCTGAATAGCACCATGTGCAGTGCCTTCCTCCAAAATCAGGCGAATGCCCTCTAAAATAGCCTCTACGCCAGACTTGTCGTCACCGCCTAAAATAGTCGTGCCGTCACTGTACAGCACGCCGTCCTTTTGTACGACAGTCGTGCCGCCACAGGGCTCAACGCCGTCCATATGTGCAGAAAGCAGTACGCACGGAGCCTTCTCACAGCCCTCACTTGCAGGCAGGAACGCCCACAGGTTGCCGCAGTTGCCGCCTAACTGCTCACCGGCATTATCCTCTTCTACAGTAAAGCCCATAGCCTCCAGCTTGCCCTTCAGCAGGTCGAAAACAGGACGCTCCTGTAAGCCATGGCAGGGAAGTGCCACGATTTCCTTAAACTCTGCGAGCATACGCTCCTTGTTTACTTGTGTCATATATATCAATCCTTTCTATAAATAGCTTATAACCAGCCAGTGTGCTCCAGCAAAATCTTCACGCCGACGCAGATAAGCACGCTGCCGCCGCAGATATTCGCACGTGCGCCCACCGCACTGCCCAGCCTGAAGCCTGCCAGACCGCCAAAGGCAGCAATAACAAAAGTAACAACGCCAATCAGCGTCGAGGACAGCCAAATGTTGACGTTCAAGAACGCCAGGCTGATACCGACAGCCAGAGCATCAATGCTGGTGGCAACAGCCAGCACCGCCATCTCCTTCGTCGTATAGCTTTTCTTGATCTCACAGGCCTCCTTCGCCTCGCGAATCATATTCACGCCTAAATATAAAAGCAGCGCAAACGCAAGCCAATGGTCATAATCAACAATATAATCACGGAAGGACGCTGCGCCGAAATAGCCGATAACAGGCATCAGAAACTGAAAGAATCCGAACCAAAGGCCAAAGCGCAGCGCACCCGCCGTTCTGCTCTCCGGCGCCAGCACCATACTACCGCAGACAGACACCGCAAAGGCATCCATCGCCAAACTGACAGCCAAAAGCACTAATTCTGCTAAACTCATATTTTCCCTCACAAAATAAAATATTATAAAAAACTACACCAAAATCAGCACCAAAATCACCTAGAAGGTATTAGATGCGAAGAAGGACGACGACGGCGTACTAGGGGTACGCCTAGGAGTCCTGATGAAGCAGATGATGCCTTATCGGTGATTTTCTTTCTCCTTACGCAGCAGCAGCAGCAGCCTCTTATGATCCTTGCTCATCTTAAACACACGGAACACGCTCGTCATCAGCATCATGCCCAGGGCAATCGCGCTGGCGTCCATCACCGTGGTAATCAGGATATTCACGCCTGTATCATAATTGTTCTCGATAATCGCCGCCATGCCTCGGTACATACCCAGTCCCGGCACAATCGGAATAATACCGGGAATAACAAAAATCGTCACCGGCTGCTTAAAAACACGCGCCGCCAGCTCGCTCAAAAGCGACAGCACCACCGTCGCCGCAAACATAGCATAGAAGGAGTCGTAATTTAAATCCTTACGGATATAGACATAAACAACCCAGCCTACAGCACCAATCAGACCGCTGATGTGCAGGCTTTTGCGCGGCGCCTGAAACAGCACGCCGAAGGCCGCTGTTGCCCAAAACGAAAAGAAGAAGGCCTCCCAGTAATTTATGCCCATAGCTTCCACCCCCAGTGATACCAGATAAGCAGGCTAAAGGCCAGACCGATAGCGATAGACGTAGCAAAGAGCATCGCTTCGGCGATACGCGCGTTGCCCGACATCAGGTCGCCGGCCATATAGTCACGCAGACCGTTGGTGAAGGCCACGCCAGGCAAAAACGGCATTAACGCACCTACGATGATATTCGTGCGCGTACACTCGCTGTCCATCTCGCAGCAAATAATCGCCAAAGCACCGATGGCTGCACCGGAAAGCGCATTCTCCCAAAAGGCACTCGGACGATAGCCGCCGAGCTGCTTTAAAAGCACCATCGACAAGCCGCCCGTGATAAACGCCGCGATAAAGTCGTGCGCATTACCGCCCAGCATCATCGAAAAGGCCGCCGAGCTGACGGCCGACGCTGCGCAGACGCTCCACTCGCCGTAGGGCGGCGCCTTATGCAGCAGGCCGTCCAGGTAATCCAGCGTCTGCTGATACGTCAGCGGCCAGCTGTTGACGTTATAGGAAAAATCGTTGACCTCGCTGATAACGTTCAGATTCGTGCTGCGCGAACGGATGCGGCTGATAATCGTCGAGCCGTCGC
>OQWM01002909.1_pt1 | contig 11551 bp, 7 predicted proteins | sample 1691531 | NCBI WGS metagenome assembly OQWM01 (sample SAMN03418257, study PRJEB22391) | human gut metagenome | biome: human-gut; feature: organic feature; material: feces | host: Homo sapiens | place: Tanzania | collected 2013-01 | reverse complement strand
AGTATCCAGTACTGTCACCTTTCATACTCTTTAATGCCTCTGTGAGAGTTGTTTTCTCTATTGTCTGCATTTCAATATTCGGTCTGTCGTCATCTGTGCGCAGACAGGTATTAAACTGTATCTCATCAATAAAAGCCACCTCATAGGTTCCGGTTCCCTGTGCTGCTGTTGCCGGTTCTGTCTGTGCATCTGGTTCCTCAACAAACATATCCTGCTGTTCTTCTTCACCAGTCTCAAACTCAGAAATTTCTTCCCCTGATGTCCAGATGTCTTCTGTTATCCCTGCATTCTCAGCCTCTTCTGTCTCAGTTGCTACGTTTTCCGCTGCCGAATCTTCAGCTTCCGTCTGTTCCTGCATAGCTTCCACTGCTTCTTCCCCTGAAGAAAAATCTGCCCCCATAACAGCAACGCTCTCTGCTGCAGGTGTTATGCACATAAGTGCTGCCAGTAATAATGCGATTTGTTTTTTCTTCATACTCTTCCTCCTTTTTCAGACATGAAATTGATAGTGAGATACTATTTTAGACGTACTTTAAACATGCTTCTATTATACTACGCAATATCTTTAATGCGCACAACGTTGTTCTCACCGTTCATCGCCAGATCCAGCATTAAACGCAGCGCGTATCGTCCTCTTGTTGAAACTCTCATTCACATTTCCTCCGAATCTTTATCCTATGACTTATTGTATCCCACATTCTCTACATAATCAATAGGAAATAGGAAATTTCTCCAGTCAAAGCGGATATTCGCAATCCGCTTCGCTACTTGCTCATAACCGAATAGCTGCTTCGCAGCTTCGGTTAAAAAAATACGCCTCTGACACGAAATCTTGTGCCAGAGGCGTACGTTTTATTTTACTATAACCTGTTTCTTACTTCTTACTGAACTGCCTTAAATGCCTCATCCAGATCCTCGATGATATCGTCAACATTTTCGGTACCGATGGAAAGACGGATGGTGTTTGGTTTGATTCCCTGATCCAGCAGTTCTTCCTCGGTGCACTGGCTGTGTGTGGTGGTTGCCGGATGGATCACCAGAGATTTTACATCTGCAACGTTAGCCAGCAGGGAGAACAGCTCCAGATTGTCGATGAAGTCTTTTGCTTTCTGTGCATCACCTTTGATTTCAAAGGTGAAGATAGAACCGCCGCCGTTCGGGAAGTATTTTGCGTACAGTGCCTGCTGCTCCGGATCTTCGGATACAGACGGATGATGTACTTTTTCAACCTGTGGCTGGCTCTCCAGATATTTTACAACCTTCAGTGCATTCTCAACATGACGTTCTACACGGAGAGACAGAGTCTCAAGTCCCTGCAGAAGCAGGAAGGAGTTGAACGGAGAAAGCGTAGCTCCGGTATCACGAAGAAGGATCGCACGTACTTTTGTAACGAATGCAGCAGGTCCAACTGCTTTTGTGAAGCTGATGCCATGGTAGCTCGGGTTTGGCTCAGTCAGAGATGCAAATTTGCCGGATCCCTCCCAGTCGAATTTACCGCTGTCTACGATCACACCGCCAAGGGTAGTTCCATGACCGCCGATGAATTTAGTTGCGGAATGAACAACGATGTCTGCGCCGTACTCGATCGGACGAACGAGGTATGGAGTTGCGAAGGTATTATCGACAACCAGCGGAATTTTGTTCTCATGTGCAATTTTTGCAAGTGCTTCAATATCAACAACATCAGAGTTCGGGTTTCCAAGAGTCTCGATGTAGATGGCTTTTGTGTTCTCCTGAACGGCTGCGCGAACCTCATCCAGATCGAATACATCAACAAATGTGGTGCTGATACCGTACTGCGGAAGGGTGTGTGCCAGCAGGTTGTAGGAACCGCCGTAGATGTTCTTTGCGGATACGATGTGATCGCCCTTCTGAGCCAGGTTGATGATGGTGTAGTTGATAGCTGCTGCTCCGGAAGCTACTGCAAGTGCTGCAACGCCGCCCTCCAGTGCTGCCATTCTCTGCTCGAAAACGTCCTCGGTCGGGTTCGTCAGACGACCGTAGATGTTTCCTGCATCCTGAAGTCCGAATCTTGCTGCTGCATGATCGGAGTTATTGAATACGAAAGAAGAGGTCTGATAGATCGGCACTGCTCTTGCTCCTGTTGCCGGATCCGGATTTTCCTGTCCTACGTGAAGCTGTAAGGTTTCAAATTTAAGATTTCTTTCTGCTCTTGTTTTTTTGCTCATGATTGTATTCTCCTGTTCTGTTTTTCTATTTCTTTTCATGTTCGATTTTCTATTCTTTATCGGAACCGGTTGTCATCCTGTTCTGTCTATGCTGCAATGCGGCTCCGTTTTCTTTCGGTTTTATCTGCTTACGCTGCAACACATGACATCATAGATCACGATTCGATTCTCTGCGAAAACTGCTCTCATTCTCTTCGCTTCCTCTCGTTTTTGTGATATTTCCTATCTGTTTACAAGGGTTATTATAGCGACAGTCTTCTGTTTTGTCCAATATAGAAAATTGATGGCTGGTTATAGGTTTTTCCTATAACATCTCTTTATCGCCAATATCATTTCTTCTAAAATTCCTATATCCAATCAAGCTGGATAAAACAAGATAACGAACGCAATTCATCTCCCACAAGCTGGGACTCGCAGCTTGCGAAAAGCCTTTTTCAAACACACTCCGGAGGTCAAAGTTTTCTTGTTTCTCTCTTTTTACAGCACAAACTCCCTGTATTTCCGAATTTCTTCCAGATACTGCTGTCCCAGTGCGCTGATCGACATACCCTTCCTGGAAACATAACCGATCATCATGTTCTCCTCTGCATGAAGCGGCACCGCGCGGTAGTCACTGCCGTTTAATTCCTCACAGATAATGCCGGAGCAGAGCGTATAGCCATTCAGTCCGACCATCAGATTCAGCATGGTCGCGCGGTCATTTGCCTTAATGATTCTCTTATATTCATACGTTGAAAGTACTTCCTCTGCCAGGAAGAACGAATTATTGCTTCCCTGGTCAAATGACAGGCACGGATACTCTTTCAGCTCCTCCATTGTAATCTCTGCCTGATCTGCAAGCGGATGATCCTTCCAGAGATAGACGTACGTTCCACAGGAAAACAGATCGTGGAACTCAAGGTTATTGTCCTTCAGCAGCTTGTTCAGCACCTTTGCATTAAAATCATTCCGATACAAGATCCCAAGCTCACTCTTGAAGTTCTTTACATCCATCAGCACATCGTACGTTCTCGTCTCATAAACCGCAAACTCGTACTCATCCATACCAAACTGCTTCACCAGCTCAACAAACGCCTTTACGGCAAAGCTGTAATGCTGCATCGACACGCTGAATTTTTTCTTTCCCCTGGTGCGGTAAATATAGCGGTTTTCGAGAAGCTGATACTGGTCTGTGACCTGGCGTGCATAACCCAGAAACTCCTCGCCCTCCGGGGTCAGTACCGTTCCATGGCTGCTGCGCTTGAACAGCTCAATTCCAATCTCTTTTTCCAGCTCCTTGATTGCTCCTGAGAGACTCGGCTGTGAAATATAGAGTGCCTTTGCCGCCTCATTCATGGATCTGGAGTCTGCGGCCTGAATTACGTAGCGAAGCTGTTGTAGTGTCATAAGTAAAGTTCCCTTTCTGGTATAAATTGATATGCGAAACTGCCATTCGCGGTGGAGAGAAAATGCCGCGGATGGCAGTGTTCGCTGATATCTATCATTTGTAACCGTTCAAAGCCATGCGAAGATGGCGCTCTGAATCGTTACCATCGTAATTTTTAAACCTGAGTCTGTTCCCCTTTATTTGGCAAACAGAGCTGTAGAATAGTATCTGTCTCCGTTATCCGGTAAGAGCACAACGATCGTTTTGCCTTTATTTTCCTCTCGTTTTGCGAGCTGGATCGCCGCATACAACGCTGCTCCGGAGGAAATTCCTGCAAGAATGGCTTCCTCGGCTGCCAGATACCTGCCGGTCTCGAAAGCGTCTTCATTTTCTACCTTGATAATTTCATCGTAAATGCCGGTGTTCAGTGTCGCCGGCACAAAGCCTGCACCGATTCCCTGAATTTTGTGCGGTCCGGAAACTCCCTCCGACAATACCGGTGAGGATGCCGGCTCTACCGCTACCACTTTTACTTCCGGTTTTCTCTCTTTTAAGTACTCACCCGTTCCGGTAATGGTTCCACCGGTACCAACACCTGCAACAAAGATATCAACTGCTCCATCGGTGTCTTCCCAGATCTCCGGTCCGGTTGTCTTTTTGTGTGTCTCCGGGTTTGCCGGGTTCACAAACTGTCCTGCGATAAAGCTGTTCGGAATCTCTTTTGCAAGCTCCTCGGCTTTCTCGATCGCACCCTTCATACCCTTTGTTCCGTCCGTCAGAACAACCTCTGCGCCGTATGCCTTTACAATGTTGCGGCGCTCTACGCTCATGGTTTCCGGCATCGTAAGGATCATACGATAGCCCTTTACCGTTGCTGCCGCTGCCAGTCCGATTCCGGTGTTTCCGGAAGTCGGCTCAATGATAACGGAACCTTCTTTTAAGAGACCTTTTGCCTCAGCATCCTCGATCATCGCTTTTGCGATACGGTCTTTGACGCTTCCTGCCGGATTGAAGGATTCTACTTTTGCGATCAGTTTCGCCTGCAGTCCTTCTTTTTCTTCAATTCGTTTCAGTTCTACCAGCGGAGTTTTTCCTACAAGATCCAGAATGCTGTCATATACCTTTGCCATCGTTGATTTCCTCCTTACTTTTGCTCGCTTTTTCTCTATTTCCCTATTTCCTATTGAGTTTGTATGTTTTAAGTTGTTTCCATCTTATTCCAATCGTTTTAAAATGTCAACACATTTCACTGGTATGATCAGAAAAGATGATTAGAGCAGACCTGCAAGCGCAATACTGACCGCCATTCCGACCAGGGAAGAGAGCAATGCACCCGCCAGTGTGTACCGCGTTTTTTTGATGTGGACCGCTCCGAAATAGACCGCCATCGTATAAAAAACCGTCTCTGTGCACGACATCATAATCGAAGCCGCCCGTCCGGCGAAGGAATCACACCCCGCCTCTTTGTAGAGATCCAGCAGCAAACTCACCGCCGCACTATTGGAAAAGAGACGCACAATGCCAAGCGGCACCAGGGCAGATGGAATCCCCGCCGGTTCCAGCACCGTTCCGAGCAGCTTTCCAAAATCCTCCAGAAATCCCGATGACCGCAGCACGCCGACCGCCGCCATCAGCCCGATTAAGGTCGGCACAATTCCGATCACCGTCCGCATGCCGTCCTTCGCCCCGTTCAGAAAATCGCCGAACACATCCTGTTTCATCAAAAGTCCCAGTCCGACCACATAAAAAATCAGCACGGGAACCATCAGATCTGAAAGTGCCGAAAGAAAACGCAAAAAATCCCCTCCCCGGAAAAATCCTATCAGATACACTCCGATACAATTTATTCCGCGGGCGGGGATTTATGTAATTTTATTTCACTTTAATCTGAAACAGACGCGCCATATACGTCTCCGGGAAGTGAATCTGCAGCGTCTTGCTGTAGTCATCGTAATGGAACACATCACCGCATGCTTTCGGGTAAATGCAGGAAACCTCCAGCTCTTTCCCTGGGAATGCCCGGTTCAGCGGAACTTCAAAATCAGCCTCTCCGCCGCGTCTCCATACACCGAGATAAATCACATCCCCCGGCACGCGGATGCCGGCTGCAAGGTGCTTGTCCTCATTATCCGCCCATCCCATCGGCCAGAACGGAACGCCGTCCTTGATGCCGCTGCGGATCTCCTTGTAGCAGTCAATTCCCTCTTTTACAAGATCAAACCGCTCCGGCGAAATCTCTGCAAGGTGGCCGCTCTGATGGATACGAAGCAGCAGCGCATTCACCATATTGAAAATAACTTCCTCTTCGGTGCCGTCCCGCAGCGGATACGACCAGATCGCCGCCTGCTCCGGCGTCACACCGATAGCTGCATTCGCCGAGATCGTCGCATAATTGCGGTAATCCTCCTGATCACTCGTCGACTGAATACTGTTTCTCGCCAGCATCGCATAATCCATGCGGAGACCGCCGCTCGAGCAGTTCTCAATGACAAGATCCGGGTACTTTTTATAAATGCCGTCCAGCCATGCCAGATACGCTCTCTCATGCTCCAGAAGGCCATCTCCAAAACTGTCCGCATCGACTTCCGTACCAATACCAGGTTCAATATTGTAATCCATCTTAATATAACCAACGCCGTAATCCCTTACCACGCGGTCAATCACTTCCGTCACATGTTCAATCACCAGCGGATGACGGAAATCGAGCTGATACCGGCTTCTGTCATACACACGCTTTCCATGGCGCAGGAAGAAACACTCATCCGGCAGAATCGAAGCCTTCTTACAATTAATACCCATAACCTCAAGCTCCAGCCATACCCCAGGAATCATGCCCTTCGACCGGATATAGTCCGTCACCTCACGCACCCCGTTCGGGAACCGCTTCTTACTCTCCTGCCACTCACCGACACTGTCCCACCAGTTGCCGTCCGCATACCAGCCCGCATCGATGACAAAATACTCACATCCAGCCTCTTTCGCCGCATCCACCAGCGGAAACTCCTTCTCCGTCGTCGGATCCCCGAACAGACAATTCATATAATCATTAAAAATAACCGGCAGATTCTCATTATCCTTATTCGGACGGCGGATCCTTCTGCGGTACTTCGTCAAAGTACCAACCGCCTCCTCAAAATCATCATGCCCAACACCAACAGCCACCGGAACCGTCGTAAAACTGTCGCCCGGTTTCAGATTTTTGGACCAGTGCGACTGAATCTCTGTCGGGCCGCTGACAGCCAGATAGAAATGGCAGTTCTGATCCCCAATCTCATAATGCCAGGAACCGCTGTGATCAATCTCAAAAAACAGACTCGAATCCGCCGCACTGTTTCCAATATACCCCATCGGAATATATTCTTTCGCCGACCAGTTACCCGTATTCGTAACCTCAATCGTCTTCGAAGTCCTCTGATAATTATGCGGCTGCGTCTGCGCCATGCCAAGGTCCGCAAAACGGTATTTCTTCACCGTCAGCTCCTTCTGCCATCCATTGTGAACCACAACCATCGACATCTTATCATCCGAGCTGACAAACTCCGGAATCCCAGCCTTATGCTCCTTCTCAATCCCCCAGTAACTAAAACTCGAAATATACTCCAGCGTCTGATCTTCCTTACCTTCATTCGTCACCGTATTGTACATCCGCGCAACCGGAATCCCGTCAAAAAACTGCATCACAGACTCTACTTTTGCGCCCGTCACAGTATCCTTCTGCACAATCCGAAGCACATCCCCATTCTCATTTCTTTCTTCCGAAATCGAGTCAAACTTCAGCATAAAGCCCGGTGCCGTCACAATGTACTTATTGCCATGTTTCTCATACGGCCGGTTATATCCCGAAAAATTCACCTGCACCAGCTGAAAACTCTCCTTAATCTGAGCCTCCCGCATCCCTTCCATCGGCCACCAGTTATCCGGCTTCCGGCATAGATTCTCCGCATCAAACGGCGCACTCGAAAAATGAAACAGCTTCAGCTCATTCTCCTCCGTCACCCCAAACACAATCTGAATCCCATTCACATCATAACAGATCAGCTCCGCCTGAATCGGAGTTTCAATTCTGTCCGTCCATTTCTTCATGTCCAAACCCTCCTGCAAAATAATTTTTTCGTATCTCCAGCATACGACTTGTCCCCCTCAAAGTCCACCCCATTCTTGCTTTTCTCTCCCGTTTTTCCTCAACAATCTCACGCCGATCCGCCCTCCGGGCAGATCCAGACTCTCTCGTGGTATCATCATCAGCCCTGCGGCCGGATTCAGGCGGAGCTGATCTGTTATGTGATCTGGAAATTCGCACTGTCTGAGCGCAGCGAGTTTGCGAATTTCCAGATCGTTTTTAGCAAAATACCGACCTCTTAGTTTTTCTTAGTCTCCGAAACCGGACCCCATCTGTCCGTGATTCCGGCCACAGGGCGTCCGATCCCCCACTTATCTCACGATGCCAAACGTAGCAATCTCAAACTCCCTCAGCGCCACATGATAAACCCCGTCCTTATCCGGAATCATCAAGTCGCCCTTCTCTTCAATGACATTGCTGCGGTAAACCTCTTTCATCCAGTCTTCCTTCTGAAAGGAAAGAACTTCTTCCTGCTCCATGTTATTTACGAACCGCACAAACAGGTCGTCCTTTTTCTGCCCCTTCTTAAATGCCGTCATGTGAATGCCGTCCCCCTCAAACGCAAGGAAACTCATCTCCAGCGGAAGCTCCCCTTCAACCAATTCCGGCTTCACCTGTCCCGGTTTCCGAAGGAACGCTCTCTCCAATCCAGCCTGCTCCACCGTCAGATCCTCCTGGAACGCATAACCCTCCCGGAACGCATTCCCGGTCTCACCAGCTGCAAACGGCACAACCTCAAACTCCAGGCAGAACGTACCGGTCTGCTGCGCCTTCGGTGTCGGGAAATACCCCCAGTCGCCCATCTCCGCAACACAGCGAAGCAGCGTCACCGCAACCGCATTCCCCTGATCTTCAAGAATTTCATACTCATACAGCCCGCGGTTCGCCACCAGAAGTCCGCCCTTCACGTCCTCCATAGCCACAAAACACTGCTGTCTCTCACAACCGCAAGGATTCGTCCAGGTATCATTATGACGGTTATTTCTCCGCACAACCTCAAACGCAGAATCCGCCATATGCATCGACGCATCCATCCCTGTCGGCAGAATCACACGCACCCGGTGATCCTTCGCCTGATTGCAGATCGTCGTCGCCACACACAGCCCCTTCGCCGATTTTTCCAGCGTCAGAACCGTCTTCACATCCATCTCCATCAGCTCAGAAGAACGGTTAGCCACACGCGTATACGGATCAATACACATCTCACGCTGTCTTAGCAGCTCCTCGCCCATGCCGGATGGAACCATCATCTTGTGGCAGATCTCAACCACCGTGCGGAACGCATTTCTCTCCACACAGGAAATCTCCGCCTTCATGCCTTTTGTAGAAACCACCTGCTTACCGGAGTCCTGAATATAAATATACTCATTCCCCATATCCCCGGTATCCTCATAGAATCCCAGATTCTCATACATTCTGCCCGTCTTCTTGTCCAGAAGATTGTAAGAACCGTCTGCATTCACAACAACCTTCACCGCATCATTCTCGAGCACATTTTCATCCGCAGAAACCACATCCACGTCCTGTGCCTGCTCCGCCGTTTCCAGATAATACGTGCGGTAACCAAGCGCCGGAACCTCAGCCTCAAACGTTACCAGAACCTTCTTTGCCATATACGGCTGACGGAACCGGTCATCCGGCAGGTCATATCCAAACGCAACGCCCGCATCCGCGATCTTCGCCGGAACCACATTTCCGTCCGCATTGCGCAGCACCATCGCCGGAAGCTCCACCTTCTCTGCGGCCTCATAGCCGTCCCATACAAACAGATTGTAATCGCGGAACAGATGCAGCTCCTTTTCTACTACCTGTGATTTCGTCTCGCCGGAAGTATTCCATACCACGAACGGAATCTTCTCACCGTCGCCCGGAAGCGCTGCCGTGTTCACCTTGTTCGTCAGATACTCCACGCTCTCGTCGTAAATCGCATCCGCAACCTGTCTGCTCTTCGCAAAACGGGTCTTCATCTCCTCATTGACCTCATCCACGCTGCAGCCGCAGATGCTGTCATGCGGATGATTCTGCATCAGCTTCTTCCAGCTGTAGATCATCTGGTCTTCCGGATAAGCCTTTCCCATAACATCTGCCATCGCAGCTGCCGGCTCTGCTTTCCGCTCCAGCGCTGTCTCACCCGCGCGGTTGTCCACTTTTAATCCGATCCAGGAAGATGCCGTATTGGCCAGCGTCCATCTTCCGTCGGTCTCCTGGCTTGTCAGCTCGCCTTTAACGGTAGAGAAATTCTCGGAGATTTCTTTCTCCATTGCCTCTACATAAGTTTTAAAATCAGAATGAATAAACTCGACATCCGGATACAGCTTTCTCGCCACGCGGATCGCCTCGGTGATGTTCTTCTGCAGCGGCTGATGGTCGCATCCGTTCATCATCAGAAGCTGATGGGTTGCAGCAAATTTTCTCGCGTCCGCCAGCTTCTTGTCCCAGTAAACCTTTGCCTCTGCCTCGTCCACCGGAATCTCCACACCGTTGTTGTACCAGTTTGCAAACAGGATACCCGGCAGCTTCGTTCCGTCCGGGGATGCCCACATCATCTCAGAATACGTAGACTCATACTGTCCGCCGGTCACCTCGTTATTCGGTCCGATCGGTTTTACACCGCGTCCGAAAACAACCGCGTCCATGCCGGCCTGTTTTAATACCTGCGGCATCTGGCCTGCATTGCCGAATGCATCCGGGAAATAACCGACATTGCCGACCGCACCGTACTGTTCTGCTTCCTGCATGCCGACCTGAAGATTGCGGACACACGCCTCGCCGCTTGTCAGGAACTCATCCTGTAGAATGTACCACGGACCGGTCTGAAGTTTGCCCTCGCGGATGCATTTTTCCACCTGCGCACGTTTCTCCGGGCGGATTTCCAGATAATCATCGATCGCGATGACCTGGCCGTCCAGGAAAAATCCGCCGAACTCCGGATCGTTCTCTGCCTTGTCCAGAATGTTGTCCACCAGCTCAATCAGTTTCATACGGTGCGATTCAAAAGACTGATACCACTCTCTGTCCCAATGGGAATGGGAAATAATATGTACGGTTGTTTTCATCATTGTCTGTTTCCTTTCGTTCCTTATTTTATAGAAGTTTTTTGTTTCGTTCTGTCAAATTTACTATATTTATTTTGATATATCATATTATAGAAATCAGACGGTATTCTGTCAAGAGTTTTGCTCTATTTTTCTATTTTGATATATCAAGTTTGTGTTTGACTTGTTTTTTCACATACGCTATAATAACAAATGTAACAGGAAAACATAACAAATGCCTTTTTTACAGACTTTTATCATAGAGGAATTTTATGGACTCACAGAACACGAAAAACAGACCAAAATATGAAATGATCGAAGAAGCGCTGCTCGAACGCATTCAGACCGGTGATTTTTCATTTGACGAAGCGTTCTGCACAGAAAAAATGCTGTCGGAACAGTACGAGGTGAGCCGCATCACTGCCAAACGCGCCATTGAAGATTTGGAACAGCGGGGCATTCTGTACCGGAAACGCGGTGTCGGAAGTTTTGTTTCGCGGAATTTCCCGTCGGACGATGATACAGCAGAAGCGCCGAAGATGATCTCCCTTCTCGTTCCCTTCGCCACCACGCAGGGAAATATTTCGGAGGCAATCGGAACCCTGAGTGCCGTACTGGCAGAGCAGGGCTATTTCTTAAGCATTCACGTCACCGGCTCTTCCTCCCCGAAGGAACGCGCAACGCTGGAACTGCTCCGGTCGCAGAACATCGCCGGACTGGTTTATTATCCAAAGCGCGACAATATCCACCTGGAAGAACTGAACGATTTCATGTTCGCCGGCCGCCCGATTGTCATCATCGACAAACAGACGGACTGCCCGTATCTGAACAATGTTGTCTG
>OQWM01002907.1_pt1 | contig 11555 bp, 10 predicted proteins | sample 1691531 | NCBI WGS metagenome assembly OQWM01 (sample SAMN03418257, study PRJEB22391) | human gut metagenome | biome: human-gut; feature: organic feature; material: feces | host: Homo sapiens | place: Tanzania | collected 2013-01 | reverse complement strand
GGCGGTGCATCTCCCTGCCTGCGATGACCACGCGGCCCGGCTCCACGCTCAGCAGATAGCCCTCGGCATGGGCAGGCACCTGCTTGCGGTATGCCTTCACAGCCTTGTCGCCCACCTCACCGATGAGCAGGCGCACGGCACCCTGGGGCGATGGGGTGAGACAGCCGTCGAGCTTCTCGCACAGGAGAGCCACGGCGTCGGCATCGGCCTTGTCGGCTCCTTCGATATATACAGGGGTGCCGTGGGCAAAGGCCACCTCGCTCCACGTGGCCTTCTGAGGCAGTGGCGACAGGGTGGGCTGCTGGGCACGTACACCGGAGAGGGCCGCTGTGAGGGCGGCCGCAACCAATAGGATAGTTTTCTTCATATCTTTGTCTTATTTCTTGTTCTTGGGTTTGCGGGATACCAGATTGCACATATGCTTCACCAGGAGCGCGCTCTGATTGTGGTCCGACATCATATACCGGTGCCTGCCACGGCTGTCGGCCTGATAGTGCGTGCAGCCCTTGTCGGTCACGGTGATGGTTCCGGGACGCGAGAGAGTGAAGTAGCCTGCACATCCCTCCACGGCATACACCACGGCGGTCATGTCCCATGTGGGGTAGTCGGCATACTGGCCGCGTGCTGCCATGACAGCGTCGAGGGCCGGATGATGGTCTGTCCACCCGAAGTCATTCTTGAGGCAGGAGGCGGGCAACTTGGCGGCCAGCCCCAGCTCAAAGGGTGTGACCACTATCTCACCGGGCCACTTGGCAAAGACCTCCTGGCAGGAAGGGATATCGTTCTCCACATTGTACTCCACATAATCGGGGTTCTCGATGTGTCCTGCCATAATCACCAGGGCCGACACCTTGCGTGCCACGAGCTCGGCACCCGACAGCGGGGAGTAACGGTCGGCGCCGGTATGCAGCAGTGCAGCCAGGTTGCCGCTGAAGCCCACGCTCACGATGGTCACCGAACGGTCTTTCTGCTTGGCCAGCAGACGGCGGTAGAGGGTCACGGCATCGGGGCAGTCAGCGAGCTTGCTTATCGTATGGGGATAGAGGGGAGTGCCGTCGGCGGCCTTCATCTCGGGCACGATATTGGTGAAGTTGGGCATTCCCTCGCTGCTCGGAAACTCCCTCAGGGCACGTCCCACAGGGATGCGGGGTCGGCCATACCAGGTGTTCATCGCCTCCACAAAGCGGCAGGGTCCCAGACCCTCCTTGTTGATCATCACGGCCAGGATGCGTGCCTGGCCCCTGTCGGCATACTTGTGCAGCATGTCCAGCGCCCATGCGTCGTCCACGTCATTACCCATGTCGGTTTCGAAGATGATGTTCCTGCCTGCCTGCACAGCTGTTGCCAGACAGAGGAAAAGCAGAAGAAAGGTCTTTCTCATTATTCTTATCGTTCCTTTTTATGATGGTTGTCAGCGCCCGAAGGGGCTTTCGCGGCACACCTCTGCAGGGCTGCCGGCATACACCCAGCGCAAAGATAGCGCGAAAAATCCGTAACAGAAAGGAGATGAGAGGGAAATGTGTTAACTTTGCAACATGTATGAAGAGATTTCCGTATTGAGCATCAATGGTTCCGACAGCACAGCGCGTGCCGGGCTGCAGGCCGACGCGCGCACCATCACAGCGCTGGGCGGCTTTGCGCTCACCGCCGTCACGTCGGTCACCACACAGGGCAGGCAGGGCATCAGCAGCGTGCACGACCTGCCTGCCGGAATGGTTGCGGGACAGGTGAGAGCCATCCTGCAGGAGAGCCGTCCGCAGGCTGTGAAGGTGGGACTGCTGCGCCATGCCGACACGGTGAGGGCGCTGGCCTACGAGCTGCAGGGGCATCCGCGGCTGGTGATGGCGCCCGGACTGATAGCCTCATCGGGCAAGCCGCTGGTAGATGACGATGTGATGCGGCAATGGGAAAGCACCCTCTTCCCCCATGCCACCCTGCTGCTCATGCGTGTGGCAGAGACTGAGGCGATGCTGGGGATGCGCATACGCACCGACAGCGACATGGAGCGGGCTGCCCGCCTGCTGGCTTCCACGGGCGCCGGAGCGGTATTGCTGCGCGGCGGACGCCTGGCCGAGGACCGCCTGACTGCCTATCTGCTCAACGCAGGAGAGGGCCGCTTCTTCTCCTCGGCCAATATGGACGGATGGCAGAAGCACGGAGTGAGCAGCGCCCTGTCGGCCGCCATCGCCACCCGCATGGCCATGGGCGACACGGTACAACAGGCTGTGACAGCGGCACACGCCTACATGCACAACCGTGTGGTGTATGCTGTGGAGAGCGAGCCAAGCGCCATGCGTCCCGCCGACATCTACAATGAGTTCATGTCGCTCATCGCTGCCCACTATGCCACAGACCACCACGTGGCCGACTACGCCCGCCGTCTGGCCGTGAGCGCTATCTGTCGATGGTCACAGCGCGTGTGGTGGACAGGACACCCAAGCAGATACTGAGCAGTTGCCTCGTTGAGAAGGCCTCGGCACTGCTGCTCTCCTCGCACCTCACCGTGCAGGAGGTGTCCCAGCGACTGGGCTTCTCGTCGCAAGTGGCCTTTGCAACTTTCTTCACCAAGCAGACCGGCCTCAGCCCCTCGGCCTACCGCAACCGCAGCCGCAATGCCTCACCGCAAGCGGAGCTGGACGGTTCCACGCCCGTGTAAGTGCCTTGCGCCTTCAGCCGCAGGCGGCCTTCACAGGCAGGGGGATGCGGATGCGCTGACATCCCTTATATACTGTCCGCCACTCTATAGTATTTTCGGGCAAATGACGCAGTGCGGTGCACCGGCCATCGCAGCACGCTGCATCGGTCATCGCAGCGCGCTGCGTGGGCACATGCAGCGCACTGCGTTTTCCGTGCGTCCCCTCCACCCCATTCTCCACATCAGCCTCCCCAGGAAAATCCACTCCCCCACCCTGTCCCCATCAGAACGCTTCGAGGCCAGGCAAGATGTGCCCAAGAGACCGCAGAAGCACATTTGCTGTACACAAACAGGAGCGATGCCCCCTCCCTCGGGGAACATCGCTCCTGTTCCTATTATGCTTTACCTGATGCCCACCATACAGCCGGGCGGCAGCATGCACAAGGGTCACTTATGCCTCAGGGCATCTATCTGCTCCTGGAACTTACGCACGAGCTTGGGATGGCGGTCGGCCACATTGGTCTGCTCACCCTGGTCCTCCGTGATGCGGAACAGTTGGGGCGTGGGCTTGTAGCCCGTTTCTATCTTCGGTCCCCAGGGTATCATGGGGCCGCCCTTCGAGGGTTCTATGTACTTCCAGTCCTTTGTGCGGAGCACCAGAGCGTGGTTGGCGGCCATCTTCACTGCATAGCTGCGTGACGCGCGGCTCTTTCCGAGCCAGCTCTTCACCATGCTCCGGCTGTGGGGAGCGGCACCGTCAGGCACCCTGGCACCCACTATGTCGGCCAGCGTACCGATGGCATCCACCTGGCTCAGCATGGCATGACTCTCACATGCACGTGCATGGCCGGGCCAGCGCAGTATGAAGGGAACCACACTGCCCGCCTCAAAGGCGCTGTACTTGCCGCCCCTCCAGGCTCCTCCCGGCGCATGGCTGCCGGCCAGCAGCTCTGCCTGGTCGTCATACCCATCGTCCAGCACGGGGCCGTTGTCGCTGGTGATGACCAGGATGGTGTTGCCTGCGATGCCCAGACGGTCGAGCTCGGCGGTGATGGCACCCACCGTCTCATCGAGCGAGAGGATGGCTTCACCGCGCAGACCCATCGGGCTCCGCCCGCGGAAGCGCTCGTGTGGCATGCGCGGCACATGGATATCATTGGTGCACAGATACATGAAGAATGGCTCACCCGACGTGCTGCACTCGTTCATGAAGCGCACGGCATGGGCCGTGATACTGTCGGCAATGTCCTCGTCGCGCCACAGTGCCCGGCCTCCTCCTTTCATATAGCCGATGCGGCTGATGCCGTTGACGATGCTCATGTCATGCCCGTGGCTGGGGCGCAGCTTGGTCAAGAGCTCGGGATGGGTGCGGCCAGTGGGTTCGCCCTCGAAGTTCTTCCTGTAGCTCACATGCACGGGTGCCGAGGGGTCGTAGTTGGCTATGCGTCCCTGCTCAATGAACACGCACGGCACGCGGTCAGAGGTGGCAGCCATGATATAGCTGTAATCGAAGCCCAGGCTATCGAGCCCCACGTCCAGTTTACCGTTCCAGTCCTGCTCCCCCGTGCGGCTTCCCAGGCCCAGGTGCCACTTGCCGAAGGCACCTGTGCGGTTGCCTGCACTGCGCATCATATCGGCCATCGTGTACTGCTGCGGCCAGATGATGGTGCCCGCGTTGCCGGCTGCCACATCGGTGCCAGGGTGGCAAAACGGGTATTCACCCGTAAGGATGCCGTAGCGGCTGGGCGTGCTGGTGCTGGCGCAAGCGTGCATGTCGGTGAAGCGTACACCCTGGCTTGCCACGCGGTCTATGTTGGGGGTCTGCACACGGGTGGCTCCATAGCATGAGATGTCGCCGTAACCCAGGTCGTCTGCCATAAGCCAGATGACGTTGGGCTTCTCTTGTGCCCACGCAGCAGCGGGCAGCAGGGTCAGAAGGAGTCGTTTCATATCGGGTAGGTTATATCTTGTCATATATATAAGAACGTGCGCGACGGGTGGTTTATTGCCCATGCCCGCCGGTTTGCAGGCCACAGGGCAGAATGCGGCAGCAGATTTCCAGGGGCAGGAAAGAGGTTTCGGGCGTCCGAAAGACAGCGTCAGACGGGGGCCGGACAGGGCAATGGAAACTTTTCGGCAATATTCTTGGCACGCTTATGATTCTATTTCCTACCTTTGCAGGAGCAAACTCAACAGGAAAGAGAAAACTATGACCATAGGCATTATCAACGCCATGCAGAGCGGAATAGGCAAGGTGAACGCTGCGGTGGGAGCCGTGGAACTCATCCATCACTACGCACCGACGGTGCTGGTGAACACAGGTGTGGCAGGCGGCATAGACGCATCGCTGGGTGTGATGGACGTGGTGGCAGGGGCCACTGTGGCCTATCACGATGTGGATTGCGGTCCTGAGAACGAGCCGGGACAGGTGCAAGGACTGCCCCCCGCATTCGCCGCCGATGAGCGGCTGCTCGGCATTGCCTCGTCGCTCACAACCAGCACACGCATCGTGCCAGGCCTCATCTGCAGCGGCGACCAGTTCATCACCGACCGCGACCAACTGGCACGCATCAAGCAGCGCTTCCCGCTGGCACTGGCTGTGGATATGGAAAGCGGAGCGCTGGCACAGGTGTGCCACCTCTATGGAGTGCCGTTCCTGAGCTTCCGCATCATCAGTGACACACCGGGAGCAGAGGGCCACTTCGACCAGTACACCAACTTCTGGGACACAATGGCCGACCGCTCGTTTGCCGTCACACGCTCCCTGCTGGACGCACTCACCAGCCAACTGTAACCCACTCAGAACTATCTATAAGACAATGGACAAGATACCAAGCTTCACCATCGACCACTGCCGCCTGCAGCGCGGCATATACGTATCGCGCCAGGACCAGGTTGGCGGCGAGACCGTAACGACCTTCGACATCCGTATGAAACTGCCCAACCGCGAACCGGCACTGGGTCAGGGGGCCATCCACACCATTGAGCATCTGGCTGCCACCTACCTGCGCAACCACCCCCAGTGGCGTGACCGCATCGTCTATTGGGGTCCCATGGGATGCCTCACCGGCAACTACCTGCTCATGAAGGGCAATCTCACGAGCCGCGATATACTGCCCCTGATGATAGAGACCTTCGAGTTCGTGGCCAACTACGAGGGTGTGGTGCCCGGAACAGAGCCTCGCGACTGCGGCAACTACCTGCTGCACGACCTGCCCATGGCTCGCTGGGAATCCCGCAAATACGTGGAGGAGACACTGAAGAAGGCCACTGAGGAAAACCTCACATATCCCCAGTAAGGCTACCGCAGCAGGCCGGCAAGCTCCGACTGGCAAGCCAGCAAGGCATGAGCGACACTCTATATATCGACTTCCACACGCATCACCCCTCACGCGAAGGGGAATGCGTGGTGCAGGACGGTGTGCATACCTGGGGCATCCACCCCTGGCAGGCACATCTTCCACGCTTTTGCCCCAAGGAAGAAAGAGCCCTTGGCATCTGCCCGAACGATGATGCCATGCACTTCCCGGCCTTTTTCCCAAAAGACCGCGGGCAGCTGCTGGCCATCGGGGAGTGCGGACTGGACGTGAATGCAGAGGCTTCGCTGGAGGTGCAGAGCAGGCTGCTGAAGGCACAACTGCGGTTGGCCATGCACTGGCAACTGCCTGTCATCCTGCACTGTGTGAAGCAGCTGGACCCGCTCATCGCGCTGCGCAAGGAGATGAAGCCGCATGAGGCATGGATCATGCACGGCTTCAGAGGCAAACCACAACAACTGAAGTCGCTCCTGCAGGCAGGCTTCCACGTATCCTTTGGCTTCCGCTTCAACCCCCACAGCCTGCTGGCCTGCCCCATCGAACGGCTCCTGCTGGAAACCGACGACGATGAGCGGCCCGTGAGAGCACTATACGAGGAAGTGGCAAACCTGAAAGGAATGAGCAAGGAAAACCTTGCAGAAAACATGAGAAACAACTTCGAAACCATCTTCGGCCGACTCCCCCAACCCGCAAAATCGGCCAAAACAGCCAGCGCAAGCGACTTCGGGAACACAAAAGAACGCCTGAAAGGAGAAAAGTATGGGCGTGAGTAGGAACTTTTGACAGAAAAAGAGTAACTTTGTAGAGGCGTAAGCCAACTGGCAGACAATGGACAATAAGAACATACAAAAAGCATAAGACCATCATGGAATTCAGAAAGATGACCGCCGAAGAGGCTGCCGCATTGATTCAGAACGGGCAGACCATCGGCTTGAGCGGCTTCACACCCGCCGGAGCACCCAAGTGCACACCCGCCGAGATTGCAAAGAGAGCTGAGGCAGAGCACGCTGCCGGCCGCCCCTTTAAGATTAGCGTTTTCACAGGAGCCAGCACAGGACAGAGCTGCGACGGCATGCTCTCCAACGCGCAAGCCATTGACTTCCGCGCTCCATACACCACCAACCCCGACTTCAGGAAGAATGTCAACCGCAACGAGCTCAATTACTCAGACCTCAATCTGAGCAACATGGCCACTCAGATACGCCAGGGTTACCTGGGACAGGTCAATTGGGCCATCATCGAAGCCTGCGCCGTGGAAAAGGTCGGCACCAAGGCTCACATCTACCTTACCGCTGCAGGTGGCATCAGTCCCACTGTGTGCCGCCTGGCCACCGAGGGTATCATCATCGAGCTGAACGCTTTCCACAGCCCCAAAAGCAAGGGAATACACGATGTATATGAGATAGAAGACCACCCGCACCGCACTCCCATCATGATCACCAAGGCAAGCGACCGCATAGGCAAGCCGTATGTGGAGGTGGATGCAAGCCGCATCGTGGGTGTGATAGACTGCAATGTGCCCGACGAGGCACGTTCCTTCAAGGATCCCGACCCCATTACATCACAGATAGGACAGAACGTTGCCGACTTCCTGCTGGCCAACATGCGGCAAGGACTCATCCCGCCCACATTCCTCAACCTGCAGAGTGGAGTGGGCAGCGGAGCCAATGCCGTGCTGGGTGCATTAGGCCAGTGCCAGGAGGTGCCCAACTTTAACATCTACACCGAAGTGCTCCAGGATGCTCCTGTACAGCTGATGCGCGAGGGACGCGTGCTGAGTGCGAGCGCCTGCTCACTCACTGTCACCAACGATTGTCTGCGTGGCATCTACGATGACATGGACTTCTTCAAGGACAAGCTGGTGCTTCGCCCGTCTGAGATAAGCAACTGCCCCGAGGTGATTGCCCGCATCGGCGTGTGCTCGCTCAACACTGCCATCGAGTGCGATATCTATGGCCACGTGAACAGCACCAAGATATGCGGCACGAAGATGATGAATGGCATAGGCGGCTCAGCCGACTTCACCAACAATGCCTACCTGAGCATCTTCACCTGCGGCTCCACTACCAAGGGCGGTGCAATATCCAGCATCGTTCCCTTTGCCAGCCACATCGACCACACCAACCACTTCATCGACGCCGTGATAACGGAGTACGGAGTGGCCGACCTGCGCCACAAGAGCGACATGCAGAAGGCTGAGGCACTCATCCAGGTGGCTCATCCCGACTACCAGCCCCTGCTGCGCGACTACCTGAAGCACGCCGAGAAGTTCGGTGGACACACTCACCACGTGCTCTCAGCTGCCTTCGGCATGCACGACACCTTCATCCGCAAGGGCGATATGCGCCTCACCGACTGGGCCGAATACCTGAAGTAAGCCGCCCGCAACCTACTCCCGCAGGAGAGGCAGCTACGCAAAGAAAACACGCCAACCGCCCAGAGGCAAGCCTCCAAGGCACTGGCCGGGAATATAAAAAGAATAGGGATGCACCCAGCAAGTGCATCCCTATTTTGTTTGCAGATGGTCAGAAGGGGCTTGGAACGGCTCTGCAATGATATGCCTGCCCACTCCTTGCCACACGGCGGTATCTTGGGGCAGATGACGCACTGCGGTGCATCGGCCATCGCAGCACGCTGCATCAGCCATCGCAGCGCGGTGCAACGGGCTTCGCAGTGCACTGCATTTTCAGCATGACCATTCTGCCCTGCCTCCGGCTTTCGCCTCCCACAAGAATGTCAGCCTCATCGGCTTGGCCGGGAAGCAATCTCATCTCTCCCTCGGAATCAGCCAATAGAAGCCAAAGAGTATTTTGCCCTCTCCTTTTTAATCCATGAAGAGAGCAAAAAGAGCATTCTTCCCTCTCCCTCGGAATCTACAAAGAAAGTCCGAGGAGCAGACTCACAGCCCTTACAGAATCTCGCAGAACTCTATCTTCTCGTCGTTGGGACCCTGGATGAAGAAGTACTTCGCACCATTGTCCCAGAAGTCTATCTGGTTGACGCTATCGCTCAGCATCGTGTAGCCAGCCTGCTTCAACTGCTCGTAGAGTGCGTCAATCTGCTTCACGTCCAGGCACAGGTGATCCACAGCACCATCCCGCATGGCGGGTTCCTCCGTGGGAATAACCTCGATGAGCAGGTTGCCCAGCTTCATGAAGGCGAAATCGCGGTCGCCTGTGACGGTGCGGCGCATGACTTCCTCGAAGCCCAGTGTCTTGTAGAACTCCACTGTCCCCTGCACGTTGGCAGTAGGCACACCTATGTGCTGCACGCCTCCCGAGAAGGCGTTCACATCCACCCCCTGCTTGGGAAAGTGCTGGGCGTTGAATGTTGTCTTGTTGCCGTCATTCTCACAAGTCTTCTCATCAGCCTTGGGAGCGTTTGTGCAAGCCACTGCTGCCAGAATTGCTGTTGCCATAATCAGTAGTCTTTTCATTTGAACATATTTATGGATTAGTAATCGGATAACTCTCCTTGTCAATAGTGAAACACCAGCGTACCGCCGCGCACCAGGGTGCTGTGGGCAATGCGTGGTTCCTTGAGCCTGCGCCCGTTCCATGTGATGCGCCTGAGAGGCCGGCTGCCATCGGCCTTTCCCTCCACTCTGATGACCACCGCTGGTTTCTGCCTGCCACCGGGATAGAGGGTGATGCGGCTGAAGAGAGGCGGAAAGAGTTCGTAGGTAGCCTCACCCACCACCACGGGATAGAGGCCTATGCTGGCAAACACATACCATGCACTCATGGCTCCATCGTCCTCGTCCATCTCGGGGCAGTAGCCTCGGGGTTGGTTGTCAAAAGCCTTCCCCACGAAGGGCTGCGGATAGGCATCGTTGCCGCCATAGCGATGGGTGACCACTCCAGTGGCCAGACTGCGCACGACGGGCGCTGTGAGCTGGGGTGCTCCCAGGCGTCCGAAGAGGAAGGGAACATGTATGTCGGGCTCGTTTCCCTGGTTGTACAGCTCGTCGCGGAAGAATTGCTCCAACTGCGCCAGCAGCTCCTGCCTGCCCACCAGCCGTTCCATGCGGCTGAGATACATGGGTGCTCCCCACCGGTATTGCCATCTGGTGCCCTGATAGAGTCCGTTGCCACGCATACGGGTATAGGTGCTGTCGATGTGCTGGAACTCCTTGGTCCACACGGAGTCGAACACTTGCTCGCCTCTCTGAGTCCACTTCCCGGCCTCCTGCTTCCTGCCTGTCAGGCCGGCCAACTGCCCCAGCGCCCAGTAGTCAGCGGCTGCCTCCAGGCATTGGTCGGGCGAGTGCAGGGGCAGATGGGCAGCCTCGTGCACCATGCCGGCCCATGCCTCATCCAGATTGGGGATGCTGATGCCCTGACGGTAAGCGTCGAGCAGAGTGGCTATAGCATGCTCGGTGCGCACGGTAGGCACACATTCATGGTCGGTGCTCCAGTCCTGCTTGCCCGTCACATACAGGCTGGCCAGCGACTGCATGATGCCGGACGAGCGCTCGGGGTCGAGCAGGGTGATGAGGGGAAACTTGGTGCGGTAGGTGTCCCACAGCGACCACGAACTGTAGTAGTCTCCCTGCCCGGCCTCGTGGGGCTGGCCGTCGGTACCCAGATAGCGGCGCATGATGCTGTCGGTAACCTGGAAGGGGCTGTGGAAAGTGCGGTAGAGCGAGGTGTAGAAGACAGTCTGCCGGTCGGCATCACCACCCTCCACCTCTATCCTTCCCAGCAAATCCTGCCACTGGGAGGCGGCTTCGCGTGCCAGCGTGGGCAAATCCTTCTGCCACACCACAGCGGCAGGCACGCGCGCCAGTTCGTCCTTCAGTCCCGTACCCACCAGTATGCGCACCTCCACACGGCCGTCTTTGGCTTCGGGGAAAACGAGTCTCGCACGGCCACCATCCACAGAGTCGATGCGGAAGGGGCTGCTTGCCAGTAGTCTGTAATAGAGGTGATAATGCCCGCGCCCGCAGGTGTTCCGGCTCACCACCAGCCCTTCGCCCTCCTGCGGAGCAGTCTGGCAGAAGCGTGCTTCGCGGACGTGCTCAAAGGAGGAGGCTGTATGCAGCTCCAGCCGAGGCTGCTTGCCACGGGGAAAGGTGAACTCCTCTACGGCCAGATGGCTGGTGGCAGTGGCGCGGAAGGCCGTTCCGTCCTCGAGTGTGACGGCATAGAAGCCCGGACGAGCCTGCTCGGTGGATCTCACCAGGCGTGCTGCACCGCCCGTAGCACAAGGCAAGAGCGACACATTGCCGCCGCATCCGCTGCCGCCCACACCAGACAGGCGGTTGATGCTGAAGCCGCTGATGTCGGTCACCTCATAGTCATAACCGGGATGCTGACGCGGCTTGCTGTCGGGCGACACCTGTATCATGCCGTAGGGGACAGCGGCTCCGGGCGACATCTGACCATAGTCGCCGGCTGTACCGATAAAGGGATTGACGTCCCCTGTATGGTCCTTCACCAGGGGAGCTGATGCACTGGCCCACAGGGGGAGGAGTGCAAGCAGAAGGGTTGCGCAATTTCTCATTAGGATTCCGAATGCTTATATATCTCCCACAAAGTTACGCATAATCCTTATAAAAGGGGGCTGCATCAAGGCCGATGGCATGACCTTCTATCACGATG
>OQWM01002906.1_pt1 | contig 11557 bp, 13 predicted proteins | sample 1691531 | NCBI WGS metagenome assembly OQWM01 (sample SAMN03418257, study PRJEB22391) | human gut metagenome | biome: human-gut; feature: organic feature; material: feces | host: Homo sapiens | place: Tanzania | collected 2013-01 | reverse complement strand
ACGGGATCAAACATTTCTCCCGTTTTAATATTTACAGCTATTGCATTAGCAGTAAAGTCAAAGTTAGTAAGCAAATCATTTATATTTTGTATAGGATTTTGCGAAACCACAAAATTATAGAATGGCACCAAGTCTACGTAATGCTCATCATCACATTTTAGATAAAAACGTGGAGACCCATATTGTCCATAGTCCGTATACCCATATTTGTTCAGATATATAATCAGGTCATATAATTGTCGTGGAGTACAATTTATAAAGATGTCTATATCCTTCCCTCCATCCCCATTAATAATCTGATTACGTATATTTCCACCACATACATAGAACTCGTCAATGTCGGTATAGGCAGACAGAATATCAAATATGGGGTGTTTAAGATGCAACTTCATAATATAGACGCAATGCAAAGATTTAAAGAGTACATCATTAAAGAAAAGTACGAGGTTAATATTTTTATTTCATCCTATTCCTTGCCAACCACACAAACGATTCCACAAGGCTTTCGTTATATACCAATTGGTACTTCCAACGGTTATGCCACCAACGGTGGCTTTTGTCTATGGCATACTTCAACTTCTTGCCTATAGTATCTATACCAGTGGTAGTCATTGGCAGTACATCTTTCTTCTCGAAGATATCTGAAAGGATGCGTACTGCAAGAGTAGTGTCCGATTGATATGTATACAGTTTGTCGTCAGAAGCAAAGCAAGCAGCGTCAATGCCAAGATATTCCACACAAATAGTGGCAATGGCGTTGAAGAACCGCAGCATACGTTCTTCCTTATACACTTTGAATACTAAAGCCCAATCAATCTTGGAATGATACCTATGGAAGAATGTCCCCACATCAAGCACTTGCCGAAGCGTTATCTCATTCGAGGCGAAGTGCTCACCAGTATGGCGCAACAAAAACAATGCATTAAACGTGGGCGAAGGAAGCAATACGTTGTCTATCGGGCTCGGCAAACACTCCTTCTTATCCAATACCGACATCAGAATCTGCTCAAACCTGATGTTACTCTTATGCGACACATCATCAATAAACTTGGAATGGTTCTCCACCTCCACCCCACCATAATTAAAAGTAGAGTGTTTATGATATTCCCTATGTACTTTTATGCCAAGCTGCTTCTCAACCAAAATGTCTGCCTCATCTTGCTTTCCAAATAGATAGACATCAATGTCACCCGTAGGACGATGCTCTGGTTTTGTATAGCACAAACTGCATCCATATCCCTTCAACAACAATATTCTTATATCATTCTGTTTATAAAAAGTAGCTAAAGAAGCAATCCGCTCCTTATGCTTGGCATATATTCTCTCCATCATTGTTGCCACTGATTTGCGACAAAAAAATTGTATCTTTGCCCATGAATTAAAACAAACACTATGTTTAAGCGCAAGATATTAAGCAGATTAGAAGCATGGAAGCAAGATGAAAGGCATAAGCCACTAATCTTGAGAGGAGCCAGACAAGTAGGCAAGACTACTGTGGTCAACGAGTTTGGCACACAGTTCGACAACTACCTATACTTCAACCTGGAAATGAGCGAGAGTGTCAGATTATTAGAGATGGACATTCCTCTGAATGATTTGATTAATATGCTATTTGCCAGTTTAGGCAAACCGCAGCAAAAGGGCAGCACGCTCATTTTCATCGACGAGATCCAGAACTCACCAAAGACAATCGCTCTGCTCAGATACTTCTATGAACAGAGACCCGACCTGTATGTCATAGCAGCAGGCAGCTTGTTGGAGAATCTTGTAGACGTCAATGTTAGTTTTCCTGTAGGAAGAGTTATGTATTTGGCATTGCGTCCTTGCTCTTTCTACGAGTTTTTAGGTGCCATCGGCAAAAACAATCTTCTGACCATTCTCTCACAGAAGGCAGAATACACCATTGTTTTTCATGAGCAACTCATGCACCAATTCAATCAATACACCATCATTGGTGGTATGCCTGAAGCTGTGCAGCACTATGCTGAGACCCAGGACATCGTCGCCATAGAAGATGTGTATGAGACTTTGGTACAGGCATACAAGGACGATTCCGAGAAATATGCAAGAAGTAATAAGCTGACTGATGTCGTACGCTTTATATTGTCGTATGGCTGGGCGTTTTCGGGTGAGACCATCACCTTGGGCAATTTCGCCAACTCAGGCTACAAGTCACGAGAAGTAGGCGAAGCATTCCGTCTATTGGAGAAAGCTATGATTCTGGAATTGGTTTATCCGGTATCTTCAACCCAAATGCCTATCATCCCAGAAACGAAGCGAATGCCTAAACTCATATGGTTTGATACCGGTTTGGTAAATTATCAGGCAGGCATCAGAAAAGAAATCATAGGTTCCACGGAAATGGTGGATAGTTGGCGAGGCCACATAGCCGAGCAAATTACAGCCCAAGAACTCATGTCAATGGAAGACCGAGTAGGCCAGCATCGCTCATTCTGGGCTAAGCCTAACAATGGTGCCGAGGTTGACTTCCTGTTCACCCACAACTCCAAACTCTATCCTATTGAAGTGAAGAGCGGCACAAACGCCCATCTACGTTCGCTCCAAGTGTTCATGGACAACTCGGATATAGACATCGCCATCCGCATTTGGTCGAATCCTTACTCTATAAATCAAGTAAGAACCCCTAAAGGCAAGGTTTTTCGCTTAATCAACCTGCCATTCTATTTGATTGGCAATCTGCATCAAGTATTGGATGAAGTGATATATCGTTAATTATACTCAATACTATTTTAATTCGTGCGAAAAAAAATGTAGGATTACGATGGTTATTCGTGCGAAAAAATGTATCTTTACAGCAAATACTCGTGCAAATAAATGTAGATTAGAGTCGTACCTTGAAGGAAGTAAAGACCTGTTTGAAGGACTGTAGGCTGACAAGCGCAAAGTAATAGGACTTGGCATTGAGCTTGACGAAAATGGAAAGGGACTTCTGGATTGGAAGAGAACGGAATAAACGTTTTTATCTTTTATAATGAATAAAATCCTTTGATCACTTTGTACCAATAATCCCATGAATAGCCTACGGAGGGATGGTTCACTGCCATTGCCTTTACCTGCTTGCCATTGCTCAAGACATACCAGCCAGTAGCCACATGATAGCCGTCCACTACGATGTCGTCACCGTTCTGCCAGTGCTCACCGGGCATCTTGTCCCAGAGTCGGTTGCCCCAGGCAATGACATATTCCGGCTGATACTTGTTTATCACTTCGAAGAAAGCCTCACCTGCCTGACGGTATTGTGCAGACGTTCCTGCCTCGCGAGGTCCTCCCATCGCCACTTGCAGATAGTTGAAGAACACCACAGAATTCCAAATCTTCAGCCTCATCGCTTGGTCGGTCTCCTCCCCTACCAGTGAACGCTCAAACTTCACGAACGTCCACATCCAGTTCTGCCGCTCCGTGCCCTCATCAAGATAATCTCTGAGGACGCCCTGCGTAAAGCCCATACACACCCTATGCAGACGGCAGTCGCCACAGTCCGCACATCCCTCATCACAGTAATGGCTCTCGCCCAATATCATGATTCGCTTACCGAATATGCCTCCGTTGGCATAATCCTTGCCAACGAAAGGCTGAAAGAAAATGTTGCTATTCATCTTTTAAACTTTATAATGTTCCACACTGCTTATTGTCTCAGGCAACAAAAACCTTTCTATGTCCAAGCCAAAACTAAGGGTCTGATTAGCTATCGCCTTTGTTGTGAGCTCTGTTCCGTTAGTCTCAATCCATGTCACCTTAGCAGAAAGGACATCATTATCATCAAGTTCTGGAGCATGTTCCCCATTACCTAAGGCAAAGTTTAACTTAACCTTATCTCCAACGGTTAGTTTACCAGAGACAACATATCCTATACAAGTAGTACCTAATTCTCTATAGTTTAATGTTGCAACAACTTCTATTGAAAGTGGAGCATTGGAATTATCTACCTGTTCCAACAAAGTTGGCAAAATATTGTGGTCTATGTCTATTGTTGGATTAAAATTGCATAGCTTAGATGTTACTAAATCCTCCATTTTCTTAACGACATTGAATTCACTATCATCCTTCAACTGCCACACCTCAGGACTTATCCCTATATCATGCTGAAGTTTATCTATGATTGAGCGATAGTTTATATTTCCTCCTACAGTACAGCTTTTAACTACTCCTAAACAATAAAAGTGGATATTGCACCAAGACTTCTTTTCAAAGTAGTCTTCAATATCGTCATAATCATTATCCATATCGAGATAACCATCTTCATCGTCTTCAACCGTATCTTCATCATCAAGCAAATCTGGTTGATGGTTATAGGTATAAAGAAAATCTTGATAATCTTCTTGCGAGATTCCACATTGTGGAAGCCCACAGCAATCAGATAGCACAGACTTTACATTCTTATAATCGCTACGTTCCAACCACAGTTTATGGTGAGAATCCTCACTTGGGGTTACTTTTTCCAAATTTTCTAATTCTGCAAGAATGCTATCAACATGAGCGTATGCTTTTGTTATACTATTCTTGTACTTTGCCGCTTCGTCCAAAAGTGAAACCAAAGCCGTAAATAATTGGCAATAATAGGTTATAAGATGGTGAGCATAAAAATCTTTATACACATAGTGTAACATCTGCATTTGTTCACTTTCAGCGTCTGTAATCTTATTGTCTCCAACCCAATCGATTGCAGAATACTCTTTGAACATACTATCAAGCAGCTCAATTGCCGCAGCAAAATCTTTCTTACTTAAAAGCCCTTGAATATGCAAAAACTGTTCATTTAATTTCTCTATATCTTCCATTGTCTAAATTTTTACTTTGTATTCATACTACCGCACTTAGGACATTTCACAGGATAAGAAGCGGCAGTAGCATTCCACTCCATATCCAACGCCTTAAATCTATGTCCGCAATCATCGCAGACAAACTTAATCATTCCTCTAAACATAGCTTTTCCGTTTTAGATTTATTCAGTGCGATAAAGGTATCGATAAGTTTTGAGCTATACAAGTTCATAATGGTTCAGTGACTGCAAAAGTTTTCCGTCATATTATCTCGGTTATTTAGTTGTTTTGTTTACTCTTTTTGTTTTTCTATAAGTTTCGGAAGAATTCTTTGCATTCCTCCTTGAATAGATTAAACAATAACAATCCAGAAATACGAGTGTTCAAACTGCCACACTTTGGACATTTCACAGGAACCGATGCCGCCGTACAATTCAACTCCATGTCAATTCCAATGAATTCATGTCCACAATCGCTACATTTATATTTATATATTCCTCTGTCCATAGTACGATACGATTTATGTGTTATTAATGTTATATATATAGGTATGGCGCGGACGCCATACCTGTTTCAGCCTCATTTTCCTATTTCCTGTGCGAATGTCTCTATTTTCTCCCACCATACACCACAACGGTATATGTGGTTTCGTTCATAGTATATGAAGCCTATTGCCATAATGACCTCAAAGCAAATGAACAGTAAAAATTCAATTGTCATTTCCTTTATACTGTGCTCGGGCTTTTCATCGATAGCCTTTAGCAAAGCTTCCTTGAATCGGCCTCTTGTATTTTCTCTTGTACTCATTTGTCCTGTGTAAATCCAATTATTGTAATTCTGCGTTTGTATGGCATATCGCTTACCGACTGTACGCCCCACTTAAAATCAGTATTATTGTCGATGTAGGTGGAAAGGCAATCGTTGAACTCAGCCATTTCCATCATCATGAGTTTGTCGTCTTGTCTGAACGTGATCATCACGATGAAGTTTGTTGGTTCGCAGCCCGTCTTCTTTATCTCATCGAAAGCGATGGCAGACAACTCTGCCAGGCTTTTGTCGTCTTCCGCCTTTACGGCAATTGTCGGTTTGCTGTGGTTGGATGCCGCTTCATAGTCGGTTTTGTCAAGCTTGATGCTCCAATCGCCTTGAGCTATGTCGTTAAGAAACATGTCTGCGATCTCATGTTCTTTCTGTATTATTTGTAGCATAATGTCATTATTATAAATGTAAATTTACTCCGGAAACCGTTTTGGATAAATACAGGTAGGCTTCCAACTACCCTTTTTGTTCCTTGCTGGTTGTGGAAAAGACCTGGGGGAAACTATCAAGATAGTAGGAAGCCTAATATCATTATGGATCTGACTTACAAACTAATCTTCTTCAGTATCGCCCCAGTCAAATTTCCACATTTGCAAGGTGTGAAGAATCTCATTTGCTATTGATTTATTTGTTATGTCATATTGCTTTTGGCATTTAATGGGGTTATTTACTTAAAGTGGAACTCGTTTGTTGGCTTTACAATCCTATTAGCGCTGCCACTTTGTTCATTATTTCTGGTGCAAAAGTATAAAGAATAAAACAAGCGTGGCAAATTCAAAAAAACTTGCCACGCTTATTTTATTCGGGAATTTTGTTAAGTATTGATATTCAATCACATACGATTAGCCGATACCTGGTTCATTTTTAAAAAGATTTCAAAATCTGCCTTTTTTCTTGAATTGAAGCATAATTCGATTATATTGATTTGATTCATTACTTACAATACAGCTTGCACCTGCAGTAAATGCGCAATCCACAAATTTATTATCATCCTCATCTGCTTGAATGAGATGCATCTTATAATATGGAGTAATAAATTCCACATTCTTTTGGCTCAAAATAACCGACACCACATTACTTGCAATATCTGATGTCGTCTTCTGCCCAATAATCTCCTAATACTCATCAACAATTTCACTTGTTACACACAAGACTAACTTTCCTTCCAGAATTCGTCCCAAATTATACGATAAGGACTGTTTTTTGGAAGGTTCATCAATAAGCAATTAGTATCAAGAACAATCTTTCTCATTTGCTGGAAATACGTAAATGTTCATTTCCCCAACTTTATTATTGAATATTTGGAATATTATAATAGTAGAACGCCATTTATACATGATAAGATTAAAAATAAGTAAAAAAAGAACAGTAATATTGCTTTTAACTTGTCGCATTCATCAAAATTTAATACTTTTGCACACGCATATTAATGTGTGCAAGAACATATATATTATATATATAATAGGTATAGGGACTTGCAGACAATATGTTAAGGAACTGCGTATAAACAGACAAACAAGAACAGATAATCATGTCAATATCCAAAACAAGACAGAAGTTGGTAGACGTGGCGCGACAGCTGTTTGCGAGAAACGGCCTTGAAAACACCACGATGAACGATATCGCCCTCGCCTCGGGCAAAGGACGACGTACGCTCTATACATATTTTAAAAGCAAAGAGGATATATACTACGCTGTCATCGAGGGCGAGCTGGAACGTCTGTCGGACAAGCTGGACGAGGTGGCAGCCAAGAAGGTGAGACCACAAGACAAGATTATCGAACTGATCTACACGCATCTGAGCATGATTAAGGAGACGGTGGTGAGAAACGGTAACCTGCGTGCTGCCTTCTTCCGTAACATCTGGATGGTGGAGAAAGTGAGGAAAAACTTCGACGAGGACGAAATAGAACTCTTCCGCAAAGTGTATGAAGACGGAAAGAGAGACGGAGAGTTTGACATCGACAACGTGGAACTTGTTGCCGACATAACACACTACTGTATCAAGGGACTCGAAGTGCCATATATCTGCGGCAGACTCGGCCACGGCATAACGCCAGAGGCAAGCAAGCCGCTGGTGGCAAAGGTGGTGTATGGCGCACTGGGAAAGATTTCCACTAACAAATAACACATATTTTAAATCTTATAATAAAACAAAAAAACAATGGGATTATTAACTGGCAAGACTGCACTTGTTACTGGTGCAGCACGCGGAATAGGTAAGGCCGTAGCAATGAAGTTCGCCAAGGAAGGCGCAAACATAGCATTCACAGACCTCGTATTGAACGATGACATGGCAGCCGGACTTGAGGCTACTCGCAAGGAGATTGAGGCGCTGGGCGTTACATGCCGCGCTTATGCAGGAAACGCTGCTGACTTCGAGGAGACTGAAAAGACCGTAAAGCAGATTCATGCCGACTTCGGCTCTATCGACGTATTGGTAAACAATGCCGGTATTACAAAGGACGGACTGATGCTCCGCATGAGCGAGGCTCAGTGGGACGCTGTGCTGAACGTGAACCTGAAGTCTGCATTCAACTTCATCCACGCTTGCTCACCAATCATGCTCCGTCAGCGTGGCGGTTCTATCATCAACATGGCTTCTGTAGTAGGTGTACACGGCAACGCTGGACAGTGTAACTATGCTGCTTCTAAGGCAGGTATGATTGCCTTGGCAAAGAGTATAGCACAGGAGCTCGGTCCTAAGGGAGTACGCGCAAATGCCGTTGCTCCTGGCTTCATCGAGACTGCCATGACAGCACAGCTGCCTGAGGACATCCGCAAGGACTGGATGAAGAAGATTCCTCTGCGCCGCGGCGGTCAGACTGAGGATATCGCAAACGTATGTCTGTTCCTGGCTTCTGACATGTCAAGCTACGTAAGCGGTCAGGTTATCCAGATCGACGGCGGTATGAACATGTAATTGAACTTAGAGCTTAGATTTCAAGAAACTTTATAATCTACAACAAACAAAACATCCCACCCTCATATCTTTCCCAAAGGGGACTGACACAGGGTGGGTGTTTGTTGTTTCTATATCTTTTAAACAATGAACGTAGTCTACGAAGACAACCATATCATCATCGTCAACAAGAAAAGCGGCGAGATAGTACAAGGCGACAAGACTGGCGACAAGCCGCTGTCGGACATCGTAAAGGAATATATCAAGGAGGCTTACGCCAAACCGGGAAATGTCTTCCTCGGAGTGGTGCACAGACTCGACCGCCCCGTGAGCGGACTGGTTGTCTTTGCCCGCACGTCAAAGGCTCTGTCACGACTCAACGACATGTTCCGTACTGGCGACGTTCACAAGACCTACTGGGCTCTAACCAAAAACCGACCACAGCAGAACGAAGGCACGATAGAAAGCTGGCTCGTAAGAAACGAGAAGCAGAACAAGAGCTACTCCTACGACCGCGAGAAACCGGGAGCCAAGAAGGCTATTTTGAAATATAAGGTCATTGGTGCCTCCGACAACTATACGCTCATTGAGGTGAAGCTGCTCACCGGACGCCACCATCAGATTCGCTGCCAGCTGGCAAGCATCGGCTGCCCGATAAAGGGCGACCTGAAGTATGGAGCAAAGCGTAGCAACCCAGATGGCAGTATATCGCTGCTTGCACGTCGTGTGGAGTTCACTCATCCGGTGTCAAAACAGCCGATATGCGTGGAGGCTCCCCTACCCGACGCTCCAGAGTGGCAGGCTTTCAACTTGTAAAAAGTAGACGAGTTGTCTACTCGTCTACTTGTTCTTTTGCTATAACAGTCCGAGCTGTTTCAGCTTGCCTTCTATCACGGCAACGCCGCCTTCCACATTGCTCTCTATGTTGAGAGGCATCACTGGGTCGTGGAGCGACATGCGCAACAGCAGCCATCCCTCTTCATCGCCATTGGTGCAGCTAACACGCACACCCTCATAGTTTGGCTCAACAAGAGTCCAGCCTGGCACTTCGGCAAACTTGGTCTTCATATCCTCAAGCACCTTCTGACCATACGCTTTGAAGTCCGTCTGCGTTATCTTTATCCTTATCTCCTTGCTCTCCTTCGGTTGTTTAAGAGTGGAGATGATGTCCTGCAACTGTTTTCCCTGCTTGTTCAGCTTGGCTGCATGAATTATAAGCTTGGCTGCAAGATAGGCACCATCGTCAAGGAAATAGTTTTCACGCAATGCAGCATGGCCAGAAGTCTCTATTGCCAGCCAACACTCTTCGCCGGCTTCATTAAGTCGCTTTCCTTCATTAATAACATTTCTGTAGCCGCGACGGAAGCGATGATGCTTGCCACCCTTCAACTTGATGTAGTCAGCCAGTCCGTCAGACGTTACGGAGTCGGTAACAACCGTACTGCCCGGATGCTCTTCGAGTATCACGGCAGCGATAAGTGCAATGAGCGCATTACGGTTGATAGGCTCTCCTTTGTGGTCGACGATAGCGGAGCGGTCAACATCGGTGTCGAAGATTACTCCCAAGTCGGCATGGCTCTCTACCACAGCCTTGCATACCGAAGCCATAGCATCGGCATTTTCAGGATTAGGAATATGGTTAGGGAAATGTCCGTCGGGATTAAGGAACTGGCTGCCCGTGGTGTCGGCACCAAGCGAACGGAGCACCTTTTCAAAGAATCCGCCATTGCCATTGCCGGCATCAACGATGATGTGCATGCCTGAAAGAGGATGCAGATAGTCGTCGGACCCCACTCCGCCACGGATGTAGCGGGCAAGATGATGCGAATAGACCGTCATGAAATCAAACGTAGAGCTGCATCCTTCTGCTTTTGTGGATGCATAGTCGCCTTTTTCTGCAATGTCGAGTATGGCGGCAATGTCCTTGCTGTCGAGTCCACCCTTAGGAGTAAAGAACTTCAGTCCGTTACGGTTGAACGGCAGATGGCTTGCAGTAACCATCACAGCTGCCGAAGCCATCGTCGGTGCGCTTACGGTGGACATAAACATAGCCGGTGTGGAAGCCAGTCCACAGTCAACGACATTTGCGCCAGCCTGCATTGCCCCTTTTACGAAGGCTTCCTTAATGCTTTCGCCAGACAGACGGCAGTCTGTACCTATTGCCACCGTGAGGTCATCACTTCCGGTAGTGTTACCAAGCCATTTTACAAACGATTTTGCAATTATTTCAGTCACTTCAGGTGTCAGATTCACGTGTTCTCCCTCAACACCTTCAAGTGCCACGCCCCTTATATCGGAGCCATTCTGTAGTTCTTTCCAGTTCATGGATTATGATATTATATTAAAATCAAAGCAAACTTACATATTTTTTTTCAAATACCAACCTGTATAAAGGAAAAAAGTACATTTATGCATCTATTTTTAATAATTCTGTCAACTTTCCACTTTAGCCTTCATCAGCAACGTCTTTATTCTATCGGCTTCCTCATCACCTTCTTTCCATCGGCGAAGGGAATTGAAATAACTGTTGATGTCGGCAAGTCCCTTGTCGTAGTCTCCGGCGTATAGATAAGCTTCCGCACGGTTGATATACGAGGCATTCCATGTGTAGGCGTCGTGCTCGATGAGCATTGTGTTTTCGTGGATGGACTTGTCGAAGTCTACGGCGTTGCAATATGCTTCGCCGAGGTTGAAGTGGGCAAGAAAATTATTCGGTTGCATTTCGAGCACAGCCATAGATGCTTCTATCAGTTCCGAGCGTAGACGCTGTTTCTCCGCCTCGCGCTTCTTCCTGCCGAAGAGGCTTTTATTGTTGTCCAGATTCATAATATTGCTTTCCGCTTCTTTCATTCTGTCGAGCCGACGGTCGAACTCTTCCTCCATAAGGCATCTGTCAGGTAAACTGCTGCCCTTTATGACAGGCACCTGTCTGACGGCATCCGGATAGCTGACCAGATGGCGCGGCAGGGAAATGTATTTCGCCATATCCATATATAGAATCACCTCGTTTTCATCCTTTGAGTTTTCCCTTCTGAATTCCTTGCTGCGCATCTGC